>ENA-OQLB01000282-OQLB01000282.1-human-gut-metagenome-genome-assembly--contig:-NODE-282-length-30251-cov-7.242066_pt1 | contig 30251 bp, 51 predicted proteins | sample MGYA00242656_ERZ504813 | MGnify/ENA primary metagenome ERZ504813 (study PRJEB26092, sample SAMD00036388) | human gut metagenome | host: Homo sapiens | study: EMG produced TPA metagenomics assembly of... | reverse complement strand
CTTTTTCTCCCCCATCAGCAAGAGGATTTTCTATCGGCGGAGCCTGCTCATCCTGTTGCTCCTGTCCGCCAGCTTCCGGTCCTGAAGCTTCGGGCGCTCCCCTTGGCCGTGGTCCTCTTGGCCCACTGCCTCCTGAGGCTTAGAATCTGCCGAAGCCTCATCCGCTTTCTCCTCTGAGCCCTCCGATTCCTCCCAGCCGTCGCCGGCATCCGCTGCCGGTTCCATCGGCGCTTCTTTCTTGGCCTCCTCTTCCGGCGCCGTTTGTTCCAAGCGGCCCGTCTCTAACTCCTTACGGGAATCCGCATCCGCTTTTCTCCCATTAGACCTCTCTGGCTGCTTCCGGGAGGCCTCCTCCTGGTCATCCTGGAAGAACAGCTCTGGCCGGATCGAAAAATCCTCTTCCTCATCATCTGCCCAAACAGCCTCTTGCGCGGGGACTTCCTCCGGTATCCGGGCTTCCTCCCAATCGTCCTCCGCAAAGGGGTCTTCTCCTTGCTGCGCCTCAGGAAGTGTGACTAGATTTTTAAAGAACGCCTTCAGCCTCCGACCAAATCCCAGCTTCGGCTTTTGCTCATCCTCAGGCTCCTGCCCGTATTCTTCGCCGCCATTTGGCTCTTCCAGGCCTTCCTCGTATTCCGCTTCCTCGGGAAGCCCGCTTTCGTTCTCCGGGGGAAGCTGCCCGGGAAGCTCCTCCTGAGGAATCGGAGCCGGCTGTTCTTCCTTCTCTGGAATCAATTCCACCGGCCGGATCGTCTCCGCCCTCTCCCCGGTAACCTCGCTGATAATCCTGGCGATCTCCTGTGTGCCGAACTGAGGATTCTCAGGCTGACTGGCATTTTCCTTTTCATTCTTGATCTTTTCAAACGCCTGGGAGAACTCCTCCTTTTTCGGCGTCCAGGTCTGAGCTCACGGGCTCTTCCGGTTGTTCCGGCTGACTGATTTTATTAGAACGGCCTAAGCCTCTAGAATACCGTTGACCTCCTGGGTCACGCCGATCGGCTTCAGCTCCTGAGCCGCCTGCTTTTTTCCGGTATCTTCGGCGGCCTTGGGCTTATTCTGCTGGGAGCTCGGGCCTCTTCCCTGCTTGATTGCGTCTAAAATTCCGCTGATCTCCTGGGTCATGCCAATTTCCGGCCGGTCTCCAGCCTTTGGGGATTGCTCGTCCCGGTTTTCTGAAAAAAAGAAGCTGGTACGGGCGGCGTGAATACCGCTCTGTCCTTCCCCGTCTCCGGTCCCTTCAGCTTAATATCGCCATATTTGAGCATCAGCTCATCCGGCTCGTCATCCAGGCTTATCTTTTTAAACTTTCCCGTAAAGGACTGCAAAAAGCCCTTTTTATCCTCTTTCTCCTGCATAGCCTTCACCTACCATTCGCTGTCTTATTTCGCTTTGATTCCCTGCCTCTGTCTCATAAACTCATACATTAAGACTCCCGCCGCCACAGAAGCGTTCAAGGAATTAATCTTTCCCCGCATTGGCAGGGAAAGGATTACGTCGCATTTTTCCTTAACCAGCCGTCCGATTCCAGCGCCCTCACTGCCGATCACCAAAGCCGCCGGTCCCGTAAGCTCCGCCTCGCACCAGGGGGTTCCTTCCATATCGGCGCGTAGATCCACAGGCCGCGCTTTTTCAAATCCTCCAGCGCCGCCGCCAGATTGGATACCCTGGCCACAGGCACATATTCCAAAGCGCCGGCCGAGGCCTTTCCCACGGTATAGGTGAGGCCCGCAGACCTGCGCTTAGGGATAATCACCCCATGAGCGCCCGTACATTCCGCAGTACGGAGAATAGCTCCCAGATTGTGGGGATCGTTCAGTTCATCCGCCACAATGAGAAACGGCGGCTCGCCCCGCTCGTCCGCCAGCGCCAGCATATCCTCCACAGAAGCGTACTCATGGGCGGCGGCCAGCGCCGCAATTCCCTGATGATTCGCTCCCGGGCATAAAAACTCAAGCCTTTTCGGGTCTACTTCCTTCACGGCCACTCCTTGGGCCTTCGCCTTGGAAACAATGTCTCCCAGGCTGCCGTTTCTCGCGCCTCTCGCCACCAAAATACTTTCGATGGGCCTGGCGGAGCGGAGCGCCTCCTTTACGGCGTTTCTGCCGGCGATCACATCCTGGGCCGGCTCGGTTCTTTTTTCTGTCATATGATCTCCTTTATTTCCGCTTTTCAGGGAACCCTGAAAGAACCCCTAAAAAGAAAGCTATACTTATCTAGATAAAAATAAGTATAGCATAAGTATTAAGAAAAAAGAAGACATTTTTCGAGGATAAAACAGAAACAATCTGGTAAAAAAACAATTAAATTTCTTTTAACGCGTCTAAATAAACCGCGCCGGCGTCTAAGTTTCTGGGCGGATTCCGTAGGTGCCGGTAGAGGAATCCAAAAACAGGCTGATATGGGGAGGATTTACCGTAAAGGTCAGGTACATGGCGATAAACAGCGCCAAGGCAAGGGCGGCCGCGGGAAACCAGGGGCGGATTTTATTTGAGTCGCTACCATCACCTTGGAGGAGGCCAAAAAACCTAGAGCCGCGAACGCCGCAAAGCCTAGGATATCCGCCCATGCGTAGCTGGTCCCGAGGATTCCGGCGTAAAGAAGCCGGAACGCGATGGTTCCCGCGGTCATCACATAAAGCCCTGTTACACGGGCGACCACAAAATTTTTCAAAGGCAGCCTGAGAAAGCAAAGCTCCACGATCGACCAGCAGAGATAAGGCAAGGCCATGATCTTGACGGTTTCCCAAACGCTGCCGTTGGCGGCGCCGAACAAAATGGACCACACCGCCCCGCCGGAAAGCCGATAGCTGAAATGCAGCAAAAGCCCGGTAAGGCAGGTGAACGCCACGCCCCAGGCCTCAAGCTGCTGAAACCTTCCCTTTTGCCGATAGGTCATGAAAAGCCCTCCTTCTATGGTAAAGCGGCCAAAGCGCCGCCTATTATCCATATGAGGAGGGTTTCTTTTTTATGTCTGTCCTTCCCGTTTTTCGGGCAGAAGCATACTGTAATCCGGCAGGCTACAGCGCCACCGCCAGAAGAGCGATTCCCGCTCCCGCCAAAGCGGCGGCTCCCAGCCGCAGGCCCCAGAACAACGCCTTGTTTCGCCTGCGGAACGCCGACGGCGCGCCCAGCCGTTCCATAACCTGAATCGCCTCCCGGTGCAAGGCTTCGTAGGATTCTCCCGCATACTCCGGCTTAACCACAAACAGGGCCCGTTCATAAAAGGGGCTGTCCGTCTGAGTGACCTCGATCATCTGCCTGTTAACTCCCTTAATCACAATCGGTTCCTCCAATCAAAATTTAGAAGCAACCCTATTCTTGTCGTTTCTCCCGAAGGTTATACAGCCTGATAAGGAAAACCGGTCATTCGGAGCGCTTCTCCCGGCAGTATACCAAACGTATTTACATTAGTTAACATAAATATCGTGGATAACTAGGTTGATAATGTTGAAAACCCTGTGGAAAATGTTAAAAAGTCCCTTAGGACAGGCGTTCATAACTTATACACAAAATTCAACGCAACCACGTTATGTTAACTTTTATTGTTCCCTTCGTGAAAAACGACCATAACAGAGAGTAATTTCACCTTGTCAAAATGCAGTTTGCATAATTTTTAAGTGAAAATCCTCCACAAATAGTTGACAATTTTCGAGGCAGCGTAAACTCGGCTTACTGTCTCCGGGATTCTAGAGGTCAAAAATTGTATGGAACGCTCGATGGAATCCTTAGAATTTCCAAAATCCCCGCCGATATTTCGGTAATCGAACATAGAACAGAAGTGGGTGACGTCCTTTTGAAGGCCATCCAAATAATTTTTCACCAAATCGCTGGCCGCCTGAGCAAACGCGCCGTAATTTTTCTTGCCGACGCCTTCTGCGCCCCCTCCAGCAAGGCGGTATAATGGGGCAAACACAAATAGGGCTGCTGGGAAAACAGCTCCCGGAATTCTTCTTCCTTTCCCCACAAGCGGTAAATGGTATCGAACATGCGAACCATCGCCCACTGGATCTGCTCGCAGACAAAGCAGCTTTCCGTCAGCTTCTTCGCGGCCTCTACCTCCTTTTTTCCGGGTACTCCCCGCTTGTCCAGGCGAAGCACGGATGTTTCAATCTCCTTTAGATGGCTTTCCAGGATCAAGGCGTTAGACAGCCGGCTGCCCTTTTTCAGCATCATGGAAAATGGGGGTAGCAGAACCCCTGAACGTTGGTCACCTCCCGGATGTCCGGCTCCATCATAGCCGCGCCGGTGATGTACTCGGTAACCCGGTTTTCCAGGGTATCCCGCATGCGGCAAATGGGACAGCCCTCCTTCGGCTCGAACACCTCGCTGATCGGTATGGTGCAAATGTCTTCTCTCATATAGATTCCTCCGGTTTTATTTTCCTGACCAGCCCCAGTAGCGCCGGCCGGTAATTTATTGTATAATAAAATCTGATTTTGCCGTATCGAGAAATTTTTTGCCGGCAAGGCGCGGTTCTCGCTGGAGCATGAGCAGAGGCCTTAGCTTCTTTTTGTACAGCCGCACGGAGCCGTAAGCTGAGATGGAGCTGCAGCGGATATTTCCCTGCAAAAGCAGCACGCCGCAGCGCAGGCGCCGCTGGCCGGGACGCCCCCGTTCTCTGTAAGGCAGCATAAGCTCTCAGTAAAACGCCGCGGAAAGGATGGATGCTTTTTGAATTGTCAACAAACGCCCGGCGGGCTGCTCGTCACCGGGATCACCGATTTTTCCTTACCGGAAACCCTGGACTGCGGCCAGTGCTTCCGCTGGCAAAGGCTGGAATCCGGCGCTTACCGCGGCTCGGCCTACGGAAAGTCTTTAACTGTTTCCATGGATGAAAAAGGTCTTCTGCTTCAAGGAGCGGCGGAAGAGGATTTCCAGGCGCTTTGGCGTTCTTATTTTGACCTTGATCTTGATTATAACAAAATCAGAGGAGCTTTGGCAAACAAGGATCCGATTTTAAAGGAGGCGGCAGCCTTCGCTCCGGGCATCCGTATTTTGAACCAGGAGCCCTTCGAGACGCTGTGCTCCTTTATTATTTCCCAAAACAACAATATTCCCCGGATACAAGATCATAGAGAGGCTGTGCCTGCTTTTTGAGAGGGAAACCGGCAGCGCGACCGCTTTCCCACGGCGGAAATGCTGGCTTGCCGCCGTGAAGAGGATCTGGCGCCGCTCCGCGCTGGCTGGCGAGCGGCTTACCTGTTAGACGCCGCTCAAAAGGTCGCCGGCGGTGAGATCGACTAGAGAGGATAAAAGCACTGCCCATGCCTGAAGCCAGGGCAGAGCTGATGCGGATCAAAGGGGTGGGACCCAAGGTCGCGGAATGTGTTTTGCTGTACGGCCTTCACCGGCTGGAGGCGTTTCCGATGGACGTTTGGATGAAGCGGGCCATGGCCACGCTGTTCCCGGAAAAGAGCGTCCTGGATTTCGGCCCCTACGCTGGGATTGCACAGCAATATATTTTTCATTACAGCCGGCTCCATCCGGAGCTTTTCCGATAAAAAATCAAGGCAGCAGCATGGCCAGCAGCACAGTAAATACACCGGAAATCCCAATGGCGATGCCGCTCATAGCGCCCTCCGTTTCGCCAATTTCCACCGCCTTGCTGGTTCCTACCGCATGGCTGGCGGTTCCGATCGCCACTCCAGCGGCTACCGGATTTTTTACCCGGAACGCTTTGATCAGCAAGGGTGCCAACATGGAGCCCAAAATTCCAGTTATGATCACGGCGGCTACCGTCACCGGGACGATTCCTCCATGCTGCCTGGAAATCTCCATCGCGATAGGCGTCGTGACAGACTTGGGCAGCATAGAGGCCGTCAGCTTTTCGTCCAGTCTAAAGGCCCGGCATAACCCATACACGCTGAGCATAGAAGTAAGTGAGCCGGCGGCGCAGCCAGGAGCACCGGAAACAAATTCTTTTTCAGGATTTCCCGCTGCCGGTAAACGGACAAGGCCAGAGAGGCGGTAGCGGGAGCCAGGAACAGGGCGATAAAATCCCCGCCTGCCTGGTAGTGCTCCAAAGGGATATGGAACGCCAGCAATACCAAGGCTACTAAAATAATCGCTACAAGCAGCGGGTTGACCAACGGCGTTTTTGCCTTCCGGTTTAGCCAAACCCCTACAGCATAGGCAAGGATGCTCAGAACGATGCCGAACAGAGGCGAGCTGGTAACGGCTTCCATCACGAGTCCTCCTTGCCGGTCAATTTCTTTTGCAGCCATACGCCGAAGCGCACCGCGGCCGCGGTGACCCCAAAGGTGAGAAGCGTCGTCACAAGGCAAATCAGCAGAAGCTGCCACATGCTGTCCTTGACAAATTCAAACTGCTCTAAAATGCCCACTCCCGCCGGGATAAAGAAAAAGGCCATGTTCTGAAGCAGAAAATCCGCCTTTTGACGGATATGGTCAATCTTCAGTACTTTTAGGCACAGCAGCAGAAACAATAAAATCATGCTGAGCACGGAGGCCGGAAAAGGAAATGGAAGAAAACAAGCGGCTGCTTCTCCGATCAGGCAGACGCCGAACACAACGCCGATTTGCAGGATTACTTTCATGCTTTTTACTCCCGGAAGCGCTTTGCGCTTATTTCAAAAATAATGTCTCAAACAGCCGGAGCCCCTGCTCCTCGGAATATGCGCCCGGCGTGTTGGCGTAATGCTTCAGGCCGGTAAAGCGCTTGCGGTAAGACTGGATTTCCTCCTTAGTCATGGAGATCCTTTCCACCCCGCTTAAGGAATCTAAAAGCTGATTCACCGCCGGAAGATCCGTATCTAACACCCGCAGAAAGCGTTCCATTTTTTCCGGCGCGTATTGAGCGCAGTGCAGCAGCAAAGCCGGCAGGAACACTGCGCAGGCCTTTCCGTGAGGAATCCCGTGGTTTTCTGTCAGCACATAGCCGTAGGGATGGGGGAACGAGGTTCCGTGAGCGTTCAGAACCAAGCCCGCCCATAGAGAGCCATAATACATCTGTTCCCGGAACGCGGGCGTCATCTCCATTTCAGGCCTCATCATTTTCAGGCCCCGGTATACCATGGGCATGGCCTTTTCCGCCAAATACCCGGTAATATCATCGCAAGCCGGGGAAAAATAGCCCTCCACGGCATGACAGAAGGCATCGAGCCCGGTGGAAACCGTGGTATTATAAGACATTGTACCGGTATACGCCGGGTTCGCGATGGCAAGAGACGCGTAAAGCTCCGGCCCGGAAACAGACTTTTTCACACCGTCCACGGTCAGCACAGAGGTAGGACTGACCTCGCTGCCGGTGCCGGAGGTGGTACCGATCAGCACAATGGGCAGCGGCGGGTTTTTCCAGGCTTTTTTGAAAAAGCCTTCCCGGTCAAGCCCAGGGTTGGCCGCCAGCGCGGCTATGGCCTTCGCCGCGTCCAGAGGAGAGCCTCCTCCGATTCCCACCACAAACGCGGCCTTTTTCTCCGCCGCCAAAGCCGCCGCTTCCTCGCAGGAAGAGAGCAGGGGGTTTTCCGTAATCCCGCCGTATACAGTGCAGGAAATTTTTTCCCGGCGAAGCACTTCGGTCAGGTCGTCCAGGGCACCGCTGGCTTTTGCCGAGCACTTGCCCGTCACCACCATACAGGAATCCCCCAGCTTCTTCAGCTGGGCGGCACTGTCCGCCAGGCAGTTCTTCCGCTGACAACCCTTACCGGCATATAAAAGTCAAAATTCATAAAGCGTTCCTTCTTTCTTTAAAATAGCTTTTAAATATTTCTTTTCAGCCTCAGCATTTCATATCCGCTTCTTCCGGTTTTACGCCCCTTTTCTTCTTCCCGTGATTTCGCACCGAAAACAATCGCAAGGCTGGCTCTCTCCGCCTCTGTTTGCAGCTTCGGCCGCCGCCTGCTGATTCCGGGCGGCGCGGCTGTTATTTTTATTTTCTCAGGTTTCCCCACGCTTCGAGCCGCTTTCCGCCGGCGCCTCCATTTATCTCTGCAGATGGTACTATTATACTACCTGGCTTTCCTGGTTGCAATCCGCGGCGGTTCCAATGCGGTTTATTCTTTCTCTAACTTTATTCTCTGGAAATCTGTGTTTTTCTACACTTTTTGTTGAAAGCCATTGAAAAAAATGATAGAATTATAATCTGTGATCGTAATTTTCGACCTTTGGAATAGGAGAACCTTTTGTGAAAATGTCTACAGGTAAGCACTCCCTAAAACTGCATCTTGTTCTTCTGGCGCTGCTGATCGCTGTGGTAGGCTTCGTGATCTGGCTTTACACCGGATACGTGGGGGAATCCACTCCCTATGAGGTCACCAACTACGCCATGGGCACCTATGTTCAGCAAACAGTATATGGTAAAAACGGCCAGGCCGGCGCTTCCGCCGCCGCCAACGCCATTTCCAGTCTGGAAAACGAAATTTCCTGGCGGGTAGACGGTTCAGAGATTCAAAAGCTCAACGAGCAGGCCGGCGGCGATCCTGTGAAGGTTTCCAAGGATACCTTTTCCATTCTTCAGGCCAGCCTGGATGTGGCCGAGGAAACCGGAGGAGCCTTTGATCCGACCATCTATCCTCTTTCTTCCCTGTGGGATTTCGGCGGAGATAACCAGCAGGTGCCTGCCCGTGAAGAGATTGACGCTTTTCTTTCTTATGTAAATTACCAGGATTTAGCTTTAAATGACGCCGCCTGCACCGCCCGGCTTGCGAAGGAGCTGGAAGCCGTGGATCTCGGGGCTGCCGGAAAGGGCGCCGCCTGCGATGCGGCTCTGCAGGCTACCGCGACGCCGGTGTGGACAACGCCGTCATCGCCGTGGGCGGAAGCATCGGCGTGATGGGCCGCAGGCTCACCCAGGAAAACTGGCGGATTTCCGTGCGGGATCCGGATAAAAGCGTAGACGACAGCGACGCCGGCATGGGAGTTTTAGAGCTTTCTGAGGGTTTTGTTTCCACCAGCGGCGTCTACGAAAAATATTTCGAACAGGATGGGATCCTTTATCATCATCTTTTAGACCCTTCCACTGGCTACCCGGTAGAAAATAATCTGTTGTCGGTTTCGGTCGTAGCTCAAACCGGTGTGCTTTCCGACCTGCTCTCCACCGCCTGCTTTGTGCTCGGCTTGGATAACAGCTTGTCCGTTCTGGAACATTATGACGCCCAGGCGATTTTTATCACCCGGGACAAAGAGGTCTATATCACCGAGGGCCTTAAGGACCGCTTTACCGTATCCAGTCAAGCTTACACGCTGAAGGAGCTGCAATGATAGAACAGCCTATGGAGAACCGGAAATGGTTCCAGAAAAGGGATTTACTTTTGATTCTGCTGGTTGGAGCCGCTGCCGCCGTTTTATTTTTTTGGCCCAAAGAACAGGGAGCGGCAGCGGTCATCTCTCAAGAGGGCCGGGAGCTTTACTGCATCGACCTAACCCAAGTGGAGGCCCCCTATGATATTTCTATCGGCGGGGAATACCCCCTGGTGATTCACGTGGAAAAAGGAGCCGTTTGTTTTCAAGAGGCCTCCTGCCCCGATCAAGTCTGCGTCCGCACCGGCGGCTTTCCAAAAGCGGACAAGGCGCCGTGTGCCTGCCGGCAAAGGTCACCATCCAGGTCACCGGCCCCGAAAGGGAGTTTGACGCTTACACGGGCTTCTAAGCCTTTTTAAGCTTTGTTGTTATGAAATTCGGACCGCGGACATTCTATCGGCAAGCACTTCGTTGGAAGCATCTCTGCCCATTAGGAGGAACACCATGGCGGAAATCAAAAAGAAAACCCTCCGGCTGACTACCCTGGCGGTGCTGGGCGCTTTGGCGATCGTGCTTTCCGCTTTGGAAAATCTGATTCCCCCTCTGCCTATGATGCCCCCCGGGGCCAAGCTCGGGCTTTCCAATATTGTCACTATGTTTGCCGCCGGCACCTTTGGCTTGATTCCCGCTTTGGCGATCGCCTTGCTCAAGGCCCTTTTCGCGGGCGCTACCCGGGGCGTCACCGCCTTGCTGATGAGCTTGGCCGGAGGGCTTCTCAGCACGCTGGTTATGGGCCTTTTGTTCCGTCTGAAAAGACATGCTGTCAGTCTTTTGGCTGTCGGCATCCTGGGCGCTGTGGCCCATAACCTGGCTCAGCTCTGCGTCGCCGTAGCTCTCACAAATTCGGCGGTGCTTTCTTATCTTCCCTTTTTGCTTCTCTACGCCCTGGTGACAGCTCTGTCACCGGCTCAGCGTTAAGAATATTGTTACCCGCATTGAAAAAACGTGACAAGACTAGGTTTATAAGGAAGGAAGAGATCAATGCAGTTCCCGAAGCATCCGTTTCGAACCCACGGCGGCGCTCATGTGCCCCATCGGAAGCATACTGCACAGATGGAATCCGTCGTCATGCCGCCTCCGGACCAGGTGGTAATCCCCATGTCTCAGCATATCGGCGCGCCCTGCACGCCTGTTGTGAAAGCCGGGGATTTGGTCAAGGTAGGCCAATTGATCGGCGACAGCGACAAATTCGTGTCAGCGCCCATCCATGCCAGCGTTTCCGGAAAAGTTTCTAAAATCACTACCGTTTTAATGCCCTCCGGCATGGAGGTACAGGCCGTGGTGATCGACTCCGACGGCGAAATGACCCCCTGGGAGGGCCTGGAACCGCCCAAGGTGGAAACCCATCAGGATCTGGTCAAGGCGGCCAGGGCCTCCGGCCTGGTAGGCTTAGGCGGCGCAGGTTTTCCCGCTCACATCAAGCTGAACGTGCCGGAGGGCCGGAAAATCGACACGCTGATCATCAACGTGGCCGAGTGCGAGCCTATATCACCGCCGACCACCGGGAGGCCCTGGAAAACAGCTGGGACGTCCTCTCCGGGATTTATCTGGTGAAGGATCTGCTGAACATCGACAGGACTGATCGCCGTGGAAAGAACAAGCCCGACGTGATTAAGGTGCTTTCCGAAATCGCCTACAGCGACACCAGAGACCCGGAAAACAAGGTCCGGGTGCTGCCCTTGAAGGCCAGATACCCCCAGGGCGCGGAAAAGGTTCTGGTTCAGGCCTGCACCGGCAGACGGATCGGCCCAGGCAAGCTGCCCAGCGACGTAGGCTGTCTGGTAATGAACGTCACCTCCATCGCCTTTTTGTCAAGATATCTCAAAACCGGGATGCCCTTGGTCTCCAAGCGCATTACGGTTGACGGCTCCGCGGTCATGGAGCCGAAAAACGTGATTGTCCCCCTGGGTACGCCCATTGAGAAGGTCATTGAGTTCTGCGGCGGCTACCGGGGAGACCCGGCTAAAATTCTAATGGGCGGCCCATGATGGGACTGGCCCTGGACAGCGACGCCTTGCCGGTGCTGAAGCAGAATAACGCGATTCTGGCCTTTCAGGAGCAGGATGCGGTTCTGCCCGCTCCCACCGCCTGCATCCACTGCGGCCGGTGCGTAGAGGGCTGTCCCATGCATCTGATGCCCCCTGAGATCTCCCGCGCGGTCACCACCAAGGATATCGACCAGCTTCAGAAGCTCGGCGTGATGACCTGCATGGAATGCGGCACCTGCGCTTATAATTGTCCGGCGGGCCGGCAGATCGTACAGAATATCCGACTGGGCAAGGCCCTGGTCAAGAACGCTGGAAAGAGGTGAGCGCTGTGACAGATAAATTATACGTTTCTCCCTCCCCCCATTTACGCCAGGGGGACACCACCCGAAAGCTGATGGGCGACGTAATCATCGCCCTGATCCCGGCGGTTCTGGCTCCGGCATTATTTTCGGGTATCAGTCTTTGATCGTAATGGCGGTTTCCGTGCTTTCCTGCGTAGTGCTGGAATACATCTGCCGCAAGGTAATGAAGCGGGACAACACGGTCACCGATCTGAGCGCCGTGGTCACCGGTATTCTGTTAGCCTTTAACCTGCCGGTAAGCATCCCCTTGTGGATGGTGTTTTTCGGCGCTGTCGTGGCAATCGTGGTGGTGAAGCAGATGTTCGGCGGCATCGGCCAGAATTTTGTCAACCCCGCTCTGACCGCCCGCATCGTGATGATGGTTTCCTTCCCCACCTCTATGAGCACCTGGAACAAGCCCTTTTACTATCTCCAATCCTCCAGCGACGCTCTCACTACCGCATCTCCCTTGGCGCAGAACGCCGCCGGAGAAGCGGTTCCCTCCTACATAGATTTGTTTTTAGGGCTGCGGGCCGGCTGCTGGGTGAGACCTGCGTATGCGCCCTTCTGCTGGGCGGCGTCTATTTGGTGGCCCGCCGGGTCATCAAGCCGGTGATTCCCCTGTGCTTTATCGGCACCGTGTTCGTCTTTACCTGGATTCTGGGAGAAGATCCTGTGTTTCAGATCCTTTCCGGCGGACTCATGCTGGGCGCATTTTCATGGCTACCGACTATACCACCTCCCCCTTGAGTACCAAGGGAAGAATTGTGTTTGGAATCGGCTGCGGCATTATTACCGTGCTGATCCGGGTATTCGGCGCGCTGCCGGAGGGCGTTTCGTTCTCGATTATCCTGATGAACATATTGGTTCCCCATATTGAAAACCTGACCCGGCCGAAGCCGTTTGGAGAGGAGGGAAAGCGCCGTGGCAAAGCTAAATCCTAAGGCGGTTTTAAAGCCCGCTGTTTCCCTGTTCCTGATCTGCCTGATCGTCACCGCCCTGCTGGCGGGGGTCAACATGCTCACCGCAGACCGGATCGCCGCGCTGGCTGTCCAGACCGCCGAGGATTCCCAAAAGGTAGTCCTGCCCAACGCCGCCAGCTTCGAAGAAGTGGACGAGGACACGGTAAAGGGTCTGGATGGCTCCGGACAATTGGCGGGCTATGTCATCACTACAGAGGCGAAGGCTACGGCGGCACCATTGAGGTTATGACCGGCATCACCGCCGACGGCAGTGTTTCCGGCGTGGTGCTTCTTTCTCAGAATGAAACCCCCGGCCTCGGCGCCAACGCCACTAAGGAAAGCTTTACGGGACAATACCAGCAGGCAGTTCCGGAGAGCGGCTTTGAGGTCATTAAATCCGGCGCGCGCCGACGGCCAGATTCAGGCTATGACCGGCGCCACCATTACCAGCCAGGCCGTCACCGACGCGGTCAACCTGGCGGTGGAAAAATATCAAACGCTTGAGAAAGGGGGAAATTAAAATGGCGAAAATGAACTTAGTCCGTGAATTTACCAAGGGCATCATCAAGGAAAACCCCGTGCTCTGCCTGGTGCTCGGCACCTGCCCCACCCTGGCTGTCACTACGGCGGCCAGCAACGCCATCGGCATGGGCATTGCCGCCACCATCGTGCTGGTCTGCTCCAACGCCGTAATTTCCCTTTTAAGAAAAATTATCCCGGATAAGGTCCGCATTCCCGCTTACATCACCATTATCGCCGGGTTCGTCACCATGGTGCAGATGCTGGTGAAGGCATATGCCCCGGATATTGACAAGGCGCTGGGCATTTATCTTCCCCTGATCGTGGTAAACTGCATTATTCTGGGCCGGGCGGAAATGTACGCCAGCAAGCACAGTGTTCTTCCTCTGTCTTGGACGGCTTGGGCATGGGTGTGGGCTTTACCGCCGCCATGCTGGCCATGGGAATTATCCGCGAGTTTTTTGGTACCGGCGCCGTGTTCGGCGTACCGATTTTCCAGGGAGTCATTGACCCCATTATCGTATTTATCCTGCCTCCCGGCGGCTTCTTTGTGTTCGGAATGCTGATTGCTTTGGCAAACAAGCTTTCCGGCAGCAAGAAAAAGCCGGAGGAGATCGGCTGCGCCGCCTGCCCCATGAACGGCACCTGCTCCAAGCTGCAAGAAAAGGAGGCCTGTGACAAATGATTCAAGGGTTAGTCGCCATTTTCCTGGCTTCCATTCTGACGGAAAACTACATCCTCAGCAAGTTTTTAGGCATCTGTCCCTTCCTCGGCGTTTCCAAAAAGGTCAACACCGCCGTAGGCATGAGTGTGGCGGTCACCTTCGTCATGGTGCTGGCCACCGCCGTCACCTGGCCGATTTACACCTACCTGCTGGTCCCCAACGACCTGGCTTATTTGCAGACGATTGTCTTTATCCTGATTATCGCCGCTCTGGTCCAGCTGGTGGAAATCGTACTGAGAAAATATATTCCTTCCCTTTATAACGCCCTGGGTATTTATCTGCCTTTGATCACCACCAACTGCGCCGTGCTCGGCGTTACCATGCTGGTGCTGGAAAAGGGCGCCGCAGATCCTACCTTCGGGTATCTGCAATCCCTGGTAAACGCTTTCGGTTCCGGAATCGGCTTCCTGGTGGCGATGGTGATTTTTGCCGCGTCCGCCAGAAAATGGAGGCATGCGATATTCCCGAAACTATGAAGGCCTGCCCATCACATTAGTCGCCGCCTCTCTGGTCGCCGTATCCTTCCTCGGCTTCCAGGGTTTGGTGGATGGACTGTTAGGTTAAGGAAAGGAAGTGGATGGAATGAATGAAATACTGCTTCCGGTTTTGATTGTGGCGGGCATCGGCCTGCTGTGCGGCTTAGGCCTGGCAATCGCCTCCATCGTGATGGCGGTGCCTAAGGATGAAAAGGCCGAGGCGATTGAGGAAATCCTCCCCGGCGCCAACTGCGGCGCCTGCGGGTACTCCGGCTGCGCCGGCTACGCCAAGGCGTTATCCAGCGGCGAGGCTCCCGTAGGCTTATGCTCCCGGGCGGCGCCGCGGTGGCCGCGGCTACCGCCGAGCTTCTCGGCGTCGCCGCCGGCGAGGTAGAATATAAAACCGCCCTGGTCCACTGCATGGGTTCCCACGACAACACCACCGACCGGATGAAATACCAGGGATCGGCTCCTGCGCCGCCGCTGTCCAGCTTTACGGCGGTATCTCCTCCTGCTCCTTCGGATGCATGGGGCTGGGCGACTGCGCCGCCGTGTGTGAGTACGACGCTATCAAGGTCTGCAACGGTGTCGCCAGCATTGATCCCAATCGCTGCAAGGGCTGTTCCAAGTGCGTACAGGCCTGTCCTAAGCATTTGATTTCTTTCGTGCCCCTAAAGCCTCAGGCCGTGGTACGGTGTTCCAACTGCGATAAGGGCGGCGTTACCCGCAAGCTTTGCAAGGTGGGCTGCATCGGCTGTATGAAATGCGTGAAGGCCTGTGAATCCGGCGCTGTTACGGTCAATCAATTCAAAGCCTCGGTTGACCCGGCAAAGTGCACGGCCTGCGGAAAGTGCGTCGAGGTCTGTCCTCAGGACTGCATCCGCATGTGCCTGGAAGGTATTACCATACAGAGCTAAATAAGAACCGCTTGGCGATACCTGATAGGAAAAAATCTATTTCCCCGCGCCATGCCGCGGGGCCCCGCAAAAAACAAAACGGACGCCGGAGGAATTTTTCCTCCGCGTCCGTTTTGTTTTTCTTTCGCTTCTCTCAAATCTCTCAATAGTACAATTTTTCCCAGGAACCGCCGTTTTTAGTACCCTAACTCTTCTCCCACTAAAATCACCTTAATCCGGTCCTTGACCCGCTGCTGTCCGCTGACTACATAGGTCGCGCACACTCTGTCGCTGTTACGGCAGCCATCCGCCATTTCCGGATGCTCCTTGGAAAGGGAGACGCAGACCCCCGTATGCCTGCAGTAGGTTTCACAATTCAGCCTTACCACATTAGCCGGCGCGGAGACGGTTTTCACCCTGCGAACCGCTTCGTCTAAGTCCTTGACGATTTTATTGTAGCCCATCACCACAATGACGCTTTTCGGTCCGAAGGTCAAGGCCGCGACCCGGTTTCCGTTGCCGTCCACGTTATAAAGGACGCCGCTCTCCGTTACCGCGTTGGAGCTCATCAGGTATACGTCGGCGAAAAAGGACTTTCTATAAATTTCCTGAACCTGTTCTCTGGTCAGGCCCTTCTGATCCCGGTCCATCAGCTTCGGATAGCTTCCGCTTCTCAGCAGCTCCATCACGCCGCATTCCCGCAAGGACATAGAACCTCCAAAGGAGATCACGTCGTCAGGCTTCAGCAGGCCGGCCACCTGCGCGACAGCATCTTCCTTAGTCGCCGCATAATACGCCTGCATGTTATTTTTCTGCAGGCTTTCCATCGTTCTTTGAATTCTCTTTTCCACCACCGCTTTACAATTCTGATCCATTTTCCATCACCTCAGTTAACTTCATCTTGTTTCCGTCCTCAGATTTTTTGCATATTCCATAGCTTTCCTGTTCCTTTGCCGGCTTCCGCCTCTATTTATCTTTTGCCGAGCCTTCCTCAAGACAGATTCTCCTGGCAGAAACAGCGTAAAAGCTATTTTCATTATACCGCTAAATTTTTAAAATGAAAAGCATTAGCGGATATATTGCTTGCTGGAATAGCCGGTAATATTTTGATAGCGAATTTGATACCAATCGCCGCTTTCCCCTAATATGGCGACCGTGGCGCCTTTAGGCGCCTGGCCGATCACCTGGCGCTTAAGCTGGGCTGGCTGCGGATATTAAGAGGCGTTTGCTGGGTTGCTACTGTTCCCTGCCTCTGGGGCTGAGGCTGGCCTCCCGGGGGTACAAAGGGTATCCCAAAATACTCTGTTAAGGAAAGCACTAGATTTCTGGCGATATTATCAATATTATCCCGAATCCACTGGGCGTCGGCACTGTTATCATGATAAGCGGCCTCCAGCAGCACCGCCGGCGCTCTGGTTTGCTTCAGCTCGGCTAGGGTCGTGGTTGGTACGGTTTTGACCTTGTTTGGATCCGGATAAATCGCCTTAAAGTTATTTGCGATAATCTCTGCCGCCCTCTTTCCTTTGGCGCTGCCGTCGTAGTAATACACATCGGTTCCCCGGATCTGCCGGACAGGGCGGGCGGCGCGGCGTTGGAGTGGAGGGCCAGGTGCAGGTCATAGTTTCCGGCATTGCTTTGAGCAATGGCCTGGGACAATTTTTGGCTGGGTTCATTGCGAGTAAACTGGATTCCGCTGGAGTTCAGATAAGGCTCCATGCGTCGGCAATCAAATTCATATAGTACTCCTCGTTGCCGCCGTCTACGTAGGGGTTATATTCCTGTAAAGAGGGGCTCAAGTAAATTTTCGGCATAATGTACTCCTTTCCTTGGTCAAAGGGCTATAGCCCGATTTTCTGAAAAAACGCTTCCGTACTCTGCAAGCCTGGCCTGAGATATCTTCCCAGCCCGAAAAGACATTCCGGATCACGGGTAATTTGATTGGTATGGCTTTCACAGGTCATGCTGGACTGAAACCCCATTGTCTTCAGCATCGTCTGGGTTCCGTCGCTGATCGCTCCAAAGGGATAGGCAAAGCAGGTCGCGTCCAACCGGTCATTTGGCGGATCCTCTCCTGCGCCCTAGTCAGATCCTGGGTAAACGCCGCCTCATAATCCAAGTCGCTTTCCCCCTTCATTCGCTTGGCGCCTACTCTTTTTCCATCATAGGAATGCATGTTATAAGAATGGTTCTGAATCTCCACCCGGCCCGAATCTATCATTTCGTTAATGTTATCCCAGGTGATATGAGAATAGTTCGGATGAGCGTCTTCCGCCTGGCTGTATTCATCGGTATAGCGGCAGATCGGGGAAATTACGATCTTCGCGTCGTACTCCTCCAACAACGGAAAGGCGTAATAGTAGTTATTGTAATAGCCGTCGTCAAAAGTAAGCATCACTGGCTTCTCCGGCAGCGGAACACCTTTCTCCACATAATCGATCAGGTCCTGCACTACCACGGTATGGTATCCGTTTTCTTTCAGGTACTTTAAATCCGATTCGAACTGTGCCGGGGAAAGCACGTATTTTCCTTGCCGGGCTTCCTCCTTCAGCAAACCGTGATACATAATGATGGGAAGCTCACAGCCTTCCTCAGGCACGGCGTTTGCCGGCAGAAGGCCTCCGTGAAATCCCAAAACGGACAATAGCAAGGCCAAGCCCAGAACAACTCCCCCCGCCGCCGCTTTCCCACCTCGTTTCAACAGGCTGTATTTTCTTTCCATTACGCTGTCCTCCCGAATAACTACGCTCCTTTTATATATAGGAGGAAAATCTTTTTTTATGACTTCTTTGAAAAAAGACTTTACAAATGGAAAAATGTGTGTTATTCTATAAACAGAAACAATAACTATTATTGATTTTAGGAGAACTAAATGGAAAAGAGACAGAATTACAGCCGGAAAAGAGAAGCCATTCTATCTGCCATCTGTTCCACCGATATTCATCCCACTGCTGATTGGATCTATCAAAAATTAAAACCAATTTATCCTGATTTAAGTCTTGGCACGGTTTACCGCAACATTGCTCGATTCAAAGAAGATGGTTTGATTATAAGCGTCGGCGTAGTAGAAGGACAGGAACGATTGGATGGCACCACCGCTCCTCACGCCCACTTTATATGCTCCAAGTGCGGCTGCGTTTTGGATGTGGAAGATGTGGAGCAGGACGCCCAGCTTGATTTCGATGTTAGTAAGCGAATCCGCTGTCAGATTGATTCTCATGATCTAGTGTTTCATGGCATTTGCGAGGAATGTCTTAACGCCCAAAAGAACGCCGGTTAATAGTAAATAAAGGGATTTGCCCTTTATAAGATAGAATATTATGATTTGGAGGAATTTAAAATGAAGAAATTTGTATGCTCTGTTTGTGGTTATGTTTACGAAGGAGAAACCGCTCCTGATTTCTGCCCCCAGTGCAAGGCTCCTAAAGAGAAGTTCGTGGAGCAGAAAGGCGAAATGTCTTGGGCTGCTGAGCACGTAGTAGCGTTGCCCAGGGTTCCAGCGAAGACATCATGGAGGATTTAAGAGCTAACTTTAACGGCGAGTGCACCGAGGTTGGTATGTATTTGGCTATGGCCCGTGTCGCCCACAGAGAAGGTTATCCGGAGATCGGCCTGTATTGGGAAAAGGCCGCTTATGAAGAGGCTGAGCATGCCGCTAAGTTTGCCGAACTTCTGGGCGAGGTTATTACCGACAGCACTAAGAAGAATCTGGAAATGCGTGTAGAGGCTGAAAACGGCGCGACTGCCGGCAAGTTTGATCTGGCCAAACGCGCGAAGGCCGCTAATCTGGATGCCATCCACGACACCGTCCACGAGATGGCCCGCGACGAGGCTCGTCACGGGCAAGGCTTTCGCCGGCCTTTTAAAGAGATATTTTGGTGAATAATCGAGGGAATAATGTATTGCGCCTAAATTCCTGGATTCTCTAAAAAGGAGAGCGGTTTTATTCCGCTCTCCTTTTATTATGCTGACGATGATCCTTGAGAACAATCTATAAAGAACACAGAAACAGGTCTGCCGTCTGTCAAAAGCGAAAGTATACACTAACAGTATCTATATACGGTATTAAAAACGGCCGGTAAAAAAGGCAGCCGCCTTTCAAGTAAAGCGGCTGCCTTTTTTATCAATCTGTTGCTTTCAGCAAAAACGAGGCGATATCCTCATAAACCTGTTCTCTATTCGTTTCATTGAGAATTTCATGTCTTCCGCCGGGATAAAGGATCAGCTTGACATCATGGCCGGTTTTCACCAAACGGTGGTAAACTTTTCTAACGCCCTTTCCAAAATCCCCTACCGGATCCTGGTCCCCAGAAACCATTAAAATCGGAAAATCAGTCGGTACGGAGCGGAACCACTGCGGCTTATTCACGTCGAAAAGCAGAGTGACCAAATCCCGATAGCCGGACACTGTAAAATCGAATCCACACAACGGATCCTGATTGTACAAATCCACCTGAGCCTCATCCCGAGAGAGCCAGTCATTCTCCGTGCGGGCCGGCTGAAAGGAACGGTTATACCCACCAGTGGTTAATTTTTTTAGCTGGTCGTCATGGGCCTTGGGACCCTTTTTCATTACAATTCTGTTGGCGTAAGCTAGGCCCATCTTCATAACAGCAGGAGAAAAACCCGCGCTGGTGCCGCAGAGTACCGCTGCGCTGACTCCTTCACCATAGTCGCTGAGATAACGCCTAGCCAAAAAAGAACCATACTGTGGCCCATGAGCATATAAGGAGCACTGGGAAAGTCTTCCTGGATAATCCGGCGCAGCTTATTCATATCCTTTACCAGATTCTGATAGCCTCCCGGACCAAAATAACCAAAGCTCTCCTCATCCACCGCCGATTTTCCATGCCCCGCATGGTCGTTGACACAAACCACAAATCCCTTCGCCACCAAGTATTTGGCGAAACTTTCATACCGGAGGCTGTGCTCCGCCATACCGTGAGCGATCTGGAGAATCCCCCGGACCGCATTTTTATCCGCCGGAGCGAACCCCCTGGCGAAAATTCTTCCTTCACCGCTGCTGGCGTCATAGCTCATTTCTTTTGTGGTATACTCCATGGTTTCAACCTCCAAATTACGCCGCCGGAATTGACAAAGCTGTTAAATAGAGTCTGATTGGTTATTGTCCAGCACCGAAGTGCAGTGGGGACAGCGCTTTGCTTCCAGAGAAATTTCGGAGCAGCAGTAGGGACAAATCTTTGTGGCAGCCTTTTGCTCCTCCACTGGCTTTTTTCCCCATTTGGACAGCTTATTGGTCAGCTTCACAAACAGGAAGATTACCAAAGCCATGATGACGAAGTTCAGCACCGCAGTCAGAAACGCGCCGTATCTGATCGTGGCCTGTCCCACGGTGATGGCCAAAGAGTCAAAATTCACCTGACCGAACAGGCCCAGCAGCGGGGAAATAATATCCCCTGTCAGCGACGTAACGATCGCTTGAAACGCTGCGCCGATAATAACGCCGATCGCCAAATCCATCACGTTACCCCGCAAGGCAAATTCTTTAAATTCCCCTAAAAACTTTTTCATAACAATGCACCCTTCCATTTCCATTTTGCATCTTATAGAATAATAATACCATTCCCCGCGTAATATTTGTGCCTATTTTGTAAATTTTTTCTAATTCCTTACGAGCGGGCACTGCAAACAACTGTTTTGCTTTCCTCTGCCGCCGCAGGTCGGAGCGTTCTTCGCCGCATATCGCTCACATCTTTTGGACACCGCGGTCGGATTGCGTTTTCCAGAAGCACCAAGATGCTGTAAAAGCAGCTTCGCGGCATAGCGCGCTCTCCATTTTCCGCAGCATGCCTCGCGATAATTATTTGCGCAGCGTTGGAAAGCCTTGCCAAACGTCTGGACGATACCAATATGAAAAATCTAATTATGCTTTTTGACTACAGACAGCCGTAGATACAGAAAAAATGGAATATGCTTCCCGCCAGCACGAACAGATGCCAGAGGGAATGCACATACTTCCTTTTCTTTCCTATTCCATACAGCGCCGCTCCTACCGTATAAAAAACGCCTCCAGCCAGCAAAAGAATCATCTCCCAAAAGGGCATGGAGCCGGCCAGAGGCTTCGCGGCGAAAATCACCGCCCACCCCATACAGATATAGCATACCATCGACAGCCTTTGGAACCGCTTTAAATTAACAGCGTTAAATACGATTCCCACCACGGCTGCCGCCCAGATGACGCCAAACAGCACCCACCCCACCGTTCCGCCGATGATGACAAGGCTCAAAGGCGTATAGTGCCGGCGATCAGCAAAAAAATGGAGCAATGGTCCAAGATGCGGAACACCCTCTTTCCCTTGTTCACTCCTAAAGCGTGATACAGGGTGGAAACCAAATATAAAAGAATTAACGTGGCGCTGTAAATAGACAAGGACACAATCACAATCGGATCGCCGGGAGCGCTCACCAAAAGAAGCACCAGCGCCGCGATCGATAAAAGCACCCCAATCCCATGGCTGACGGCGCTTAAAATCTCCTCTGAGGCAGAATAAATGGGAAGCCCCAAAAGGCGGCGCTTTTCCTCCCGCTGTTCTTCCTTAAGCCTATTCACCGTCTTCTCTCCTTTCAACGCCAGTCAGATCAAAGCTGGGAATGAAGTCTTTTTTTGCCGAGCTTAGCTCCTGTACAAAGCCGTTTAACTCCAGGCGGAACAGCTCATCCTGCACCTTCTCATACTCCCTTCTGGTGATCCTGCGGTTGAGCTCAGGGAATTCCCCCAGCGCACTCTCCCATAGGGAACGTATTGTCCCATCAGGCTCACAAGAATCTGATCGCCAAACGCTTCTTTCAAAAATCGGAGCGCGCCAATGGCGTTTTGCGTAGCCAAAGGCAGTACCAAATGCCGGACTACCGTTCCTCTTACCAGCATACCGTCCTGACCGAATACCGGCCTTCCCGTCTGTCTGACCATCTCTGGGATTGCCTTGGACGCCGCCTGGAAATAATCGCCTGCGCCGGAATATCTCCGCGCCTTTTCCTCGTCGGAATATTTGAGGTCCGGCAAATAGATATCCACGCTCCCCTCCAGCAGCTTTAAGGTTTCCACCGTCTCGTAGCCGCTGGAGTTATACACACTGGAACCTTAGGCCGGTAATACCGGAAGCTTTCTAAAATCGCCGGGACAAAATGGGTTGGATTTACCAGGTTGATATTGTGAGCCCCTTTCTCCTCCAGCTCCCGATATATTTGAGCAAGCTCCTCCGGGGCGACCGTCTTTCCAAAATCCCGGGCGCTGATTTCTTCATTTTGGCAAAAGGCGCACCGAAGGGAACATCCACTGAAAAACACAGTACCGGATCCTCTCGTTCCGCTGATGCATGGCTCCTCCCAAAAATGGAGGGCCGCTCTGGCTACCCTGGGAAATACACCCATGCGGCAAAAGCCTTGTCCGCTCTCTCTTTCCCTTCTGGCGCCACAGCTTCGGGGACAAATGCGGCACGCCTGCATCAGCTCTGTCATGCTTTTTCCTCCGCCCGGCTGCACTGCTCCACCAAACACATCATCGCCGCCATACCGCCCCGTTTTCCTCCGGTTGCCCGGTGGGAAATGAGCCAATCATGATTGCAACGGGTACACAAATCCGTCACTGTAATATTTTCCGGACGCATCCCGGCCCTGACCATGATTTGCCGGTTGGCCTCCCACAGGTCAAGGTTATACTTTCCGTTTTTCTTATCCATAACAAATCTTTCCGTTTCCAGGTCAGAAAGGGCCAAAAACTCCCTTGCCACCGGCTCATCCACCTCATAGCAGCAGGCTCCTATAGACGGGCCGATCGCTCCTATGATCCGCTCCGGACGGCATCCGTATTCCGCCTTCATTTCTCTACCATTTTCCGTCCGATCCGGCCGGCAGTCCCCCGCCATCCGCCATGAGCCAAGCCAATCACCCTCTTTTCCGGGTCTAAAAAGTAAAGGGGAACACAGTCGGCATAATAGGTAACCAGCACCACATCCGGCTCGTCGGTGACCAAGCCGTCCACGCTTTCCAAATCTCTGGGCCGGAAAATGCCGACGCCTCTATCCTGCCTTCCCACCCGCCGAATAAAGGTGTGATGATCCTGCGCCGAAGCGGTCAGCCCCTCGTAAGGAAAGCCTGCCGCCCCGCAGATGCGTCGGTAATTTTCCAATACATTTTCATCCGGGTCTCCGCGGTGAAAGCTGAGATTCATGGAAAAAAACTCGTCTTTGCTGACGCCCCCCAGCCGGGTGGAAAAGGCGTGGCGGACGAAGGGATAGCTTTCCAAGGCCGGAAAGGTCAAATAGCCTACCCCTTCCTTAAAGTTAAGACGCATCGCGCTGCTGTGAAATACCATAGCTTCCTCCTATTCCCGGCAAGCCCTTTTCCGTAGTAACAAAACCGGCGGGCAGATACCTCCCGCCGTTCCGGAAAGGTTTCCAGCCGGCTTAGCCCTCAGGGGGCGCTGAATTCTGTCACTGTTTCTGCTTTTCAGGCAATAAGCCGGAAAGCACTTTTTTTCGGTCTGCCTTCCCCGCGTAGCGGCGATCGCCGCTGCAGAAACGGAGGGGAAGCATTGGGAGGGCCGCCGGCGGCGCTAGCCTTCCCGCAGGGAGGCAAAAGCCGCATTTTAAATCTCCGCGCCTTTCAACGTAAGCGGACAAATTTTTTTGAAGCAGCCCTCTTTTTATCCGTCAGCCTCCTCCGCCGCAGCCATTTCTCCCGCAGGTTCTTCTTCCTTGCGGGCGGTGGTCTTTTTTACCACTACGCCCTCGTACTTCAGCTTAAACTGAATTCTCCCCTTAAATTCCCCGCCGCAGCACGGACACCGGAAGTCTGCCCGGTAGCTTTTGTTTTTAAACTCCCACTCGCCATTCCTTTTCGCCTCCGCTCCGCACGCCGGGCATTCAAAGCTCATATCCGCATCCTTTAGCAGAGGATTGCTGAGATCGCAAAGGATAGTCGTTTTAAACCGCATTTTATCATAAAATTGATCCTTTGAGGCATCCTCAAAGAAAGGTTTCAGCTCTTCCTCATCATAAAGCCTTCGAAAACAGGCCAAGGCCAAAAGGCTGTCATCCAGCGCCCGATGATGCTCCATTCCCTGCACATCGATGCCCAGAAGCTGAGCCGCAGTGGAAAGCCCCATTTGCTTTCCCCTCTCATAGTACACGCGCCGTTCGCAAAAGCTTTGCAGATTGACATAGCCCTCTATGTAGTCCAGGCGGTCCGTGCCCCAATAATATTGATGGTTTTCCATCAGGCTAAGATATCCGAGGTTCCCCAGGTCATCAGACTGCGTTTCCTAAAAACTTTTTAAATTTACTTACCGCCCTGGTATACGTAACGCCCAGCCCCAGCTCCTCACTGCTGATGTTCGTCAGGTTTTTGACCTTGCTGCTGAGCTTCTTACCAATTTGGGGCTTTACCACCACGGAGAAGGTATCCTCCACGCACAGGCGGTCGTTTACCTTAACCGCGCCGAATTCTATAATCTCGTTGAAAAAGCCGCTTTTTCTTTTACTGTAGGTTCCGTTCCATTCCAGGTCAAGAATTACAAACTCCATGGAAGCTCTCCCATCATCATAGTTCCCAGTTAAAAACTCAACATCCCTAAGTCCTTCACCATATCGATCGCTTTTCCCACGGTGGAACCACCAGCAGCCCGCCGCAAACTCCCGCTATGATCCGGAAAACCCAGTGCGCCAGAATCCCCTGAAATAATGAAATGATTTTGGACAGCGCCAGAAACAGAATCATCTCAAACAGAATGAAAACGACCAAAAAGAGCAAGGCGGACGCCACGCCTAAAAAGCCGGAGCCGCCGGACTCAAAAGCCTGAACCGTCAGGGACTTGGCGGATACGCTGAGCCAGGTCAGCCAATGAACATCCGTAAGGGTAAAGACCAAGCCGAACAAAAAAATATTTTCTCCCGCCTGGGGACGCTTTTTCACAGATCTTCGAGCCGGAGCCGGGCCCGATTGGGAATAGATATCCTGATATTCCGGCTCTGGCTCCGGTTCCGCCTGAACCGCTAATTCCCGATCCATGAAGGCGTGGTCACGGAATACGGATACCAACAGGCTGACGCCCGCTGCTGCAGCAGCCGCGGCCGCTGCGAAATTCAGAAAAGCGCCCGCCGCGCTAGATTCGAAGATCCATCCGCCGCCTAAAAACACCACGCCGCCCGCCAGCACGGAAACCAGCAGATGACCGCAGAACAGCAGGCCGCCGGTTCGGGTTCCGCATTTCAGGCTTCCATAAATCAAATATGCCAGCACTGCTAACGGCATTCCTACTCCGGTCAGTCCAAGATAGGCTGCTTTCAGCATTACGTCGAAAATTTCCAAGACAGTTTCTCCTTTCAGCGGCACAACGCCCCGCCCGATCGGGCGGAGTATCCGCGGACCTGCTTAAAATTCACTGGAAAGTACGATTTATCCGATACGCCGGTACTCAACCTAAGGGGCAGCATTCCCGTCAGCGCCAAAAGCGGTATCAGAGGAACATCCGCCGCGCAGCCAATCAAACGGATACATAAAAAAAGCGGACACCTCTCCCAGCGCCCGCCTTAGGAACCAGGGAAAAAGCTTATCCTTTCCGGCTGGCATTTTTCATCCGTTGTTCCTTATTCAAAATCGTCTTTCTCAACCGGATGCTCTTTGGCGTGACCTCCACCAGCTCATCGTCGGTGATAAATTCCAAGGACTGCTCCAGGCTCATAATACTGAGGAGTCAGCTTCAGCGCCTCGTCGGAGCCGGCGGCCCGGGTATTGGTCACGTGCTTTTTCTTACACACATTCACCGTGATATCCTCGGACTTTGGAGACGCTCCCACGATCATCCCCTCATAGACCGGAACGCCGGGACCTACGAACAATCTGCCCCGGTCCTGGGCGGCAAACAAGCCATAGCCTGTGGTTTCCCCCGTTTCGTGAGCGATCAAAGAGCCCTGCTGCCGCTGTAAAATATCGCCCTTGTACGCTCATAGCAGTCAAACACATGTTCATGATTCCGTTACCGTTGGTATCGGTCAAAAATTCAGAGCGGTAGCCCATCAGCCCTCTGGCGGGAATTTTAAACTCCAGATGGGTGGTGCCCGTTTCCCGGGTGCCCATATTCAAAAGCTCCGCCTTGCGGGTGCCCAGCTTTTCCATCACAGCGCCCACGTAATTGTCAGGCACCTCGATCATCAAAAGCTCCATCGGCTCGCAAAGCTTTCCATTGATGGTCTTATAAATCACCGTAGGCCTGGAAACCTGAAATTCATAGTTCTGCCGGCGCATGGTTTCGATCAGAATGGAAAGATGCAGCTCTCCCCGGCCGCTGACCTTAAAGGTATCGGAGGAATCCGTTTCCTCCACCCGCATGGCTACGTTGGTTTCCACTTCCTTGAAGAGCCGGTCCCGGATATTCCGAGAGGTGACATATTTTCCCTCCCGGCCGGCAAAGGGGCTGTTATTCACCATGAACATCATAGATACCGTCGGCTCGTCAATCTTTACAAAGGGCAGGGGCTCTACACATTCGGGATCGCAGGCAGTCTCGCCGATATTCAGATCCGTAATTCCGGACACCGCAATTAGGTCCCCCAGGGCGGCGGATTGGGCCTCTACCCTTTTCAAGCCCTCAATTGGTACATTTTAGTAATTCTGGCCTGCTTGGTCGTACCATCGTTGTGGCACAGGACAACGCTTTGGCCGGTTTTCACCTGGCCGCGCTCCACTCTGCCCACGCCAATACGGCTACATAATCATCGTAATCAATATTGGAAAACAAAATCTGCAGCGGTCCGTTCAATTCTCCCTTCGGGGCGGGCACATATTTCAAAATAGCCTCAAACAACGGGGTCATATCCTTGCCGGGCACAGCCGGATCCGTGGTAGCGTAGCCGTCTCTGCCGGAGGCGTAAATCACCGGAAACTCCAGCTGGTCATCATCCGCGCCCAGCTCAATAAACAAATCCAGCACCTCATCCACCACTTCGGCAGGCCGGGCGCCGGGACGGTCGATCTTATTCACCACAACCACAGGCCTCTTTCCCAAGCCAAGAGCCTTTTTCAGCACAAACCGGGTCTGGGGCATACAGCCTCAAAAGCGTCCACCAGCAGCAGAACGCCATCCACCATCATCAGGATCCGCTCTACCTCGCCGCCAAAATCGGCGTGACCGGGAGTATCCACAATATTAATTTTCGTATCCTGATACATGACCGCCGTATTTTTAGAAAGAATGGTAATCCCGCGCTCCCGCTCCAAATCATTGGAATCCATTACCCGTTCCGCCACCGCCTCGTTCGCCCGGAAAATACCGCTTTGCCGCAGCATCTGATCCACCAGGGTGGTTTTGCCGTGGTCTACGTGGGCGATAATGGCAATATTCCGCAAATTCTCTCTTACATCCATTCAAGCTTACCTCTTTTTCCTGTTACTTGCTTTCATTTTCTTTTTTCATCAATTTTACACTTTATTATATCACAAGGAGCAGGACTCGTACAATGATAGAATCACTTAAAATCCGGGCCGATTCCCTCTAATTTATAGCAACTACGGCGTTGATATCGCCTTCTGTAGTAAGATCCACACACAAACAGACGCAAAGCAGCGGCACCTCAAACGCCGGCTGACGGATTTCCACCGCAAAGCAGTCCATTCTATCCTTCCAGCATTTTTGATGGCTTAGCAGCACGCTGGAGTCAACATCAATCACGTCAAAATTCCGCGCCACCAAATCGCCCCGGAAATGCCAGGTGACCCCGCCCAAAACCAATTGCTGGGGAATCCCATTCCCAGAAATCCGCAAGGTAACGCTGAGATTTTTCCCCTCCGCCGGCGAAATCCCGTACCGGATAATAGGAGGAAACACCCTCTGCTTAATTTTGGCGGCCGCAGTTCCCTGAGAATCAGTAAGCAGCAGCACGGCGCCGGCGGGCTTTTTACTTCTGGTCACCCGGTAGCGCACCTCTCCTGCTTCGTCATAAATCAAAAATACCGTGTCCCCTTGCGCGGTGCAGGGGCTGATGGTGAAACGCAACGAAGGTCTCCTCCTTTCTAAAAGCTCTATTATCTATTTATTATAGCTATTTTTTCATTTAATATCAATCAAAAAGAGCAAGCCCGCATCAGGCTTGCTCTTTCGAGTATATTTTTCTCATATCCAGCTAATTGAAAATTTCAAAATTACCTTACCGCCACCGGCTCCACGGGGATCGTGCTTTGCAGCTCGTGGTTTTTCTGGTTGGTCATGGAATAAGCGATATTCGTACAATGGTCGGCGATTCGCTCCAGGTTGGTGAGCATGTCCATAAACACCGTTCCCGCAACCACAGAGCACTTTCCTTGGTTCAGCCGCTCAATATGGAGATCCTTCAACTCCTGTGTGGCATCGTCGATGATTTCCTCCCGGCGGTTGATATCCGCCGCCATCTGGGGCTGAGTTTCCCGGCTGGCAAACATCTGCAATGCCTCTTCCAGCATCGCCTCCACCCGGTTTCGCATCTCCGTGGCCTGCTCCACCGCCCAGGGACTGAATTTCTGCTTGGATTTCTTCAGGGTCTGGGCCAGCTCACACAGGTTCTCGCTGTGATCCCCGATCCGCTCCATATCGCTGATGACATGGTACATCGAGCCCAAGGCCTGCCGGTCATAATCCTCCAAATCCAAGCCGTTGATTTTTACCAGATATTCCGCGATCCCCCGGTTTAGGAAATTGATCGTATTTTCATTTTCATAGATTTGATCCACCTTAGTATTATCTTGGGTAATCAAGGCGTCCATGGCCATCCCTAAGGTTTCCTTAGCAAGCTGCCCCATACGGTCCACCTCTTTAAACAGCTGGGCAACGGCGACCGGAGGAGTGCTCAGAATTCTGGCGTCCAGATAAGCCAGGGAGTTGGAGCTTTTGACCGGATCAGAACCCGGAATCACTTTACAGGCAACCTTTACCAGCAGGCTGCTCAGAGGAAGCATGATCGCGGTGCAAACAATATTAAAAATCACGTGGACAATCGAAATCTGAGCCATCACGCTGCCCGGGGCGATTCTTTGAACCAGCTCCGCAAAGGGAAACAGCATACTGATGACGATAAACAGGATTGCGCCAAACACATTGAACATTAAGTGAACCACCGCGGTTCTTCTCGCCGTCTTGCTGGTGCCCACGCTGGAAATCAGCGCGGTGACGCAGGTGCCGATATTTTGACCGTAAATCACATAAATCGCGCTTGGAAGAGTGATGGCGCCAGCCGCGCCCAACGCCTGAAGCACGCCTACAGAGGCGGAGGAGCTTTGGATAATCGCGGTAAACACCAGACCGACCAGCACGCCCAAAAGCGGGTTTGAGAAAGAGGTCATCAGGCTGGTAAAAACCTCAGACTCAGAGAGAGGTTCCATAGCGGTGCTCATCATTTTCATGCCCATAAAGAGAATTCCGAAGCCCGCGATGATCTGGCCGATATGCTTAACGCTGTTTCGCTTGATAAAGGATATCATTACCACGCCGATGAGAACCGCGATCGGCGCAATCGCAGTTAGATTGATGGCGATCATCACGCCGGTTACTGTAGTACCGATATTAGCGCCCATGATCACGCCTACCGCCTGGGCTAAATTCATCAGTCCAGCATTTACAAAGCCTACCACCATCACCGTGGTGGCAGAGGAGCTTTGAATGACAGCCGTAACCACCAAGCCAACCAAAGCGCCCATATACTTGTTTTTGGTCAAGCGCTCGATCATTCCTCTCAGCTTTGAGCCGGCCGCCATTTCAAGGCCGTCCCCCATAAGCTTCATTCCGAACAAGAACAACCCAAGGCCTCCGGCCAGCTGCATCAACATACTCCCTATTTCCATACTATCCCACCCGTCTCAATTTTCAGATCCTTGCATTTTTGAATTCATTTTTACAATTTCATTATGAGTTTATTACTTCAATGTTAAGTGTACGTTAAATCCTTTCATATTTCTATACTTTTCCCGATAAATTTTACAAATTGACCAATTTTATTTTTTCGTTTTAATCATATTTTACCGGAAAAAAATCATCCATTTTTTTCCAAATATTAGATATTAGTTAAATTTTAAACAGCATTATAACTATAGAATAATTAGTATTA
>ENA-OQLB01000281-OQLB01000281.1-human-gut-metagenome-genome-assembly--contig:-NODE-281-length-30307-cov-19.126574_pt1 | contig 30307 bp, 30 predicted proteins | sample MGYA00242656_ERZ504813 | MGnify/ENA primary metagenome ERZ504813 (study PRJEB26092, sample SAMD00036388) | human gut metagenome | host: Homo sapiens | study: EMG produced TPA metagenomics assembly of... | reverse complement strand
TAGACGGCGCGGCGGCGCGCGGCGTCTACCTCCGCGTCGCCGCCATGCAGCTCGACGCGTGGAACGTCTCCGCCGGTCAGGTCTACTGGAGCTATCGACTGCGCGGCGGTCGCGGCGAGTTTGACCGTCTCGCGCCTCCCGCGCCCGGTATGGGTGACGGGGACGCCGCCGTGATGGACGACACGCGCCTCGACCCTTGGGATCTGCGGCATGTCTGGCATGCGGGATGGATGGGGTGATGGTTCGGGATGACGGTGATTGATGACGCGGTGGCGGAGGTGATGTGCGAGACGCGCGATTTACGGAAGGGTCAGCGGTATCCGTCCCATAAGGGGGAGGGGAACAGCACATCCTCGCAGTCGACCCACATGGCGTTGAGATCGCGACCGGGAGAGCGCAGCCAGCGCAGCTGAATGCCGTCCATCATCGACAGGCCCGCCTGAAGCACGTGCTCCACGTTCGCGCCGTCGGGTACTGACCAGTTGATGTTGAGCGCGTTCGTCACGCTGCGGCGCTCGCGGTCCGCGAAATAGTCGTGCGCCGGATGCTTTGAATCGAGGGCTTCGATCGCGAAACCCTCGACATGCCCGCCAAGCAGATCGCCCTGCTCGAACAGGTCGCCGCCGCGAACCAGAACGTCGTGGTCGTGCTGTCCAACGGCTCCGTCGTCTCCGTGGCCCCGTGGGCCAAGAACGCCAAGGGCATTCTCGAATCCTGTCTGCTCGGCCAGGCCGGCGGCCCTGCGCTCGCCGATGTGATCTTCGGCCAGGTCAGCCCGTCCGGCAAGCTCGCCCAGTCGATTCCGCTGGACATCAGCGATGACCCGAGCACGCTGAACTGGCCGGGCGAGGAAGGCCACGTCGACTACGGCGAGGGCGTGTTCGTCGGCTATCGCTACTACGACACCTACGGCAAGGTTGTGGACTACCCGTTCGGCTACGGCCTGAGCTACGCCACATTCGAGATCGATGACGTCGCCGCCGCCAAGACCGGCGCGAACACCGCCACCGTGACCAACACCTCCGATGTGGATGCCGCCGAAACCGTGCAGGTGTACGTGGCTCCGGGCAAGGCCGACGTGGCCCGCCCGAAGCACGAGCTCAAGGGCTTCACCAAGGTGTTCCTCAAGGCCGGCGAATCCAAGACCGTGACCATCGACCTCGACGAGCGCGCGTTCGCCTACTGGTCCGAAAAATACAACGACTGGCACGTGGAGGCCGGCGAATATGCCATCGAAGTGGGCGTGAGCTCCCGCGACATTGCCGACACCGTTGCCGTGGCCCTCGATGGCGACGGCAAGACCCAGCCGCTCACCGAATGGTCCACCTACGGCGAGTGGGAGGCCGATCCGTTCGGCGCCAAGATCGTGGCCGCCGTGGCCGCCGCCGGCGAGGCCGGCGAGCTGACGAAGCTGCCCGACAACGCCATGATGCGCATGTTCCTCAACCCCATGCCGATCAACTCGCTGCCCACCCTGCTGGGCGAAGGCGGCAAGAAGATCGCCCAGTTCATGGTTGACGAGTACGCCAAGCTCGCGAAGTAAGGGCTGAAGCGAGGCAATCGCACGGCGTAATACAGCTGGCTTCCCTCTCCTGAGGGGAGCCAGCTTTGTTTAGGCTCAACAGTTGTTTGGAGATACTACAACACGCCGATTGTTGTATGTGCAACTGTTGTATATAGGTCTCTTTATCATGAATTGTTGCGTATACAACAATGTGGGGTGAAGGTACAAACGCACACGGCCCCCGCATGGTACGGAGGACAATGGATCAGCATATTCTCAGCATCGAAATGCGCGCGGTAACCAAAGCCGTCGACCGCTATTTGGGCGAGAGCATGCCGCAAACCGCCAGGGAAACCACCGGCGGCAACGCGCATATCATCATGTTCTTGCGCGTAACCGCGGCCGTGAGATATACCAGCACACCATCGAACAGAAATTCTGCATCACCCGGTCCACCGCCTCGCGTGTGCTGGCCCTGATGGAGAAGAAGGGCCTGATCGCCCGTGAATCGGTGGAGCATGACGCGCGCTGCAAGCGCATCGTCCTGACCGACAAGGCGGACGCGATCGTCGCCGATCTCAAGGCGAACGGCGATCGGGTCGAACGGTTGCTGGTCGGCGGCTTCTCCGATGGAGAGAAGGCCGCTCTGCGCGACTACGTCGCACGCATGCGTGCGAACATCGAGCGCGCACAACGCGAATTTGAACATCAAACACTCCCTCAGTCACCTGTGGTGATGGCTCCCGATCAAGACGGAGCAGAGGTTGCTAACACGAAGGAGGAGAACGAATGAGCGATACCGCAGAGGCAATCGCGCAGGCGCGCAAAGCCGTCGAACCGGACAAGCCCAAACATGTACTGCGCACGTTGGGCCAGTCGATTCGTGAATACAAGAAAGCCAGCATCCTGGCTCCGGTGTTCGTGACGGTCGAAGGCATCCTGGAGATCCTGATCCCGACCATCATGGCTTCGCTGATCGATGAGGGTATCACCGGTGGCAGCATGCCGGCCACCGTCAAGTTCGGCGTGATTCTGCTGGTGTGCTCGATGGTTTCGCTGGGTGCCGGCTTCCTGTCCGGAAAGTACGCGGCCGTGGCCGGCGCGGGCTTCGCCAAGAACCTGCGCAAGGACCAGTTCGAGAAGGTGCAGGGCTTCAGCTTCACCAATATTGACCGGTTCTCCACCGGTTCGATCGTGACCCGACTGACACCGACGTGACGAACCTGCAGAACGCCTACATGATGATCATTCGTCTGGGCGTGCGTGCCCCGATTATGGTGGTCGTATCCTGGCTGTTCTCGTTCCGTATCTCCCCGTCGATTTCCATGGTGTTCCTGGCCTGCATCCCGATTCTGGCCATCGGCCTGTGCGGTCTGGCCGTGCTCGTGCATCCGGTGTTCGAGCGCGTGTTTCACACCTACGATGCGTTGAACAACGTGGTCGACGAGAACCTGCAGGCATCCGCGTGTCAAGTCCTATAACCGCGAATCCTTCGAGGTCTCCAAGTTCGGCCGCATCTCCCAGCGCATCTTCAAGGACTTCACCAAGGCTGAGCGCATCATGAGCTTCAACAGCCCGCTGATGATGATCTGCATCTACGGTTCGATGATCCTCATCGCATGGATGGGCGCGCAGCAGATCGTCGCCTCCGGCAACAACCCCGCCGTGGGCCTGACCACCGGCGACCTGACCGCACTGGTCACCTACGCCATGCAGATCCTTATGGCCATGATGATGCTGTCCATGATCTTCGTCATGGTGATTATTTCTCAGGCTTCTGCCGAGCGTATCTGCCAGGTGCTGCAGGAGGAAAGCACGGTGCAGAACCCGGCACAGCCGGTGACTGACATGGCCGACGGCTCCATCGAATTCGACCATGTCACCTTCCGCTACTCCGACAGTTCCGAAAAGCCCGTGCTTGACGACATCAACCTGAAGATCCGCTCCGGCATGACCGTCGGCATTGTCGGCGGTACTGGTTCGGCAAAGTCGTCTCTGGTACAGCTCGTGCCGCGACTGTACGACGTGAGCTCCGGTTCGCTGAAGGTCGGCGGCGTGGATGTACGCGACTACGATCTCGAGGCGCTGCGCGATCAGGTGGCCATGGTGTTGCAGAAGAACGTGCTGTTCTCCGGCACTATTGCCGAAAACCTCAGGTGGGGCAACCCGAACGCCACCGATGAAGAGATTCGCCATGCTGCGCAGCTCGCGCAGGCCGATGGATTCGTTCAGGAATTCCCCGATAAGTACGACACGTACATCGAGCAGGGCGGTACCAATGTGTCCGGCGGACAGCGCCAGCGCCTGTGCATCGCCCGTGCGCTGCTGAAGAAGCCGAAGATTCTGATTCTCGACGATTCGACCAGCGCCGTCGATACCAAGACGGACAAGCTGATCCGTTCCGCGTTCCACAACGAGATTCCGGACACCACGAAGATCATCATCGCCCAGCGCGTGGCCTCCGTGCAGGAATCCGACATGATTCTGGTGATGGATTCCGGCCGCATCATGGCGTCCGGCACACACGACGAACTGCTCGCCACCTGCGATGAATACCGTTCCATCTACGAATCCCAGACCAAGAACCAGGCCCAGCCCGAAGAACTGGCCGCTGCCGAACAGGCTGCTGAGTCATCTACCGCTGAGCCGTCCGAAACCGTGACGGTGACAGTGACCATGCCCACGGCCGATACCAGCGCAGCTGATGCCAATGCAGCCGATACCAAGGAAGGAGAAGCACGATGAGCAACGACCAGAGTTTCAAGAACCGCAAGCCCGCCATGGGCAAAGCCGAGCCTGGCACCATCAAGCGCATCTTCAGCTACATCTTCCAGTACAAGTGGCGTGTCATCGCCATCGTGGTGTGCATCTTGGTCGGTGCCGCCGCGCAGGCCGGTTCCGCGCTGTTCCTCCAGTCGCTCATCGACACGTACATCCTGCCGATGGTGGGGGAGTCGAACTCCGACTGGGCCCCGCTGCTGCGGGCCATCAGCCTGATGGCGGGCCTGTATGTGGCCGGCATCGTGGCGTCCTGGCTGTGGCAGTGGCTGATCGTCACCGTCGAGCAGGGCACGCTCAAGAAGATTCGTGACGACATGTTCGCCCACCAGCAGAAGCTGCCGATCCGCTACTTCGACAGCCACGAGCACGGCGACATCATGAGCCACTACACCAACGACACCGATACGCTGCGCCAGGCCATCTCGCAGTCGTTCCCGCAGATGTTCTCCTCGATTATCTCCGCGGTCGCGGCGCTGCTGTCCATGCTGTGGCTGTCCATTCCATTCACCGCGTTCGTAATCGTGTTCACCGTTCTGCTCTACTTCATCGTGCGCAAGATCGTGAGCCGCTCCGGCCGCTACTTTGTCAAGCAGCAGCAGTGGATCGGCGACGTGAACGCCTTCGTGGAGGAATCCGTCAACGGCCAGAAGGTCATCAAGGTCTTCAACCATGAAGACGCCACCCAGAAGACCTTCGACGAGAAGAACGAGGAACTCTTCGAGGCGTCCGCCGAAGCGAACACCTGGGGCAACGTCACCATGCCGGTCGTCGGCAACATGGGCTACCTGCTCTACATCCTGCTTGCCATCGTCGGCGCCGCCGTCTCGCTGGCCGGCGTCAACGACATCGGTCTGACCGGCGTCAAGCCGCTCACCCTCGGCACGCTCGTCTCCCTGCTGACCCTGTCCCGCTCGTTCATCAACCCGATCGGTCAGGTCTCTCAGCAGCTGACCATGGTGATGATGGCGCTCGCCGGTGCTCCCGTATCTTCAAGCTGATGGATGAGCCCATCGAGGAAGACAAGGCACCGTGACGCTCGTGAACGTGGAACTTGGCGAGGATGGCCGCACCATGACCGAAGTCGACCACGAGACCGGCCACTGGGCATGGAAGCGCGAGGTCGGCGACGACGGTACGAGGTCTCTGAAGGCCGCAGAAAAGCTCAAGGGCTCGGCCCGCGAGGTGGCGATGAAGGCCAAGGAGCAGGCGATCACCTCGCCCGACGGCCGACTGACCCTGCTGCGCGGCGACGTGCGCTTCACCAACGTGACCTTCGGCTACAACCCGGACAAGCCGGTGCTGCACGGCATCACCTGGTTCGCCAAGCCCGGCCAGAAGATCGCGCTCGTCGGCGCCACCGGTGCCGGCAAGACCACCGTGACCAACCTCATCAACCGGTTCTACGACATTCAGGAAGGCCAGATTCTGTATGATGGTATCTCCGTGGCCGGCATCAAGAAGCCTGACCTGCGCAGGTCTTTGGGCATCGTGCTGCAGGACGTGAACCTGTTCACCGGCACCGTGATGGACAACATCCGTTACGGCCGCCTGAACGCCACCGATGAGGAATGCATCGAGGCCGCGCGTCTGGTCAATGCGGACAGCTTCATCCGCATGCTGCCCGGGGGATACAACACGGTGCTCGAAGGCGACGGTTCCGGCCTGTCCCAGGGCCAGCGCCAGCTGATCTCCATCGCTCGCGCGGCGGTGGCCGATCCGCCTGCGCTGATCCTTGACGAGGCCACGTCCTCGATTGATACGCGTACTGAAGAGGTTGTGCAAGCTGGTATGGATAACCTGATGAAGGGCCGTACGGTCTTCGTCATCGCCCACCGCCTGTCCACCGTGCGCAATTCCGATGTGATCATGGTGCTCGACCACGGCAACATCATCGAGCGTGGTTCGCATGACGAGCTGATCGCGCAAAAGGGCGAGTACTACCAGCTGTACACCGGTGCAGTGGAACTGGAGTAGTGCTTTTTGGCTCCCCCAGAGAGGGGAGCTGTCAGCGAAGCTGACTGAGGGGAGCCGCAGACTAGATGCGGTTCCCCTTAATTGTCTGCGGTGGAAACTGCCTTAAGACAGATACCCGTGCCGCTACTGTTCGCTGTGATGGACGTAGGCGTCCAGCGAGAGCCGGTCGATAAGCGAGGGTATGACGCCTTTGCGGGTGATTGAGTACCCGGCGGCATAGGTGGCGATTTCGACCGCCTGCCGCACGGTGTATCCGTACATCAGATACGAGGCGAGCGCGCTGATGAACGCGTCGCCGGCTCCGGTGCTGTCTACGGGGGTGAAGTCAGCGGCCGGATAGTGGCACTCGACATTCTGGCCGCGCAGGTAGCAGCCGTGTTCTCCTTGGGTGACGATGACGCAGCCCGCGCCGCGTTCGAGAAGATGCGCGGCCTTATCCTCCATTGTTTTTCCCTCAGTTTCGATGATCGCCAGTTCGTGCTCGTTCGGCACGAGAATGTCGGCATTGGCGACGATGGAGTCGGGCAGATAGTCGCATGACGAGGGCTTGATAATGGTTTTGGCATGGTGCCGTCGGGCGGTGATCGCGGTGACTTTGGCTGATTCCAACGGTATTTCGGTCTGTATCAGGCAGTATCCGGCATTGTCGAACAGGCGTTCGTTGGAGGTGATGTCATCCGGGGTGAGCGACGCGTTGGCTCCGGAGAGAATCGCGATGACCGATTCGCCGTTGGGGGCGAGGAATATGAACGATGAGCCGGTGTCCTCTCCGGCGCAGCGTCGCACACCGGCCGTATTGACCCCATGCTGTTCCATCGCCTTGAAGATGTAATCGGACCCATTGTCGACGCGACATTGCGATAAGGGTAACGCGGTGCCCGAGCTTGGCTGCGCCGATCGCCTGATTGACCCCTTTGCCCCCGGGGTATCGCGCCGCCGATTTGGTGGATACCGTACCCCCGATATGAGGTAGCCGCGGCACTGACAGATAGTGGTCAATATTGATGCTGCCGACGACCAACACATGTTTGATGGCGGAAGTGGGCGGGGCTGCGATGGTGCTGGTGTTGTCGAGATGAAAATCCTGTACGAACGAGGGATGCTGCTCTTTGTCGTGCTCTATCTGCGCAATGAGCTTCTCGCAGAGGTAGGCGCCGAAGTCGGAGTTGCGGATGGTGTAGGTAGATATTTCCGTGTTGCCGGGATAGGCCAGCGCTTCGGCGGTGTCGTTTTTGATGGAGACAAGTGAAGCATCCTCTGGAAGCCGGTAATGCAGGGGGCTGATCATCTGCGTGAACTCGAGTGCTCGCCGGTAATGCGAGGAGACAAATCCGGTGATGTCCCGGCTTCCGATTTTGCCGGGCAGCGAGTCGTTGAGGTCGTAGTAGACAGATCGTCGCTATAAGGCAGCTGATGATCGAACAGGCAGGAGCGAAAGCCTTCGAGAAAATCCTGCGTGCGGCGTCCCTTGGTCATTAGGCAGGCGATGTGTTGGTGCCCCCGTTCGATGAGCTCGCTGGTCAGTTTGTAGGCCGCTTCTTTATAAGGCAGTAGCAGTGACTGGTCGCCGCCGTTGGGTCCTATGGTCAGCAGTGGGGTGCTTTCGGGGAATTGCGAGGCATAGGCGAGGCTGTCCGGAGTGGCCGGTTCCCAGATGACGCCGTCGACGTTGCGGCCGCATATCGCTGCGATGTTTTTGAGCTCGCGTTCCGGATCGGAATAGCTGTTGTAGCATCGGTTGCGTATCCGGCGTTCTGGGCGGCCTGGATGATGCCGTCCAGCGTGCTATCGAAGGAGATGGGGGAGCGCAGCAGCACTCCGATGGTGTAGCTACGCGTGCGCTGTGAGGCGGAGGCATATGGCTTGTAATGATATTCCTTGACGATCGTCAGGACCTTCTTGCGGGTTTCCTCGCTGATGCTGGAATCCTTGCCGTTGACGATTTTGGAGACCGTCGAGGTGGAGACGCCCGCGATGCGTGCGATGTCCCTGATGTTCATGTCTCCCCTCCTGCCTGTTTTCCTCTGTATCAGTGTACAAGGGCGTAGCGTTCTGTTCCTTGCTACGTCGCCATTGTGGGCCGTTCGGTCCGGGTTGCTTGACCCTCGACCCGCCGTGTTGACACTGACGTTGGCGTCCTATAATCTTATCTCAAGAAAACATTTTAGGAAAATGATTTCCTAAGATTCCGCAAGACAAACAATGTAGATTGCACACTGCGGAAAACCGAGGGTTGGAAAATAAAGGAGGGCCAGCATGGCAAGGAAGCTGTCGTTCTGGGAAGGGATCAAGCACAATTCTCCACAAAGTGCCTGGTGCTGATTCCGATCGCGGTTGGAATCAATCTCATTGGCGGAACTCTGTGCTCCGCACTCAAGCTGCCGCTGTTCCTCGACATGATCGGCACCATCGTCGTCGCATGCCTGTCTGGACCATGGGTCGCGGCCCTGACCGGCCTGCTGACCAATCTTTTCCTGGCACTGGTAGCCAACCCGGTCTATCTTCCCTATGCGGCGGTGTCGGTATTGTGCGGTTTGGTCGTCGGTATATGGTCAAGGCCGGACTGTTCCACAAGAAGTGGGGCGTCGTGGTCATCTGGCTGGTGTGCACGTTCGTCAATGCGATCTCCGCATCGCTGATCACCACATTCGTATACGGCGGTGCCACCGGCGTCAACGGTACATCGGTGCTGACGGCAACGCTGGTCGTGGCCATGAAAGACATTCTCGCCTCGGTGATCTCCTCGTCGCTGATCGAGAACCTCCTCGACAAGGGCATCACTGTCGCCATCGCGTGGGTGATCGTGCAGAAGATTCCCCGTCGCTTTCTCAGCCAGTATGCGGCCGACTCCATGGGCGGCTCGGACAATGATGCGCTGAGTGATGATGACGAAGAAGAAGACGAGTAAGACATGTCGTCGCATATGCCGGTCATCAATGACACCGTAATTGGGAAGCTGAATCCGATCACCAAGATAGCGGCCGTGTTCGCCTTGGGTCTGTCCGCATTGGCATGGCCTGACTTCACGCTTGGTCTGATACTCGTGGTGTTGCTGCTTGTGGTCTCGTTCTTGCTCATATACAGCGTGATTTCGCCAAGATAATGTTCGGTTTCGGCATCCCCGTCACTGTGATGCTCATGTTCATCCAAGGGCTGTACAGTCCCAAGAACCGTACCGCATTACTGGATTTTGGCTTCGCGCAACTGGGGCTCGAAGGCGTGCTGTATGCGGCCAAAGTGGTGGTGAGCCTGCTGGTGTTTCTTGGCAGCTTCTACATCATGAACAAAACCACCTATGTCGGTGCTATGGTATCCGCGCTCACTTCGGTGGGGCTCAGCGCCAAGGTCGGATACCTGGTGCTCGCCAGCCTGAATGTCGTGCCGCAGATGCAACGACGTATGGCGGTGATTCAGGAGGCGCAATCCGCTCGCGGACTTGATGCATCGGGTGGGGTCATCGCCCGCATCAAGGCGTATATCCCGTTGCTTGGTCCGGTTGTCATGTCATCGCTGACCGACGCCCAGGAGCGGGGTATGACCCTGGAGACTCGCGGCTTCGGCATTACTGGAGTGAAGCAGACCAGTTATGTCAAGGTCAGCTGGAATGCCGCCGACAAGGTACTCAATTGGATCTTCGTCCTGTTTCTGATCGCCGTGGTCGCCGTTTCCGTATGCATCCGCATCGGTGTGATTCCGTTGCCGGTCTCGTGGGGAGGCAAGTGAATGAGTCCGATAGTAGAGGTCAAGGATTTCTCCTTCAAGTACCGCGACACCAAGCGTCGGGCCGTCAAACACGTGGACTTCCAGGTCGAGGAAGGCAGCTTCTTCACCATCATCGGCGCGAATGGGGCAGGCAAATCCACGTTATGCAATGCGCTCGTCGGCCTGATCCCGCACTATTTCGTGGGGGCGGGGGCTGGACACATCCTAATTGACGGGACCGATGTCGCCGATTCGACCATCGCCGAACTGTCGAAGACCATCGGCCTGGTGTTTCAGAACCCGTTCAACCAGCTGTCCTACACCGCCGGGACCGTCGCCGAAGAGCTGGCCTACGGATTAGGCAACCACGGTGTGCCCAGAGCGCAGATGATCGACCGCGTCGAAGCTGTGGCGAAATTGATGCGCATCGACCACATTCTAGACAAGAACCCGCTGGAACTGTCGGGTGGACAGGTGCAGCGTGTGGCTTTCGGATCCACTTTCACCATGGAACCGCGCATTCTGGTGCTTGACGAGTGCACCACGCAGCTCGACCCGATGGGCAGCGAGGAGATTTTCGACATCGTCAAACAGCTCAATGCGGACGGCGTCACCGTCATCATGGTCGACCATGACATGGAGCGAGTGGCACGATACGCGGATACCGTCATGGTGCTCGAGCGAGGCGAAGTCGTGGCCCTTGGCTCTCCGATGGAGGTGTTCTCCGATCCGGCGATCGAAGAGCATGGCGTGGAAGTGCCCGATTACGTGAAGATCACCCGTGCGCTCGGTGGCCCGATTGCCATTACCGAGGAGCCGGCCATCCGCATGGCCAAGGAGGCGCTCTCATGAAAATCGAGTTGCAGGCACTGGAGCACGCCTATCCCGGAGGACAAGGCCCTTGACGGAGTGGACTTGACACTTGACGGCAACGAGCCGGTGGCGATCATAGGCAGAACGGTGCAGGGAAGACCACGCTGGTCAAGCATTTCAACGGCATTCTGCGCCCCACCGGAGGCAAAGTGCTGATTGATGGCATTGACGTCAATGAGCGCAGCACCGCCGAATGGTCTCGCAGCGTGGGCTATGTCTTTCAGAATCCCGACGATCAGCTGTTTCTGGAAAGCGTCCGCAAGGAATTCGAATTCGGTCCGCGCCAGATCGGCATGAGCGATCAGGCATCGCGCATCGCGTGGACAGCATCGCCGAGCTGGTAGGCCTCACCAAAAAGCTCGACGTGCACCCATTCGACCTGACGCCCACCGAGAAGAAATTCTGCACAATCGGTGCCGTCATCATGATGGACCATCCGTGGTGATTTTCGACGAGCCAACGTGCGGTCAGGATGCGTCGGGCAACGCCCGCCTTGCACGCATCATCGAACGTCTGAAAGCACAAGGCAGACTCTGCATCACGATTTCGCACGACATGAAATTCGTCACCGCGAACTTCTCCCGTGTCATCGTGATGTACCACGGCCGCGTGCTGCTCGATGGCCAGGCCCGCGAGGTGTTTGCCCAGACCGACACACTTCGGCGTTCCTTCGTGACGCCGCCGCCCGTCACCCGAGTGGCTCAGGGTGCAGGCCTCAAGGAGACGGTATTCTCCGTCCCCGCGTTCATCAACGCCATTGCTCAGGAAAGGAACCATCGTGCTGATGTCATTGCTCAAATCTATGGAATAAGGAATGTCGAGGACGCTCGCATGGTAATCGACATGGGCGGCGAACATATCGGCGTCTCCTACGGCAAAATCAAGCGGACGCCCGGTCAGCTCGATTGCGAACGGGCCAGGGAAATCTTCGAAGGCGTGCAACCACAAGCCGTGCGCATAGGCCTGACCGTCGCCGAAGACATCGACGAAATCAGCGAGAACCTGCGCGAAGCCATGCCCGACGTGTTGCACCTGTCCGGCGACATCGAAGGCATCAGTCCGGCCGAAGTGGCGGAACTTAAGAGCCGGTTCCCCGAACTGAAGATCATGCAGGCCATCCCGGTGCTAGCCGGAGTGCCTCTCGACGAACAGAAGGTCATGCAGTATGTGAAGGACTATGAGCCGGTTTCCGACTTCTTCCTCATCGACACCAAAGCACCTGCTGCCGGAGACATCGGAGCGACCGGCCTGACCCATGACCGGGCCATCGACCGGGCCATCATCGAGGCCACCGACGTGCCGTGCATCATCGCCGGCGGTCTGGACGCTCCAATGTGGCCGAGGCGATTTATGCCACGCACCCGTATGGCGTCGACTCGTTCTCCCTGACCAATTACGACGATGATCGCGCCGATACGGATCGGTGCAAGGACCCGGCCAAGGTCGAGGCTTTTATCAAGGCGGCCAAAGATGCCTAAGGTCGTTGTCGTCGGCGATGCCAATGTGGATATCATCGTGCCCTATCCGCGTTTTCTCAACGAGGAGCGCACGCAGGTCGAATATCCGCAGATCGGCATCGAGGGAGGAGGAACCTCGGCGAACACGGCCGTGGCGTTGGCGAAGCTCGGCCTGGATGTATCGTTCGTGGGCACCGTGGGAGATGATCAGTACGGGCGTTTCGTTATGCAGGACTTCAAGGATGCGGGCGTGGACGTGACCGGGCTGGTTGCGGATTCGACCTGAGCACGGTCGGCGTATTCGCTTTCGTGGACGACCGCGGAGAGAGGTACCTGTGGGGATGGCCTCGCGAACGGCAATCGTTCAAGGTGCTCGACGAAAACCTTGTGCCGATGCACATGATTCGTGAGGCGGATTGGGTCCACTCCTCGGGCATGTGCCTGACCTACGACACCAGCGCTAGGGAGACGATCATCCGCATCTTCGAACAGGCCCACGATGCCGGAGTCCCTACATCTTTCGACCTGAACCTGCGTGTGGACGACGGCGTGCTCGACCCCGATTTCGCGGCTGCACTCGAACGCATTATTCCGAATGTCGATTATCTGCTGGGATCAGGGCCGGACGAGTTCGCCTATTTAGGCGACGACGACATGATGGGCAACGCCACGGCCTATGCGGTGGACGGCCGGACCGTCATCGTCCGGGACGGCGCCCGAGGATCGATCGGTCTTACGCAAGACGGCCTGACGGAAAGCCCGGCGTTCCGGGTGAACGTCGAAGACACCATCGGAGCGGGGGACGTCTATAACGCCGATTTCATCGCTGCCAGACTCGCCGGAGCCTCCCTCGCCGAATCATTGCGAGAGGGCAATGCCGTCTCCGCATACAAAGTGGCCCGTCGCGGGGCACGTTCCTCGCCGGACGCTGCACAGCTGCACGAGTTCCTCGCCGGGCAAACCGGCTGAACGCCATGCCCGAATATCGACCAATCCAAAGAACACAACCAACGGAGGTATCCCTATGGAAAACAAGAAGAAGGTCATCCTTGACTGCGATCCCGGACACGATGACGCGTTCGGCATCATGCTCGCCGTGCAGCACCTCGACGTGCTGGGTATCACGACCATTGGCGGCAACTGCACACTGGAGAACGTGACCCGCAATGCCATCAAGGTGCTTGAGGTCCTTGGCGTGGCGGACCGCATCGGCGTATATCCGGGGCACAGCTGCCCGATGGTCGCACCGCTGGTCACCGCACCGCAGTTCCACGGCGAGACTGGTCTGGACGGTCCCGTGCTGCCGGAGCCGACGCACGCCGCACAGAACAAGCATGCGGTCGACTTCATCGTCGACACCGTAATGAGCACGGATGACGTGACGCTGATCGCCACCGGTCCGCTGACCAACATCGCCTCCGCCATCAACCGTGAGCCGCGCATCGTGGAACGGGTCAAGGAGCTGTGCATCATGGGCGGGTCCGTCACCTACGGCAACTGGACCCCTGCCGCCGAATTCAACATCTTCGTCGACCCCGAGGCGGCATCGCGCGTGTTCAACTCCGGTATGCACGTCAAGATGACTGGCATCAACCTGACCCGTCAATGCGAGCTGACCGCCAAGCACGTAGCCAAGTTCCGTGAGATCGGCACCAAGGCCGCGAACCTGGCCGCCGATCTGACCGATTTCTTCATCGGCGCATGCGAGGAGGAGTCCGAGCTGACGGGCGCCACCATGCACGACGCATGCGCGGTGGCATGGGTTATCGACCCGTCGCTGATCACTGCGGTCCCGATGCATATCGATATCGAGCTGCACGGCGCACTTACCCGCGGTATGACCGTGTGCGACTACCGTCATCTGCGCGGTACCGTGCCTGCCGTGGATCTTGAACGCACGCCGACGATGGGCTATCGCGGCGAAGAGCCGAATGCGGAAGCCGCGCTGGAACTCGACTTCCCCGGATTCGTCGACCTACTGAACAGCACCCTCGAAAACTACGACTGAGTCTTGCCCCTGAACAACCCCCTCCACCGCCGGCCGGCGACTCCAACCCCTTCTGGCCGGCCGGCGGTATCTCGCCTCCAATCATCGACCACCGCCATGCGAATGAACGAAAGGAGCAATCCAATGGAGTACCGATGCCTGTTATGGGATTTCGATGGCACCCTTGCCGACACTGGCAGCGACGTGTGGAATTCCCTGACGTACGCCGCGCGTCGTGCGGGCGGGGCGATCGATGACCTGTACATGCGCGATGACGCCAATCTGGCCGATCCGATGGATGAGATCATGCGGCACGTGATCCCCTATCCCGGGGAGGCGTATCTGGAGACATTTGATGAGGATGTACGCGTACACTACCGCACGCTCAATGATTTTTCGCGCACCAGACTCTATCCGGGCATTCAGAGCATGCTGAATGAGCTGAAGGGACATAGCGTACGCAATATCATCGTCACCAACAAGCCGGAGGGCGCATTGAGGCGCATACTCGGCAGCAAAGGCTGGGCGAACCTGTTCGACGATTGGATCTGCCCCGATTCCATACCCGGCCGTGAGGCGACGAAGGTCGAAATGATAGCCGAAATCGTTCGACGGCATGGCATCGCGCCGAGACAATGCCTCTATGTGGGAGACACCTTCAGCGACATCGAAGCTGCACGGACCAACGGCATCTCCTGCATAGCGGTCACATACGGGGATGGCGACGAAATCGCGTTGCTCAGCAGAAACCCCGCATATGTGGCGCACGACATCGCGGAACTCAACGACATCATGACGGACACCGTCATACACGCAAGGAGCATGATATGAGGGATTTCACCATATGCATCGGAACCACCTTCGTTTTCGGGCGCGACGCCGAAACCAAAGTGGGAGACGAACTGGGCGCAAAGGGCGTTTCCCGCGTGCTCATCCATCATGATGGCGGAGCATATCTGGAAACCAGCGGCTTGCTAGATGCCGTGCGCCGCAGCCTTGGACGGGCCGGCATTTCCTATACGGAGCTTGGCGGCGTGAAGCCGAATCCCCGACTGACGCTGGTGCGTGAAGGCATCGCCATCGCCAAAGCCCGCAATGTCGACGCCGTTGTGGCCATCGGCGGAGGCAGCGTCATCGATTCGGCCAAGGCAATCGCGCTGGGAGCCGCCGGAGAGCGTGACGTATGGGATTATTTCACCGGCAAAGTGCCGGTAGATCGCACCCTTCCCGTCGCGGTGGTACTGACGTGCCCGGCATCGGGCAGCGAATCCAGCCAGGTCGCCGTCATCAACAATGAGCATGAGCATTCCAAGCTCACGCTGAGCGAACCAGTACTCCGGCCGGCATTCGCGTTCATGAACCCCGAACTCAGCGTCACGGTGCCGGCGTTCCCCACTGCCTGCGGCATTGTGGACATGTTCTCCCACATCTGCGAACGGTATTTCAGCGCCGACAACGAGATCGGCGTAATCGACCGTATGGCCGAAGGCGCATTGCGCACCTTGGTCGATGTCGGCCCGAAATCGTTGGCCGACCTTGCCGATTACGACTTGCGAGCGCAAATCATGTGGATCTCCACCATCGCGCAGAACAACACCCTCGGCGTGGGTCGTGAACAGGACTGGTCCACCCACCTGATTGCCAACGAGCTGAGCGCGCTATACGACACCCCTCACGGGGCCACCCTGTCAATCATCATGGGATCTTGGATGCGCGTGGCCAGCGAGAAGGCCCCGTTCCGTTTCGCGCGATACGCCACTGAGGTATTCGGCATCAGGCCCGGCTCGATGAACGAAACCGAACTGGCCCGGCGTGGCATCGCCGCAACGGAATCGTTCTTCCGCTCGCTAGGCATGCCTGTTTCCTTCAAGGACTTCGATCTGCCGGGCGACGGCATCGAACGCATGTTGGACAACATCGATTTCTACGGGCCGGACGCCACCATCGGGTCCATTGCCCGCCTTGATCGCGACGATTGCCGTCGCATCTACGAACTGGCTGTCACCGGTCCCGTCATGGGAAAGGAGTCCTGATGCGCATACTGAATTTCGGCTCGCTGAACATCGACTATGTGTACGGGGTGGATCATTTTGCGGCCAAAGGCCAGACCATCACCTCGCATGCGCTCGACGTGTTCCCCGGAGGCAAGGGACTGAATCAATCGATCGCATTGGCTCGTGCCGGCGCCGATGTGCACCATGCCGGCCAGGTAGGACGGGACGGCATGTTCCTGCGCGACCTGCTCGAATCCTGCGCGGTGGGCGTGACCTCGGTGGTAGTGCGCGATGATGTGCGCAGCGGCAACGCCATCATCCAAAACGATGCCAGCGGCGACAACTGCATTGTGCTGTACCCCGGCGCGAACCGTGCCATCGACCGTGATTTCGTCGATCAGGTGCTTGACGGGTATGGGAAGGGCGATTGGCTGCTGCTGCAGAACGAAATCAGCGAACTGCCTATATCGTGTCCCGCGCCAAGCCGCGGCATGTTCATCGTGCTCAATCCCTCGCCGGCTGACTCGCGGCTCGACGAAGTCGATCTTGATGCCATCGGCTGTTTTGTACTCAATGAGGGCGAGGCGGCGATGCTCACAGGGCCGAAGAAGATGGGGAGACACTGATCCGTGCGATGCGTGCGCGTTTCTCCCAGGCGGATATAGCCTCACCCTCGGCGAGTGCGGTTCGATGTATTTGCGTGGGGACCACGTCGTCACGCAGTCCGCTTATCTCGTCGACACGGTCGACACCACGGCGGCCGGCGACACCTTCACTGGTTATCTCCTTGCCGACCTGATGTCCGGCGAACCCATCGCCCATGCACTTGATTTCGCCGCGAAGGCCTCGGCCCTCGCGGTATCCAGAAAAGGCGCGGCGCCGTCGATTCCCATGCGAGAGGAGGTAGCTGTTTTTACTCCTTGCGCTCGCGCATAAGGCATTCCACCAAACTCAAACCAATAGAAAGGAATCACCATGGCAGAAACCGCTGTCAAGGAGAAGGCGAACGGTATCCCGGTGCCTGAGGAGGGCACCGAAGAGTTTGCCCGTATGAACAAGATGGCAAAGATCGCCATTCCGATCGTACTGATCATCTTCACCATGGGCGTGCTGCAGCAGCAGGCTTTCGGCATGATCTATGTGAACATCGGCGACCAGCTCGGCCAGGCCAACCTCGCCCCGTTGATCACCTCGATTCCGGGCATCGTGCTCGGCATCGTGTGCGTGATCTACGGTTCTCTCGGTGACTTCGTGTCCCTGAAGAAGATGATGATTCTCGGCACGATCGTGTTCGTGCTCGGTTCGATCCTCGCTGCTTCGGCGACCTGAGCATCTGGATCGTCATCGCCGCCCGTACCGTGCAGTCCGCAGGCTGGCAGGTCTCCGGCTCCATCTTCCTGGTGCTCGTCTCCAAGTACATCGAGAAGAAGAAGCGAGTCATCTGGTACGGCGTGTTCGTCGCCGTGTTCCGTATCGCCGCGGCTCTGGGCGTCTTCCTTGCCGGCTACATGACCCTTGTCGATTGGCGCATCCTCTTTGGTATCGGCATCATCGCGGTGTTCTTCATCCCGATCCTGGCCAAGAACCTGCCTGACGAGCATGCCAAGGGCGCGCGCGTCGACGTGATCGGCTTCACGCTCATTGGCCTGTTCGCCGGCTCGGTGACCATGTTCTTCACCGACATGACCATCTTCTGGGGTATCGCGGTGCTGGTCACCGGCGTGGCTTCGTGGTCTACATCAACAAGGCCGCGGATCCGTTCATCACCCCGGAGATGCTCACCAACCCGGCCTTCGCGATGACCATGATCGTCATCTTTGTCGGCTACTTCTTCAGCTACACCCTGACGCCGGCTGCAACGCCATCGGCTGAACGTGTACGGCATCGACTCCTCCCAGGTCTCCAACCTGCTGGTGTGGTCGATCATCCTCGCCGCCATCATGGGCTTCGCCGCTGGCCGATCATCCAGAAGATCGGCCGCAAGGCTCCATCATTCTGCGCTCGCTGCATGGGCGGTGGCTGATCGCCGTTGCGTTCCTGATTCCGATGGGCCAGATCTGGGCTCTTGCCGTGGCGCCGTGCATCTACTACTTCGGCACCTCGTTCTTCTACCAGCCGATTGTGGATACCGCAACGCTGACCGTGGAGGCCGAGGAATCCGGACGTGCATTGGGCTTCAACGATCTGATGCAGGCCATCACCGGTTCGGTCGGTGTCGCGATCTTCGGCCAGCTCATGGCCAATGGCGCGATGAGCGGCGGCTCACTGTTCGGCACCGAATCCGGTCCGGCCTCGACCTATGCCAACGTCTTCATGGTCGGCGGCATCATCGTCCTGGGTGCGATGGTTATCTTCATCTGCTCGATGAAGATGATCTACAGCCGCTCCCGCGTCGCCGAAGACGAGAGCTGACATCAGGTCATATCGTCTGCTGATGTGACATTGATATCGCAAAGCCCGTGACCGGTGTATTCCGGTTGCGGGCTTTGCGCGTTACGCTAAGTAGTAAAGTAATTTACTGAAGTACTACGTAATGTTTGCATTGAGGGGATGATGTCATGGTCACGATGAAGGAAATCGCGCAGAAATCAGGCTTCTCGCAGGCCACGGTATCCCGGCTGCTCAATGGGGACCCGACATTGTCCGTCAAAGAGGAGACGCGACGTCGCATCATCGAGGTCAGCGAGCAGCTTGGCTACGCTACCGGATCACGCCGTATCGCATTGCCACGCCGTGTGGCCGTACTCGACAACGCCACCCGCGAGGAAGAACTGGCGGACGCCTATTTCGATGAACTGCGGTCCGTGCTCGGCGACAATGCCAGAGCCCAGCACATGGAACTCACGTCGTTTTCCCATATCGACGATCTGATTGCCAACGCCGGTGATTTCGACGGCTTCATTTCCATCGGACCGTCCGTACTCTCTTCGGATAAACTGTTGAAACTCCATCTGGTATTGCCCTATGGCGTATTCATCGACATCAATCCTGCGCCCAGCCTGTTCGATTCGGTACAACCGGATTTAAGCCAAACCATTTTGGACGCATTGGATATGTTGGTGTCCTCGGGCAAACGACGCATCGGCTATATCGGCGGTACTGGCTTCACGATGGGTTTGCACGAATATCCGGAAGACGGCCGATTAACCGCATTCCGCAATTGGACCGAGCGTTTGGGGCTGGATGCGGAAGGCCTGATTTACGCGCAAGGCGCGTTCACTGTGGACACCGGGCGCACTCTAGGGGAGGAAGCGGTTAACGATCATCGAGATGACATGCCGGATGCGTTCATCGTGGCTGCGGACTCGATTGCAGTCGGCGTACTGCAGGCGTTTACCGCTGCGGGAGTGCTGGTGCCTCGCGATACCAGTGTGATCAGTATCAATAACCAGGCCATCGCCCAGTACACTTCGCCGACATTGACCAGTTACGATATCGACCAGAATGAGCTGGCCGATACTGCGATTACGATGCTTGCCGAGGCCATCTCCAGTCGGCGCACGCTGCACCACCATACCTTCATCTCCACCACCCTAGTGGTGCGTGACAGTTTCGTACCAGCACGATAAAGAAGCTCCCTCTGTGCGATAAAGAAGCTCCCTCGTCAGAGGGAGCTTCTTTATCGCTGTTAGAACAGTTCCAGATTCACGTCGAGCGTGTAGGCGCGATCGGCGGGCAGCTGGTACTGCTCATGGACGGGCGCGCCCCATGAATCGTCTCCGCCCACGCCCATTTGCGCGGCCAACAGGCGCAGGAACGTGTGACGGACCGGCGGCAACTCGTTCTGGTGGGTCGCCTCTTCCAGCATGAGCGAGCTGTACGGCAACAGGCTCGCCGCGAAATGTTCGCTGCCGGCCTGGCTGATACGCATGCCGTGTCCTTGGGCGTCAAGCACTTCGGCCCAACGCAAGTCTTCATGGTTGCCGGTCTCCTGCGGCACCAGATACGGTGCATTGTCTTCGGCCGCGGTGCGCTCGAAAATGCCGAGCTTGCCGCCGTGCAGACGGTCGTGATAGGTTTCCTCGGGGGCAAGGCCGTAGAAGCGCAGGTTCTCGTACTGCTTGGGAAGTGTCCATTCCAATCCGAATGCCGGCAGCGTCGGCGCATCGGTGGCACCGGCATATCGGGCGGTCAGATGTACACGTCCGCTGGCGGCATCCACCTCATAGCGCACGGCAACTTGGGTTTCGCCCGGTTCGGCCAACGTATGACGAATGCCGCCAACGGGCACCAACCTCGTTGACGGCATTCGTCTTTCCAGGACACCGCAATCGCGGATGCATGCCGTTTACGCGTTGAATACGTATTGGTCAAGGCGGCGCATGGCCTCCTTGACGCGGCTCAAGGGCAATGCGAGATTGACGCGGATGCTGTAGGGAGCCTGGAACATGCTGCCGTCCTGCCATGCGACGCCCACATCCCAGCCGCGTTTCTCCAACTCGGGCAGGCTCAGGCCGTGGCGTTCGCACCACTGCTCGCAGTCGAGCAGCAGCATGTAGGTGCCTTCCGGTTTGGCCAAACTCACTCCTTGGAAATGCTTGGTGATGTAGTCGTAGGCGTAATCGACGTTGCCGGTGAGCACCGCCTTCAGTTCGTCGAGCCACTCATGGCCTTCGGGCCGGTAGGCGCCGATCAGCGCGTGCATGGAAAGCACGTTCATGTCGTTGTAGTGGCATTTCGAGCTTTTGGCCACGATGCGGTCCCGGAGTGTGGGATTGTAGATGATGTGGTAGCTTCCCACCAGTCCGGCGAGATTGAAGGTCTTGCTGGGCGCGTAGAACGCCACGGTCCTGTTGCGTGCGTCCTCGCTGACCGATTGGGTGGGGATGTGCTGGTGGTTCCCCAGAGTCAAATCGGACCAAATCTCGTCGGAAATGACCACGCAATCGTTGGCCTTGTACACTTCCATGGCCTTCTCGATTTCCCAACGTTCCCACACGCGCCCGCAAGGATTGTGAGGCTGCAGAACACGGCCACGTGGATGTGATGCTCCTTGAGCTTCCTGTCCATATCCTCGTAATCCATGTGCCATACGCCGCGCTCGTCCAGCGTGAGCGGACTGTGGACGATGCGGTAGCCGTTGTTTTCGATGCTCCGGGTGAACCGATGTAGGTCGGGCTGTGCAGCAGCACGCCGTCGCCGGGGGCGGCGAACGCGGTCAGCGCGCTGATCACACCGCCCAGGACCCCGTTCTCGTAGCCGATCGCCTCCCGGGTCAATCCGGTGACCCCGTTGCGCGTGGACTGCCAGTCGATGATGGAGCTGTAATAGTCGTCGGTGGGGGAGAAGTACCGTAGGCGGGATGCTTCGCCCGTTCGATGATGGCCTGCGGGATCGTGGGCACGGTCGGGAAGTTCATGTCCGCCACCCACATGGGGATGACGTCGAAACCCTCGCGTGGCGGGTCCGGCGCGAATCCCGGGTCGGTGCCCAGTCCGTCGACCGCGATCGAATCCATGCCATGCCTGTTCATGATGGACGTGAAATCATACGTCATTGTCCGACAATCCTTTCTCGGTCCGTGGTGGCCGGTCCCAATCTAAATCGGGCTCCTGACGGTGCCGTGGCCGTGGGCGGCGATTTGACCGCGTGGCGTGTTACGATATGCACCGTTGTGAGGCAGTGATCCGTTATCAGCGGGGAGTCTTCGGAAGAACGGCGGCAATCGCCCAGTAGAACCGACGGGATCGGCCCGAGACAGCCGAACACAAGCGGTCGCGCAGGCTCGCGGCTCCGAGTGCAACAGTTCGGAGCGGCGCAACCGGTGCGATAAGCGAGGTGGTACCGCGGTGCGGAGCGCATACCAGCGCCCGTCATCGTCCTCGTAGGCAGGAACGGCAGACAGGGCTGTTCCGGGCGGAACACAGTCAGTTCCGGCTGCGAGGCGATTGACGCGATCGGCCCCACGGTTCGGTGCGTGACATTCGTGAACCCAGCCGGCACACGTCGGCGCCCGGCAATCGCCATCAATGACGCTCCTGTAGGACCAGTGCACAGTACTAACAGGAGATTTACGGTGAGCGAAAACGTATATCCCAAGGCGAACGAGGGCGGCGAGACCGCGCACGTCGCGCCGAACCCCAGCTTCCCCGACATGGAGGAGACCGTTCTTGACTACTGGGACAAGGACGACACCTTCCAGAAGTCCGTTGAACGCAACCCTTCCGGCGACCACAGCCAGAACGAATTCGTGTTCTTCGATGGCCCGCCTTTTGCGAACGGTCTGCCGCACTACGGCCACCTGCTGACCGGCTACGCCAAGGACGTGATCCCGCGCTACCAGACCATGAAGGGCCGCAAGGTCAACCGCGTGTTCGGCTGGGATACCCACGGCCTGCCCGCCGAGCTTGAGGCGCAGAAGGAACTCGGCATCGACTCGGTTGACCAGATCGAGAAGATGGGCATCGACAAGTTCAACGACGCCTGCCGCGCTTCCGTGCTGAAGTACACCAACGAATGGCAGAACTACGTGCATCGTCAGGCCCGTTGGGTGGACTTCGAGCACGGCTACAAGACCCTGAACATCCCGTACATGGAATCCGTGATGTGGGCCTTCAAGCAGCTCTACGACAAGGGCCTGGCCTACCAGGGCTACCGCGTGCTGCCGTACTGCCCGAAGGACCGCACGCCGTTGAGTGCGCACGAGCTGCGCATGGACGCCGACGTGTACCAGGACCGCCAGGACACCACCGTGTCCGTGGCCGTGAAGATGCGCGATGAGGACGACGCCTACGCCGTCTTCTGGACCACCACCCCGTGGACCGTGCCCACCAACTTCGCCATCGTGGTCGGCGCCGACATCGACTACGTCGAGGTCCGCCCGACCGAAGGCAAGTTCGCTGGCAAGAAGTTCTACCTCGGCAAGGATTTGCTGCCGCACTATGAGAAGGAACTCGGCGAGAACTACGAGGTCGTGCGCGAGCTCAAGGGCTCCGAGCTGGAAGGCCGCCGCTACTACCCGGTCTTCCCGTACTTCGCGGGTGACGAGGCCGAATCCGAAGGCCACGTGCCTGGCCCGAACGGCTACACGATCTTCACCGCCGACTACGTCGACACCGTTGAAGGTACCGGTCTGGTTCACCAGGCTCCCTATGGTGAAGACGATATGAACACGCTGAACGCTAAGGGCATCAAGAGCACCGACGTGCTCGACGATGGCTGCCGCTTCACCGCGCAGTGCCCCGACTACGAGGGTGATTTCGTGTTCGACGCCAACCTGCCGATCCTGCGCAACCTGCGCGCCGGCGATGGCCCGCTCGCCGAGATTCCGGAAGAGCGCCGCGCGATCCTCTTCCAGGAGAAGAGCTACGTGCACTCCTACCCGCACTGCTGGCGTTGCGCCACCCCGCTGATCTACAAGCCGGTCTCCTCCTGGTTCGTGTCCGTGACCAAGATCAAGCCGCGTCTACTGGAATTGAACCAGCAGATCAACTGGATCCCGGGCAATGTCAAGGACGGTCAGTTCGGCAAGTGGCTCGCCAACGCGCGCGACTGGTCCATCTCCCGCAACCGCTTCTGGGGTTCCCCGATCCCGGTGTGGGTGAGCGACGATCCGAAGTACCCGCGTGTGGACGTCTACGGTTCGCTCGAAGAGCTCAAGGCCGACTTCGGCGACTATCCGCGCGACAAGGACGGCAACATCAACATGCACCGTCCGTGGATCGACAACCTGGTCCGCGTCAACCCGGACGACCCGACCGGCAAGTCGCACATGCACCGTATTTCCGATGTGCTCGACTGCTGGTTCGAGTCCGGTTCCATGTCGTTCGCGCAGTTCCACTACCCGTTCGAGAACAAGGAGAAGTTCGAACAGCACTTCCCGGCCGACTACATCGTGGAATACATCGGCCAGACCCGCGGCTGGTTCTACCTGCTGCACGTGATGGCGACCGCCCTGTTCGACCGCCCGGCGTTCAAGAACGTGATCTGCCACGGCATCGTGCTCGGCTCCGACGGCCAGAAGATGTCCAAGCACCTGCGCAACTACCCGGACGTGAACGGCGTGTTCGACAAGTACGGTTCCGACGCCATGCGCTGGTTCCTCATGTCTTCGCCGATCCTGCGAGGCGGCAACCTGATCGTCACCGCCGAAGGCATTCGCGACACCGTGCGCCAGGTCATGCTGCCGGTGTGGAGCTCCTACTACTTCTTCACCCTGTACGCCAACGCGGCCAACGGTGGGGCTGGCTTCGACGCTCGCCAGCTGCGCGCGGACGAGGTCGCCGGCCTGCCGGAGATGGACCGCTACCTGCTGGCCCGTACCCGTCGTCTGGTGCTGGCCGCCGAGAAGTCGCTGAACGAGTTCGCAATCTCCGACGCCTGCGATGCGGTCTCCGACTTCATCGACGTGCTCACCAACTGGTATATCCGCAACACCCGTGACCGTTTCTGGAATGAGGACGCTTCCGCGTTCAACACGCTGTACACCGTGCTTGAGGCGTTCATGCGCGTGCTTGCGCCGCTGGCCCCGATGGAAGCCGAGTCCGTGTGGCGTGGTCTGACCGGCGGTGAGTCCGTGCACCTGGCCGATTGGCCGTTCGTGGTGGACGAGAAGACCGGTGAAGACACCGAACTCGGCCGTGTGCTGGTCGACGATCCGGCTCTGGTGGACGCGATGGAGAAGGTGCGTGAGGTCGTCTCCGGCACCCTGTCCCTGCGCAAGGCCGCCAAGATCCGCGTGCGCCAGCCGCTTTCCAAGCTCACCGTGGTGGTCGAGAACGTGGACGCCGTCAAGGCATACGACGAGTTGCTGAAGTCTGAATTAAATATTAAGAACATTGAGTTCTCGACTCTGGAAGACGCCGCCGCCCACGGTCTGAAGATCGTGCACGAGCTGCGTGTGAACGCCCGTGTTGCGGGTCCGCGCCTCGGCAAGCAGGTGCAGTTCGCCATCAAGGCCTCCAAGTCCGGCGACTGGCATGTCGATGCTGCGTCCGGTGCGCCGGTGGTCTCCACGCCGTCCGGCGACCTTGCGCTGGTCGAAGGCGAGTACGAGCTGATCAACCGTGTGGAGGAGGAGAACGCCACCGTGGCCGCCGCTTCGGTCTCCGCCGCTCTGCCGACCGGTGGCTTCGTGATCCTCGACACCGCGCTGGATGACGACCTGCTGGCTGAAGCTACGCCCGCGACGTGATTCGTTCTGTGCAGGACGCACGTAAGGCTGCCGATCTGGACATCGCGGACGTATCGCCCTGGTGCTGACCGTGCCGGCCGCCAATGTGGCCAAGGTCGAGCAGTTCAAGGATCTGATCGCCCGTGAGACGCTGGCTACCTCCTTCGAAGTGAAGGAAGGCGCCGAGCTGGCCGTTGAGGTCGCCAAGGCGTGAGGCTGATGCTGAGCTAAGGCTCTTCAATTGGTCTGAAACAATTGCGGGCATCCGATATACAGTGATTCAATGAACACTGCATATCGGATGCCCGCATTTTTCGTGCGTTTATGCGTCTTTTCGACGCATCCCTATTTGAAAAAATCTAACTTATTCAAGTTTTTCAAAATAGAAGGGGAACGGTTCTACCTCTCATGGCTTGTAAGGTGTCGCTTCAATCGTTGTTAGCTACACTTATCGCGATAAGTGTAGCTAACAACGGAAATGGTAGTGCCCAAGTTGCCGGTAGATGTATTGCGTATGTTCGGCCAGCCACTCGTATCCCGTCTGCCCTGCTTCATGTAGTGCCGATGCCCGCTTGGGAACAGCGTAAGTTGGGAGACGTTGCGTCTTCATTTGATTACGGCTTGAACGCTGCTGCAACAGAATACGATGGCCAAAATAAATATCTGCGTATCACCGACATTGATGACGAAACCCATGAGTTCTCGAAAAGCGATCTTACGACGCCGTTAGCTGACCTTGCAATGAGTGCAGATTATTTACTGAAAGAGGGCGATCTGCTCTTTGCTCGCACAGCGCGAGTGTAGGAAAAACATATCTGTACAGGCAATTCGATGGAATGGTCTACTTTGCTGGATTCCTTATCCGTGCCCGAATCGGCGAAGGCGCTGACCCCGAATTCGCCTATCAGGCAACCTTGACCGATGCATACAAGAAGTATGTTGCCATAACCTCGCAGCGGTCCGGGCAGCTGGTGTCAATGCGCAGGAATACGCAGATTATCAATTGATGCTTCCTTCAAAAACGGAACAGCAGCAAATCGGGATGACATTGCGATCTCTCGACGACCTCATCACCCTTCATCAGCGTAAGCGTCTGTGGTTTGCTAAATAAGGGTGGATAAGGCTCTCATCACGATGTCAACGTCTTTGTTTTCCAATTCGCGGATGACGTGCAGATATATTTCCTGCGTTGTGTTCATGCTTGCGTGCCCAAGCCGTTTAGAGACGCTTGCAATTGAAACGCCGGCAAATAGCAAGAGTGAAGCATGGGTGTGTCTCAATCCGTGTATTGAAATCACAGGTACTCCGGCTTGTTTGCAATGCCGGGCCAGAATACCGTTGGCGGTTGAGTTGTATACCTTGCCATCCACGAAGATAGGCTTGTCACCGGGTAAGCTCTTCAACAGAACAGACAACTGCATGATGAGTTGCCAGTCAAGTTGTACTTTACGTACCGAAGAAGCATTCTTTGTTGGAACAAAGCCACCTCCATTCTTGTAATTCCATGTCTTATTGACGGACAAAGTCTGGTGAACGAAATCAAAATCATCAGGAGTAAGCCCCAATGCTTCGGAGAAACGTAACCCGGTTTTTGCCACTAGCAGTATCAACCAGTCCCAGTTAGGTATCGGATCAAGCTTCAAATCAGCAAGGACAGCATGAAGTTCGAACTGGTTAAGATATTTCACCTTCTTCTGTCTCGGCTGTTTTCCTTTGATGATTGCTTTTCTTGTTGGGTCTTTCTGAATCAGACCTTCATCAACGGCATCGAGGATGGCTCCTTTCAGTTGGTGATGAAAATCCATTGTTGTCTGATGCTCGTGATGCTCAGCGTATCCGTTGATGAGTTTCTGATAGCTCACACGATCGAACTCGGAAAGCTTGAGATCAGGGATAAGTTTTCTCAGCCACGCCTGTGTGAGCTTGTATTTCTTCATTGTCACTTCCCGAATCGCGCCTTCCTTGTAGACGTCGACCCATTGCGAGTAGTAATCGCAGAACGACATTTCTTCGTTGATTGTGTTTATGACCACACGGGGCTCCTTTGCCGAATAGATAGACGCTTACGCTGATGAAGGGTGATGAGGTTGTCGAGGCGAGCGAAGAAGAGGCCGATTAGCTCCTGTTCCTCCCGCGAAGGCGGCAATATGAGAGCGGTATCAAAGAAATCGTTAGGTGCGATGTTGAGCAAGCCGTGGTTCCTCGCGCCTTCGGCGGCAATCATCTGAACGGCTTTGTACCAGCGGTCAGTTTCGTAGTACGTGACGAGGAAGTCAGGGTCAGCGCCGTCTAGCCCGAAGCAGATGTACAGGGTCGATACGCAGCCCTTTTCATATCTTACGAGACGCTTTACCGCGCCCCACGGACTGTCCCAGACGTGCTCTTGTTGTAGGCGAACTCTCCCTTGCGTAGGAGATAATAGCCGCTCATGTCCTTGCTTGCGACCTGGTTGTTGAAGAAGGTTCTCTGATCCACTAGGCCATACTGGGACGAGATGGTCAGAGGCAAATCTGACTCGCCCTCGTTCTTGCGAGTGACGCGGTTTGCGATGTCTTCTAACTTACGCTGTTCCCAAGCGGGTGTAGAATTATTGCATTTGTATTGCAGTTTGAAAGTGTAGAATGCAATGACGTACTCCGATCTGATTGAGCATGATGCTGGTGAAACAGAGATACGTTCGTATCTGGTAAACGGTGATGTGGTGCCGGTTACTATGCGTATCCCCGCTAATTTGCGAGATTCTGCTAAAGAGGCCGCATCTCTTCGCGGGATGAGCTTTTCGGCATTCGTGAGAACATGCATGATTAATGAACTAGCAAAGGGCGGCAAGTGATGATTGCTCTCACTGCTATGACCATACAAATTATTGACAACAATCCTGATGGCATTCGAATTTGTCGTGTGGATGGGGAGTCGCTTGTCACGGTTGTGGTGCCCCGGGATATGTTGAGTGAGGCGAAAAGTCTTCCCGATTTGCCGGATCGCGGTGTGTATTATCTTCTTGATGAAGATCATGGAGTTCTGAGCCGTGCGTATGTGGGACAAACCACGAAGGGGCTTAGTCGGCTTGATGCGCACAAGACTAAGAAAGATTTTTGGAACAAAGCCATCATGTTCCTCGATAATGATGTCAATATCGATCGTGATGTTTTGGACTCTCTTGAGTCAACAGCCATAGATTATGTGGACAAACATGGCTCTTATGAGACCGACAATGAGTATACTCCTGCTCCTCGCATGAATCCATACAAAGAGCAACAGGTGGAAAGACTGCACAATAACATCCTCTTTCGTATGCGAGTGCTCGGATATGACCTTGATCGAAAAGAAAAGACACCGGTTATGGTGAACGCCGTATTCCATACGAAGAAGAACGGTGTTCAGGCCACTGGGCGATATAGTCAAGGTACAGGTCGTTTCACTGTTCTTTCCGGTTCTGAAGTGGATCTCGTGCATCCAGTTATTAAAAATCAGGGAGCCGTGGCAGCTCGGCAGCATCTTTTCGGAACGCAGACGGGCAAGGCGACTCTTGCTGATGACATTGAACTGTCAAGCCCTTCCGCTGCTGCTGTATTTGTTCTCGGTGGCAGTCAAAACGGTTGGACCGAATGGGTCAATGAACAAGGACAGACCCTTGATTACGTGTACAGAAACAAGGAGCATATGAATGAATAAGCAGCAGCTTGCCGCCAAAATCTGGGAATCCGCCAATAAAATGCGTTCCAAGATTGAGGCGAATGAATACAAGGACTATATCCTCGGCTTTATCTTCTATAAGTTCCTCTCGGAGACGGAGATTGCTCGTCTGCGTGCTGAAGACTGGGGAGCCGAAGACCTCAAGGGCTTGGATGAGAATGATGCCGAAACTGTACAGTATGTACGTGATCTATGTGGCTACTTCATCTCCTACAACAACCTGTTCTCCACGTGGATTGCCAGCCAGGGCGATTTCACCATCGCTGATGTACGTGACGCGCTTTCCGCTTTCGAACGCAACATTGATCCGGCTCGTAAACGTGTGTTCGTCGGCATCTTCGACACGCTGCAAACCGGTCTGTCCAAACTCGGCACCGATGAAAAAAGTCGTAGCAAGCTGTCCGCGACCTCATCTACCTCATCAAGGACATTCCGATGGACAGCCGGCAGGACTACGACACCCTCGGCTTCATCTATGAGTATCTAATTAGCAACTTCGCTTCCAACGCGGGTAAGAAGGCCGGTGAGTTCTACACGCCGAGCGAAGTCTCTCAGCTCATGAGCGAAATAGTGGCCTGGCATCTCGCCGGCCGTGAAGAAATCAATATCTACGACCCCACGAGTGGCTCGGGCTCGTTGCTGATCCATATCGGTCAGGCTGTGGCCCGTCGCAATGGCAATCCGAATGACATCAAGTATTACGCACAGGAACTCAAGGAGAATACCTACAATCTCACGCGTATGAATCTTGTCATGCGTGGCATACTGCCAGACAATATTGTGGCTCGTAACGGTGACACGTTAAAAAGCGACTGGCCATGGTTCGATACCGACGAAACGAAGGACGAGACCTATGAGCGCTGTTTGTGGACGCCGTGGTCTCTAATCCTCCCTACTCCCAGAACTGGGAGCCGCCGGAAGCGGGCGAAGATATCCGTTTCGAATATGGCATTGCGCCTAAGTCCAAGGCTGATTATGCCTTCCTGCTGCATGATCTCTATCACCTGCGTGATGATGGCATTATGGCCATCGTGTTGCCACATGGCGTGCTGTTCCGTGGCGGTGAGGAAGGCGCTATTCGCCGGAACCTGGTGGAGAAACACCACATTCAGGCCATCATCGGCTTGCCCGCGAACATCTTCTTCGGCACCGGCATCCCCACCATCGTGATGGTGCTGCGCAAACATCGCGACGACGATCATGTGCTCATCGTGGACGCTTCCAAAT
>ENA-OQLB01000279-OQLB01000279.1-human-gut-metagenome-genome-assembly--contig:-NODE-279-length-30492-cov-5.762556_pt1 | contig 30492 bp, 36 predicted proteins | sample MGYA00242656_ERZ504813 | MGnify/ENA primary metagenome ERZ504813 (study PRJEB26092, sample SAMD00036388) | human gut metagenome | host: Homo sapiens | study: EMG produced TPA metagenomics assembly of... | reverse complement strand
GAGCGGATCAGGATATTTCTTCGGAAAGTGTAGATGAAATCTCTATATGTTATGGATGATGAGAAAAATCGAAAATGGTTTTCCGGAATTCAGAGGTTGTTTTCTGTTTCAAATGTTGCTTTTGACAGATGTTTTTTTGCAGCAGTATATTCCTGTTGGAAATGTTGGACGAATAGCAGTGGGAATGATGCGATTGAAAAAGCGTTATTATCACTGCATATTTTAATGATAGTGGGGTATGTTGAATTTCTGAAGCATAGTGTTAGGATTCATGCAAGAAGCTACATGTATATAGAGAATAAAAAAGGAATCTGGATGCCATTCAGTTTTATCTGTTACAAATACGAGAAGTTAATAGATATCAAAATAACTTTTCCAGAAGAGGTCGAAGAGCGAAACGTTGTATTTGAAAAGGAGCTTTTACATAACCAGTACCAAAAAAGTCAGAATATGAACTGGACGAAAAAGGAAAGGTAAGTTTTTTCAAGAAAAATAGAAATAATCAGGTGAATATCTGGGCGCTTATAGATATTACAGATATGGATAGAAATGATGTTTTGTTGTTAAATGATAAATTTGCAGAGTTCTGGATCAATGAGATGACCAGAGAAGAAAAAAAGAAGGATATTCGTTTTACATTTGTAATCCAGGTAGATGAAATAAATGATTACCTGCAGGAAACTTTTTATGAAAGCGGGGGAATCTTTATGGATAAGCACAGAAGCCGGCTGCCTGTATTATATGTACGCAAACACGATATCCTGAAAGTAAAATGGGCTGATGATAATTCAAGATATATGAATATCAATAAGGAAATGAGAAAAGAGTTAAAGAAAATATATGATGATTCGGAGATAGAATCCATTAATAGCTGAAGAAAGGAATCATATGGCGAATCTGATATCCTTAGGTGCTGGGTAGTTCACTCGGCCACAACCGAGTCAGTCATGACCGAATAAAAAATATGTACATATCTACTCCTCAAACCTGCAAAGCGCCTTCTGCTGTGCTCCATAAATGGAGTGATTTCCGTTGATCAGATAAGCGAGGATGCATACCAGGATGAGGGGAAGGGTATTTCGGTTGCCGAAGACTTCCAGGCCGATGAGGATCGGGGCGATGAGGGTGTTGGTGGCGCTGCCGAATACTGCGGCGTAGCCAAGTGCCCCGCAGATAATGGGAGGGATCCCGAGGATGGACCTAGGACGACTCCAAGGGAAGCGCCGATGGAGAACAGTGGTGTCACTTCGCCGCCTTGAAAACCGATGGCAAGTGTAAATACAGTAAACAGAAGCTTCAGAATCCAGTCATATCCGTAGATCGTTTCTCCGGCAAAGGAAGCGGAGATGAGATTGGTTCCAAGACCTGTGTAGCGTCCGCCATAGCTCACAAACAGCAGAGCTGCCAGTGGAATGGCCATGACACCGATGCGGATCAGCGGAGTTGAGATTTTTTCCCCGAATAATTTCTTTGCTTTCTGAAGAAGTACGGAAAAGCATCGTCCTGCGAGACCAAAGGCAAGTCCGAGAGCAATGAGAGAGATCATGCTTCGGAGATCGGTCACAGTCCAGGTGTCTTGGATATCCACAGCAAATTTTTCCAGTCCCAGGAAATGAGAGGTGAAGGAGGCTGTATATGCGGCGATAAGTGCCGGTAGCAGCGCATCGTACTCAAGATATCCGGCAACGATCACCTCCATGGCAAAAAATACAGCGGCCAGTGGCGTCTGGAACAGACCGCCAAAACCGGCAGCCATACCGGTGATCAGCATGACAGGCGTATTTTCCCGGATATGCAGCCTGCGTCCGGCCTCGTGGGAGAGTGTAGCACCGATCTGCACGGCAACACCTTCACGGCCGGCACTTCCTCCGAAGAGATGGGTGATCCAGGTGCCGAGCATTACCAGAGGGACAAGGGCCAGAGGAATCTGGTCCCTTTTTTCTGCCCGGTTTCGAAGACCAGGGACATGCCCTTTAAGCTTAAGATGCTGAATGATGATACATCCACACAATAAGAAGTCCGGCCAGAGGCAGGAAGGGCAGCAGGCAGCGCCAGTGTGCGGTGCGAAAAGCAGAGATCGCCAGCAGGCCCCGGCCGAAGATAGTATCTACGATCCCGACGCAGATTCCCACGACCACTGCAAGGACAGCATATTTCAGCTGCAGGATCCGATGTTCTTTTTGGATAGTTTCTTTTGGCATAGTAACTCCTTTCAATCTCCCCGTTTTGAAAAATCCATCAAAAAAAGCTGGTAACCCCGTGCATTGCACAGAAGTCATCAGCTCATTGGCGGTTTCGATAAAGATCGGGGGAGAACTTCATTCCCTTTCTGCCTGAGAGTATAGCATCCGAGGCTGATATCGTCAATAGTCAGACGGAAATCCGGAGTATCTTATTTGTTACAGGTGTGCTATGATTAAACAAATCGGCAGGTTACGGTTGAAGCAGTAAAGCGTAATATGCTGCGACTAAGACCTGCACATATGAGAATGTAAAAATAACGGAGGAGACATCATGGAAGAACCAAGAATTGACAAAACAGTCTATACAGGAAGACCGGAGAACACCGAGGGCCGTCTGGAGAAGGAAATCGCAGTGTACGATTTTCTGGATAGTTTTGGGATTGAATATAAAAGAGCAGATCATGAAGCACTGATGACCATGGAGGCCTGCGAGGCAGTGGATCAGCTTCTGGGGGCGCAGATATGCAAAAATCTTTTTCTCTGCAACCGACAGAAAACGGATTTCTATCTGCTGCTGATGCCGGGAGAGAAGCCGTTTAAAACAAAATTTCTGTCCAAACAGATCGGAACAGCCAGACTTTCCTTTGCAGACGGAGAGCAGATGGAGGAATATCTGAACATTACCCCGGGGTCCTTAAGTCTGATGGGACTGATCTTTGATAAAGAAAAGAAGGTACACCTGGTGATCGATAAAGAAGTCCTGGATGAAGAATATTTCGGATGCCATCCGTGTATCAATACTTCCACTCTGTTGATGAAGACCAGTGATGTAAAAGAAAAAATCCTGCCGGCGCTGGGCCACGAATATCAGGTGGTCGAGCTGCCGACAGAATAGAAAATCAACGTATGGGTGTAAAGTCCTTTTTGTTGGACTCTGCTATGATGTAATGGGGGCGCTGCTTGACCTCCATATAGGTTTTGGCTATGTATTGTCCCATGATACCCAGGCAGAAAAGCTGCAGGCCGCCGATGAAGATGATGACACAGATGGTGGAAGCCCAGCCTGGGACCGGATCATCGAAGATCAGCTTTCGGACGATGATGGCTACCAGGACCAGAAAGGAAAAACCGGTCATGGTCGTTCCGAACCAGGAGGCGATGGTCAGCGGTACCTGAGAAAAATTGATGATGCCGCTGACGGCGTATTTAAACAGCTTCCAGAAGTTCCATTTGGTCTCACCGGCTACGCGTTCGATATTTTTGTAGGGGAGCCAGCAGGTGCGGAAACCGATCCAGCCGAAGATTCCCTTGGAGAAGCGGTTGTACTCACTCATGGAGACGATGGCATCCACCATACTGCGCTTCATCAGACGGAAGTCTCTGGCGCCGTCCACAATATCTGCATCCGAGATCTTATTGATCAGCTGATAAAATTTCCGGGCAAAAAAGCTCCGGATAGGTGGCTCTCCGTCACGGCTGACACGTCTGGTGGCAACGCTGTCATATTCTCCGGATTCCAGCTTCTCCAGCATTTCCGGGAGAAGGGACGGCGGATCCTGAAGATCAGCGTCCATTACTGCTACATAATCGCCGCCGGCATTGCAGAAGCCTGCATACATGGCAGCTTCCTTTCCGAAGTTTCTGGAAAAAGAAAGATAGATCACATGAGGATCCTTTTCGGAAAGCTCTTTTAAAATCTCAAGGGTTCTGTCTCTGGAACCGTCATTCACAAAGATCAGTTCATAATCACAGTTCATTTGCCTGAGGACAGAAGTGGCTTCCGGGTAAAAAAGCGGAAGGGATTCTTCCTCATTGAAGCATGGTATAATTAAAGAAATCATTTTTGGCCTCGTTTTCCAGATCATAAAAATGATCATTTTGGCGGATATCTGTAGTCCGCCCTGGTTTCAGGTTGCTTTTGGATGGGTACTATCATATCATATTTGTCCGGAATCGGCTATAAAACAGGGGATTTTTTTCTTGCACCGCTGTTTTTTGTGATAAACTGTAAAAAAAGATAAACAAGAGGTGTGATATGCTGGAAAAATTTAACAGCTTTATGGAGAAATGGATGGCTTTTGTGACGCCGGCCTGTCTGCTTACGGGGGTACTGTTTCCGGATATTGCAAAGCATGGCGTGCCCTATGTGACGTATGCTTTTGCATTTATGACCTTTATCGGTGCGCTGAATCCAGGTTCCGTGATGTGGCAGATGTGTTTAAGCGGCCGCTTCCGCTAATCCTGATGCTGCTGATCCTTCATGTGCTGGGACCGGTGGCCGCCTGCGGTCTGGGACATCTTCTGTTCCCGGGCAATATGAATTATATCACAGGAATGGTGCTGGAATTTTCCGTACCTGCAGCGGTGATCAGTCTGATGTGGGTGTCCATTTATAATGGAAACAGTCCGCTGTCACTTTCGCTGGTTGTGATCGATACAATCCTGGCTCCCTTTCTGATCCCGGCAGTATTGAAGCTCCTGGTGGGCTCCAGCGTAAAAATGGATACTGTGGGAATGATGAAGGAGCTGGTTTTCATGATCGCTCTGCCGGCAGTCCTTGCCATGTGCCTTAATGAAGTCAGCCATGGAAAGGTTATGGAGACCTGGCCGAAAAAGCTGGCACCTTTTTCAAAAATGTGCCTGATCTTTGTGGTAACCTCCAATTCCTCCAAGGTTTCTCCTTATATGAAGCATCTTAACGGAGAACGGCTGGAGGTAGCAGCAGCGATCCTGGTCCTGGCAGCAGGGGGATATGCCATCGGCTGGATCATTGCCATTCTTACAAGACAGAACAAAGAGGCAACGGTTTCCATGATCTATGGTTCCGGAATGCGGAACATCAGCGCCGGTGCGGTGATCGCGGGAGCGTATTTTCCGGCGGAAACATTATTTCCGGTTATGATCGGAACGTTATTTCAGCAGATCCTGGCGGCTTTTTATGGAAGTATGATGCGCCGGGTCCAGACCGGACAGCAGGAAAGGGAGAAGGAGCATGGAGTTTCAGCATGAATTGATCATTCCCAATGAAGGATTTCCTTTTAAGCTTTTTCTTTTTGAAGGAAGAAACGGAAATTATGTAAGGGAAAAACACTGGCATACTTCGATCGAGATCTTTGCGGTGATGGAGGGGAGCCTTTATTTTTATATCGATGAGAACGAGTATCCTCTGAAGGCAGGGGAGTTTCTGATCATTAATTCCAATGAAGTACATTCTATTCAGGCGCCAGTACGTAATGAGACCATCGTACTGCAGATCCCGCTGAAGCAGTTTTCGGATTATTTTACCGCTCAGAGGTTCATCCGTTTTCGGAGCAGAAACGAAGAGTCTGAGGAAACAGACAGGCGGATGGTTTCTCTGATCCGGGAGATGTACCGGGTGTACGTATCCGGGGAAACGGGGTACGAATTCCGTATCAGGGCAGTGTTCTATGAAGTCCTTTATCTTATGGTTTCCGCATACAGGGAAACAGAGGTGGAGGAGAATGCGCTGAAGATCAGCCGCAGATTGGATGCTTTGTCAAAAATAACCACTTATATGCGGGAGCATTACAAGGAGGATCTCAGGCTTTCCGGACTTGCAGCCATGTTCGGATATTCCGATGCATATCTGTCAAGAATGTTCCGGAAATATGCGAAGGTCAATTTTAAGACATATTTACAGGATATCCGCATGGCATACGCCTATAAGGAGCTTTTGCATACAGATCATACCATCAGCTCTATCGCACTTGACAACGGGTTTGCAAGCAGCAGGGCTTTTTCCAGGGAATTTGTAAAGCGTTACGGGATCCTGCCGGGAAGAGTGGAGCGTCAGAATCATAAAAATGTCAAAAAAGTGCTATGAATGAGTCAAGAAAAGCGGCGAAAAGCATACCATGATGTGGTATGCTTTTTTCAGTTCAAAACGAAGATACAGAGAAGCTGTGAAACAGTAATTTTGTAAGGAGGGTTAAATCGTGAAAATTCAGAAAGTAACAGATCCGGCTTTCCGCAGATACGGAAAGGTTCTGGAGGGATACAATTTCGGTCCGCTTCTGAAGGAGATGAAGCATACACCGGTTCCGGAGGATGTGGTATATGTTCCGTCAGCAGAGGAGCTGGAAGCTCTCGATGTGGAAAAAGAGCTGAAAAACAGAGCGTTTGGTGGATTACCTGTCCAGATCGGATATTGTAATGGTCACAATAAAAAGCTGAATGCCCTGGAATATCATCGGAATTCCGAGATCAATGTAGCAGTGACAGATCTTGTACTGCTTATCGGACATCAGCAGGATATAGAAGAGGATCTTACATACGATACCTCAAAGGTGGAGGCATTTCTGGTACCGGCAGGAACTGGGATCGAGGTTTATGCCACAACGCTCCACTATGCACCGTGTCATGTGAATGAGAGTGGATTTCAGTGTGTAGTTGTTCTTCCGAGAGGAACCAACACAGAGATTGATTTTCCGATGTCAGGGGACGGAGAGGACGGTCTGATGACAGCCAGAAATAAATGGCTTATCGCTCATGAGGATGCGAAGATCGAAGGCGCATTCAACGGATTGAAGGGTGAAAATATCACACTTGACTGATTTTGGGTGAAGTGAATAGTTACAAACGAACAATAATATCACCGGTGGAAAATCTGCCGGATATAAAAAGGAGAATGAAGATTATGAACAACATGCCAGAAGTTAAGATCGGAATCGTTGCAGTCAGCAGAGATTGTTTTCCGGAAAGCCTTTCCGTAAACAGGAGAAAAGCTCTTGTAGACGCTTACACAAAGAAATACGATGCAAAGGATATCTACGAATGTCCGGTCTGTATCGTAGAGAGTGAGATCCATATGGTCCAGGCTCTGGAGGATATCAAAAAAGCAGGCTGTAACGCACTCTGTGTATATCTTGGAAACTTCGGACCGGAGATTTCTGAGACCCTTCTTGCAAAGCATTTCGAGGGACCGAAGATGTTTATCGCAGCAGCTGAGGAAACACAGGATAATCTCTGCCAGGGACGTGGAGATGCTTACTGCGGTATGCTGAATGCAAGCTACAACCTGCAGCTTCGTAATGTAAAAGCCTATATTCCGGAGTATCCGGTAGGTGATGCAGAGGACTGCGCGGATATGATCCATGAATTCCTTCCTATCGCAAGAGCGATCGAGGGATTGAGCAACCTGAAGATCATCAGCTTCGGACCGCGTCCTACAAACTTCCTTGCCTGCAATGCACCGATCAAACAGCTTTACAACCTTGGCGTTGAGATCGAGGAGAACTCAGAGCTGGATCTTTTCGAGGCATTCAACAAGCATGAAGGTGATGAAAGGATCCCGGCGATCGTAAAAGAGATGGAAGAAGAGCTTGGTGCGGGAAACAAGAAACCTGAGATCCTTCCGAAGCTTGCACAGTACGAGCTGACTCTGAAGGACTGGGTAAGAGATCACAAAGGATATCGTAAATATGTAACACTGACAGGAAAATGCTGGCCTGCATTCCAGACACAGTTTGGATTTGTTCCATGTTATGTAAACAGTCGTCTGACAGCACAGGGCATTCCAGTATCCTGTGAGGTTGATATCTATGGTACATTAAGTGAATTTATCGGACAGGTAGTAAGTGATGATATCGTTACACTTCTTGATATCAATAACTCCGTTCCGAAGGATATGTACAAAGAATCTATCGAAGGAAAATTCAACTATACGCTTCAGGATACCTTTATGGGATTCCATTGTGGAAACACAGCATCCAGCAAGCTGTCCTTCTGTGAGATGAAATATCAGATGATCATGGCAAGATCCCTTCCAATCGAGGTTACAAACGGAACTCTTGAGGGAGATATCAAGCTGGAGATATCACCTTCTATCGTCTGCAGAGTACAGCGGACAACAAGCTTCGTGCATATATCGCACACGGCGAGGTTCTTCCGGTTGCAACACGTTCCTTCGGTGCTATCGGTGTATTTGCAATTCCGGAGATGGGACGTTTCTACCGTCACGTGCTGATCGAGGGAGGATTCCCGCATCACGGTGCTGTAGCATTCGGACATCACGGAAAAGCTCTCTTCGAGGTGTTCAAATACATTGGTGTACCGGTTGAAGAGATCGGTTACAATCAGCCGGCAGGCGTGAGATATCCGACAGAGAATCCTTGGAGATAATTAAAACAGGCAGGTAAGATCATCCGTACGTGCTGCCTGATACAAGCAAGTCCCCACTCGCTGCTTATTGCTTTTCGTAACCCCGCAGGGGACTTTCTTGATTTGGTTAAATACGATTCAGAAACCGCGGGCTCTCAGGCGTGCAGGCGCTGCGAACTGAGAGCTGCGGTTTCTGTATTTACAGGAGGAAAAATTACTATGTATTATATTGGCGTTGATCTTGGAACTTCCGCTGTAAAGCTTCTTCTTATGGAAGGATCCGGAAAGATCTGCAACATCGTATCAAAAGAATATCCGTTGTTCTTCCCCCATCCGGGCTGGTCTGAGCAGAATCCGGAGGACTGGTTCGCCCAGAGCATGGAAGGGATCAAAGAGCTCACAGAAGGAATTGACCGCAAAGAAGTAGCAGGAATCGGTTTTGGCGGCCAGATGCACGGTCTTGTAACTCTGGATAAAGATGACAATGTGATCCGTCCGGCGATTCTCTGGAATGACGGCCGTACCGGTGAGGAGACGGAATATCTTAATACGGTTATCGGAAAGGAAAAACTTTCTCAGTATACCGCAAACATTGCATTTGCAGGCTTCACTGCACCAAAGATCCTCTGGATGCAGAAGCATGAGCCTGAGAATTTTAAAAAAGTGGTAAAGATCATGCTTCCGAAGGATTATCTTGCCTATCGTTTGAGCGGATCCTTCTGCACAGATGTATCCGATGCTTCCGGTATGCTTCTTCTGGATGTGAAGAACCGCTGCTGGTCAAAGGAAATGCTTGAGATTTGCCATATCACAGAGGAACAGCTTCCGAAGCTGTACGAGAGCTGGCAGGTAGTCGGAAACCTGAAAGCGGAAGTTGCAAAAGAGCTTGGCTTCTCAGAGGATGTGAAGGTTGTAGCAGGTGCAGGCGACAATGCTGCGGCAGCTGTGGGAACAGGAACGGTTGGCGATGGCCAGTGCAATATTTCCCTTGGAACATCCGGTACGATCTTTATTTCCAGCAAAGATTTCGGAGTAGATGAAAACAATGCACTGCATTCCTTTGACCATGCAGATGGAAGCTATCATCTGATGGGATGCATGTTAAGCGCTGCTTCCTGCAACAAATGGTGGTCAGAGGAGATCCTTAAGACAAAGGATTTTGTGGCAGAGCAGGCACCGATCCAAAAGCTTGGCGAGAATCAGGTATTCTTCCTTCCATATCTGATGGGAGAGAGATCTCCGCATAACAACCCGGATGCAAGAGGTGTATTTTTCGGAATGTCCATGGATACCACGAGAGCAGATATGACACAGGCAGTTCTGGAGGGAGTTGCTTTCGGACTTCGAGATTCCCTTGAGGTTGCAAGAAGCCTTGGGATCCATATTGAGCGCACCAAGATCTGCGGCGGCGGAGCTAAGAGCCTCTCTGGAAAAAGATCATTGCAAATGTGATGAACTTGAAGGTGGATGTGCCGGAGAATGAGGAAGGTCCGTCCATGGGCGGTGCAATGCTGGCAGCAGTAGGCTGCGGTGAATACCCGGATGTGGAAACGATCTGTAATAAGCTGGTCAGGGTAGTAGATACGGTAGAACCGGAACCGGAGCTGGTTGCAAAATATGAAGAAAAATACCGGAAATTCCGCAAACTGTATCCGGCAATGAAAGAGTTGTTCAGATAACAGCCATTTTCACGGATAAATATTGTTCTGCTTCATAGGTATGGAGCACTGAACGGTTAAAGATCAGGAGCATGTCACAGCTCCTGATTTTTTCTGTACTGTCTTGGTGTACAGCCCTTGATTTTCGTAAAGACCTTTGTGTAATAATTAGAGTCCGAAAAACCGGACAGCAGTCCTGATTCCGTAATAGAACAGGAGGGATTTTCCAGATATTCCAGGCTGCGTTCAATGCGGTATTCCTGGATGTATCCGAAGAGAGTGATATTCATACATTTTTTGAAAAGCCGGCTGCATTCGCTGGGACTTAAGTGGATCAGGTCTGCAACATCATTCAGGAGGATCTTTTCAGAGTAGTGTTCTGCGATATAGGACATGATCTGACGGATGCGGCGGTAGTTTTCTTCATCCTGACCGGATGGAAGAGTTGTCCGGGAGATCGTATTTTCATACAAGCTCTTCCAGAAGTGCTGCAGTCTGGCGATGATCTCAAATTCATACATGGGTTCCCGGCTACTGTCCAGGTCGATGATGTCACGGATATCTTTTATGGCCTCGGAATGCCATTTACAGGATAGATCAAGCGGTACGGCGGACAGGGAAAAGCTTCGGAGGATCGGTTCTGTATATTTCTGGAAAAGAAGGCTTCCCGAAAATCCGTAGATCAGTTTGGGGTCAAAGGTTATGGGGATATACTGACAGTCCTGATCCTGATACATATATCCGGCATGAAGGGCATTGGCATTGCCAAAGATTGCCTGTCCCTCTTTCAGGTGAAAGGTATTCTGATTGATCTTGTAGAGCATTTCGCCCTTTTCGATATAGGTAAGCTCGATCTCCGGATGCCAGTGCCACAGAAAGGAACCGGTCTCATAGCCGGAAAGCCGCTCGTAGCTTACCAGGAATGGGAAGGAGCTGTCTCCGTGTTTTTTCAGTTCTTTTCCGGCGGGATCTGTGATGATCTGCAAGGTGTTACCTCCTTCCTTCTGTGCGCGGATTCTGAAGTGTATATCTGCTTTTCATAGTGGAATTTATTTTATCAGAAAAGGCAGAAAATGCAAAGGGATATTCCAGGATCACCACAAAATAATACGGTTTTTACACAAAATTGTTATGGACAGAAAAGACGGGACTGTTATAATAAAAGTACATGAAGCGTTACTATTCACTGGTGATATTCTGCGCATTGCGAAGTGTGTTGCTGAGAACGGAGTGAACAGTAACCATGAAGCGTGACAGAGCGGAAGATTTTTTCAGGTTCTTCCGGATCTGGGGTGTAAACTATATAACAGGAGGAAGAAAAAATGGGAACAATTAAAATTCCGGCAGCAGACGTGCTGAAAAAAATCTATGGCGAGACAGAGGAGAGCAGCGCCCGTTATACCAATCTTGCTGTGAATTTCGAGAAGAAATATCATCATGACAAGGCAGAGTTTTTTACTGCTCCGGGCCGTACGGAGATCATTGGCAACCATGTTGATCATAACGGCGGTCAGATCATTGCGGCAAGTATTGATCTGGATACCATCGGTGCTGCTTATCCAAACGGAACCAATGTGATCCATATGATCAGTGAGGGTTACAAACAGGAAGTAGTTGTTGATCTTGACAAGCTCAGCACAGAAACCTATACAAAAGGTACAGATGCTCTTGTTGCAGGTATTATGGAGTATATGCAGAAAAAAGGCTATGCTACCGGTGGATTTGACGCTTATGTTTCCACCAAGGTTATTGCCGCTGCAGGTGTAAGCTCTTCTGCTTCCTTTGAGATGCTTGTATGTGCGATCACCAATTATTTCTTTAATGAGGGTAAGCTGGAGTATGGCGAGTATGCGAGAGCAGGTCAGTATGCTGAGAATGTTTACTGGAAAAAGGCTTCCGGTCTGATGGACCAGATGGCTTGTGCTGCCGGCGGCCCGATCCTTCTGGATTTCTCTGATAAAGAGAATATCAGCTGTGAGAAGATCGCATTTTCCTTTGAGGATATGGGCTGCAGACTTGTGATCGTAAATACCGGTAAGGGCCATGCAGATCTCAGTGAGGAATATTCTTCTATTCCTATGGAGATGCGTGAGGCTGCGAAGGCTATGGGCGTAGAGCTTCTCTGTGAGTCCAGTATGGAGAATCTTCTGGCACATGTGAAGGATATTCCGAATGACCGTGCTGTTCTTCGTGCGATGCATTTTTATGAAGAGAACAGACGTGTTGCAGATGCTGTGAAGGCTGTTGAGAATAAAGACGGTGAGGGATTCCTGCGCCTTCTTGAAGAGTCCGGTAATTCTTCCTGGGAGTGGCTGCAGAACTGTTATTCTCTGCAGAATTGTAAGGAGCAGAAGATCACGTTGAGTCTGGCGCTTACTAAGCTGTTTCTGAATAAGATCGGTGCTGGTATCTGCAGAGTTCATGGTGGTGGTTTTGCAGGCGTTATCATGTGCGTGCTTCCAATCGAGAACGCAGATGCGTATGTGGACTATATGGCTCAGTATGTTGGAAGGGAAAATGTCTATCCGATGAATATCAGGAGTACAGGGGCTGTTCATGTTGAGTGATTTTTGACGGCATAACGAACGTCATGGAGGCGATTCGTTTCCGAATGCGGCTTTGGCGGCATCCGGAAATGAACCGCCCTTTGCGCTGTGCTATGATTTTTTATTTTTTAATCAAAATTTTATGATTTGTTTCTGATTTAAATTTATGGGTTATGGTATAATGAGAAAAATTTTAAGAGAGTATTAAAAAAGAATTTGCAGAAGTTTTCAAGGTGAGGTTTCTGGAGTTGTTTTGAGTTTTGTTTTTTCATTATATTTCATAAGAAAGGTTTGACATATTTATGAGCAGAAGAGAGTTTCTTGAGGTTTTACGGGGGCAGCTGTCCGGACAGATGACCCAGGGGAGAGCTGCGGCTCATGTGCGGTATTATGAGGATTACATTCAGTCTCAGGTCCGGAACGGTCGAAGTGAATCAGATGTTCTGGCAGAACTGGGGGATCCCAGGCTGATCGCCAAGACTTTGATCGATACAGATGACAGTGCAGCTGTTTATGATGAGTCTGGTTATTCTGAAGAGAGCTACGGTGCAGATGATTATGCGGATAATGGGACGGAGAGCAGTGCCGGAAAGGCAAGAAGCTTTAAACTGGATCTGAGCACATGGTATGGGAAGGCAATCGTGATCGCCATTGCAGCGTTAATTGTGATACTTTTAACAACTGTTTTGGTGGCAGTTGCTCCATTTTTGATAATTTTTGGTATAGTTTTGTATTTAATATCCTGGTACAGGAAGAAAAAAGTGTAATTGTTCCACAACAGCTGTGAATTAAAGACAATTTCCGTGTAATGAAATGGATTGCTTGTGAAAAAAGTATTTATAAGATTTGCATAAAAAATATGTGTTTGGTCTTGATTTATAGTGGATTTTACTGTATAATCTGGGTTAACAAGTTGAGATTGTGTCTGTTTTGTATAAAAACAGATGATGCCATTGAGAAGAGAGAACGGCAGAAGATATGCATCTAAGGATGCGTTATTTTCTGCCGATTTTTTTATCTGTTTTTATGGAAGGTGATCAGAATGGATTGCCTTATTGAGGTGCGGTAAAAATGTATAAAATAGATAAAAATAATTATTATTAAATGATAATTGTATAAAATAAATAAAGAAATATTGAAAAATAATAAAATAATTGTTGATTATATGCAAGAAATGTGTTATCATTTGGTAAAAAGTTGGTAAAGATAACAAACACGCAAATACAAAGGAGGGTAGTGGGAGGGCATTTTTGACAGCAGAACGTAAATGAGAGTTTTGCTTAATGTATTGGGGTAATTGCTGGAAGATATAACGGAAATGTTTTTCAGCAGAATGTGTAATGAGCAACATGATCAGCACTGTCAGGAGGACAGAGATATCGTGATGATGCAGCTGATCGGTAGTACGTAAATTTATGAAAAGCAGGTGATATACAATGAAAAGTAAAAAATCTTTTTTCAGGACAGTGGAGCCTTATCTCTATCTGGTTCCTGTAATGATCCTTTTTATACTGTTTGTATTCTGGCCGTTCGTTAAGACGATCCAGCTGAGCTTTGCCAGAACCACACCTCTTGGTCAGGTGGCACAGTATGTAGGACTTGACAACTATACGAATATTTTTACAGATGGAACGTTCCTTAACAGTTTGGTGACAACACTGAAATTTTCTGTTATGCGAGTTATCCTTTCTATTGTGCTCGGTTTTATACTGGCGATCATCAGTACAGAGAAGATCAGGCAAAGGGATTTTTCCGTACTGTATATGCACTTCCGATGGCTATTTCCGCAGCAGCGGCATCTGTAGTGTTCATGTTTATTTTCCACAGCTCTCTGGGTATCCTGAACAGGGCTCTCGGAACTCATATCGGATGGCTGACAGATAAGAAATATGCACTGATCGCAGTTACGATCGTTAGTGTATGGATGGCGATCGGTATGAATTTCATTTACCTTACTGCAGCGATCCAGAGTGTACCGGCTGAGCTTTATGAGAGCGTTGCCCTGGATGGAGCGAATTTCTTCCAGAAGCACCGTCATGTAACGATTCCGTCAATCTCTCCGACACTGTTCTTCCTTCTCATCATCAATGTCATCAACTCCGTACAGGCATACGCAGAGTTCAAGATGATGACCCAGGGCGGACCGGCAGAGAGTACCAACGTTATCGTGTATGAGATTTACCAGGAGCATTTATCAACAGCCGTTTCGGTGTGGCCTGTTCAGAATCCGTAATTCTGTTTGTTATTTTGATCATCCTGACTGCACTGCAGTTTAGACTGGAAAAGAAGGTGACCTACTGATGAAAGAAAAACCATATGTAAAAGTGGCGATGTATGCGCTGAATATTATTTTTGCAATTATTATTATTGTTCCTGTTATCTACTGTTTCAATGTTAGTATGATGGATCTGAAGGAGATCTACGGCGGAAAGTTCTGGCCGTCCCATCTGACTATCGAGAACTACACAAGAGCATTTCAGCTTGCACCGTTCTTTACCTTCATTAAGAACTCACTGATCGTATCCGGTGTTATCACATTTGCTCAGGTCGTTACAGGTGCTCTTGCAGCATATGCTTTTGCAATGATGGAGTTCAAAGGCAAAAAGGTCCTGTTCTATATTATGCTGGCAACCATGATGATCCCGAGCCAGGCGATCATCATCGCAAACTACCTGACTATTGCTGACTGGGGTATCCGTAATACATACGCAGCGCTGATCCTTCCTAATGCAGCAGCAGCTTTTGCGGTATTCAACATGCGTCAGGCATTCCTGACACTGCCGAAGGAGATCCATGAGGCGGCAGAGATTGACGGATGTACAAATTTCAAGTTCTTATATACCATCGGTGTTCCGCTTATCAAACCATCACTGGGTGCTCTGATCATCTATGTATTCCTTCAGAGCTGGAACTACTATCTGTGGCCACTGCTTGTAACAGACAGTGTAAATATGAGAACGGTTCAGATCGGTCTTGGTATGCTTCAGGGGGCTGAGGCAACAGACTTCCGACCGGTTATGGCTGGCGCTATGGTTATCCTGATTCCGTCGATCCTTGTATTTATCATTGGTCAGAAGCAGATGATCAGTGGTCTGACAGCAGGTGCTGTTAAGGTTGATCCAATCACATAAGAGCAAGTAGCAAAAATGTTAATTTGTCCGACCTGTATTGGGGCGGGTCGGACCATTATAAAAGGAGGGTTTCTATATGAACAACAAAAAATGGATGGCGATTCTTTTAGGAGGAATCATGGCTGCATCTCTGGCAGCTCCGTGCTCAGTAAGTGCAGCTGAGAAAACAACACTTACATTCTGGCATGCAATGGGCGGCACAAACGGTGAGGTGCTTCAGCAGATCGTGGATGATTTCAACGCATCCCAGGATGAGATTGAGATTAAAGCTGAGTATCAGGGAACCTATGATGATACCATCACAAAACTGAAAGCTGCTATGCAGAGTGACTCCGGTCTTCCGGATGTCTGCCAGATGTATGACGTAGGAACAAAGTTCATGTATGACAGTGGTGCTGTCATTCCTGTAGAAGACAAATTTGAGAGCACAGGCTATGATAAGAGCTCTGTTATGGAGGTTATCAGCAGCTACTATACCGTAGACGGCAAGCAGTATGCAATGCCATTTAACGTATCCACACCTATGCTGTATTACAACAAAGACGTATTTGAGGCAGCAGGACTTGATCCTGAAACTCCGCCAACAACTTATGATGAGGTTCTTGAGGATGCCAAGAAGATCGTAGAGAGCGGAGCAGCTCCGGTTGGTTATTCACAGGCTATTTACGGATGGTTCTTTGAGCAGCAGCTTGCAGGACTTGGTGTAACATACGGAAACAATGACAATGGACGTAAAGAGGCAGTTACAGCTGTTGATTTTGATTCCAACGGCGGCGGCCTGAAAGTATTTGATATGTGGAAAAAGCTGTATGATTCCGGATATTTCGAAGATTACGGAACAACAACAGCAGATACTCAGACAGCATTCTTCTCCGGACAGGTTGGTATGATCATCGAGTCTACTGCTATCCTGAAAAATGCAGTTGATTCTTCTCCGTTCGAAGTTGGTACAGGATATCTTCCGAGAATCGAGCAGAATGATGAAGGCGGTGTTATCATCGGTGGTGGATCCCTGTGGCTTACAGATACAGGCAACGAAGCTAACGAAGATGCAGCATGGAAATTCATCGAGTACATCACAACTCCTGATGTACAGGCTAAATGGTCCATGGGTACAGGATACTTTGCGATCAACGAGAAAGCTTATGAGACAGAGGATATGAAGGCTTACCTCAAAGAAAACCCGAACTTCGAGACAGCTATCAACCAGCTGAAGGATTCTCCTGTAAACTGCAATACAGCAGGTGTTCTCTCAGGTGTACAGACAGAAGCCCGTCTTACATTCAACGAGATCATGCCGCAGGTATATGATGGCAAGCTTACAACTCAGGACGCTGTTGATCAGCTTGCAGCTTCTGTAAACAAAGCGATCGAGAACTATAACGAGTCTATTAAATAATCAGAATGCCCTCTGATCAGTAGATAGAGCAACAGATAGGGATACCGCCGCTGGGCGCCGGTATCCCTGCTGTTTTACATGCTGTGAGACTACAGATCATGTATATCCGGGGTATAGGATCATATGAAAAACTGCGTAGTGAGACGGACGGAGTGAGTCCGGCTGACTAGACAGCTTTCGAATGGAGTGAGTGTGGCCTGCGGCGTTCGTGCAAGGCAAAATGAAGTGATGCGCTATTGGCGTTATCACCGGCAGAAAATAATGTTACAACAGGAAAGGAGCAAATTTATGGGCGGAATTCTCGGAGCATGTAATGCAATATCGGATTATTTGCACACTTTAAATATGGGATCGACGCTGTTTCGGCTGATTCTTGCAATGTTTCTTGGATGTCTGATCGGTATTGATCGTGGAATGAAGAAGCGTGTGGCAGGTGTAAAAACACATATGATCGTCTGTATGGGGGCAACTTTGGTTATGATGACGGGCGATTTTATCCATGTATATTCTAATGGGGCAGGAATCGGAGATACTGCACGACTTGGCGCACAGGTTGTCAGCGGGATTGTTTTCTTGGAGTGGGAACTATCATTGTGACCGGACAGAGACATGTATCCGGTCTTACGACAGCAGCCAGTCTTTGGACTTCTGCGTGTATCGGACTTGCTGTGGGAATCGGCTTTTACAGCGGTGCGATCTTTACCACGCTGGGGCTTATTCTGGTGTTCAAATATGCGAAATATATAGAGGTTTATGTGGAAGAGCATTCCAATACCTATGACGTATATATGGAGTTTGAAAATGAAGACAAGATGAGTATGGTCATAAAGAAGCTCCGGGAAGAGGACATCATGATCTCCAACGTAGTTATCATCAAAAAGAGATCCAAAACACAGAGTGTGGTGATCCAGGCAACAATGGAGGCTGCCAAATGGAAAGCACGCCATACTGTATTTCGTGAGGTAAGACAGCAGGAAGGAGTTATTTCTGTGGAGGAAATATGATCGGGAATCGGGAATACAATGAAACTTATCATGTTTTTGAGAAAGTTAAGAGCATGTTAAAGAAAAAACGATGTATTTTACGAAAAATGCACTTGAAATATGAAGAATAGTCTGATACAATGAATACAAAGTGAAGAAGGAATCTGATTCAGCTTGCTGAATAACAGAGAATGCCATTGAGAACAGAGACCGGCATGAAGACACATGGATAAGTGTGTTTTTATGCCGGCTATTATGCGCAAATGTTAATGTTTCAAAAGGATTACAAGGGTTACAAAGGGTTACGGCATAAAAATAATGGCATATTCACTTGAAAGATTGCTGTTCGTAAGCAGTACTCCTCGCAGAATATATACCTGCGGACGGCAATGCTTGTGTTGCAACGGATATTCTGCTGTTTCCGGCGCAGAGAAAGCCGGGGACAGTTCAGAAGATCCGCAAACAGGAAAGGAGAAACAGATCTATGTATGATGTGATCATTATCGGAGCAGGAGTTTCCGGAGCGGCAGCGGCGAGAGAGCTTTCAAGATATCGGCTGAAAATCTGCGTTCTGGAGCGAGAAGAGGATGTATGCTGTGGAACTTCCAAGGCAAACAGCGGAATCGCTCATTCCGGTTATGATGCAGAACCGGGAAGCCTTATGGCGGAACTGAATGTGAAGGGCAGCAATATGATGGGACAGCTTTCGAAGGAACTGGATTTTCCTTTTAAACAGACTGGTTCACTGACTGTCTGTACGACTGAGAATGGAATCGCCATGCTGCATAAGCTGCGTGAAAGAGGACTGAAAAACGGAGTAGAGGGACTGAGGATCCTTGACAGAGAAGAGGCACTTGCCATGGAGCCGAATCTGTCTGATCAGGTGCTGGCAGCGCTGTATGCACCGACAGCCGGAATTGTCTGTCCCTTTGAGCTGAACATTGCAATGGCAGAGAATGCATATAACAATGGTGTGGAATTTAAATTTGACACAGAAGTAAAGAACATCCGAAAACAGGAAAAAGGTTTTGTTGTGGAAACCTCAAAGGGTGATCTTGAGACAGGCTGTATCGTCAATGCTGCCGGTGTCTATGCGGATGTTTTTCATAATATGGTAAGTGAGAAAAAACTGCATATCACTCCTCGTAAGGGTGAGTATATGCTTCTTGATAAAAGTGCAGGAACACATGTGAATCATACGATCTTTGCACTTCCAAATAAGAACGGAAAAGGAGTTCTGGTAACACAGACTGTTCACGGTAATCTTCTGATCGGGCCTACAGCTACGGATCTGGAGGATCGGGAGGAAACAGCGACTACATCAGAGGGGATGGAGGAAGTAAGTGCCAAATCCCGGAAAACAGTAAAGGATATTCCACTGCGGAAGGTGATCACAAGCTTTGCAGGGCTTCGAGCTATCGAGGACGGTATGGATTTTGTGATCGAAGAGGTGGAGGATGCTCCCGGATTTATCGATTGTGCAGGAATCGCATCCCCGGGACTTACCAGCTCACCGGCCATTGGCTGTATGGTTGCTGACATCGTAAAAGAAAAATTACATCCGGAAGTAAATCCGGATTTTGATCCGGTGAGAAAAGGGATCCTGGATCCGTCAGAGCTTTCTCTGGAAGAAAGAAATGAGCTGATCGAAAGATCACCGGAATATGGAAATATCATCTGCAGATGTGAGATGATCTCTGAGGGAGAGATCCTGGATGCGATCCGAAGACCTCTTGGAGCGAAATCCCTGGACGGATTAAAACGTCGTACAAGAGCAGGAATGGGAAGATGTCAGTCAGGCTTCTGCTCTCCCAGAACAATGGAAATCCTCAGCCGAGAGCTTGGCATTTCCATGGAGGAGATCACAAAAACAGGCGGAGCTTCCAGACTGATCGAAGGAATCAACAAGAAAATTGCAGAGGAGGGCGAGAACCATGAATGATAAGATTATGGTGAAGAGAGATATCGTGATCATAGGCGGAGGCCCTGCAGGACTGGCAGCAGCCCTGGCTGCAAAGAAAGAGGGAGCAGAGAGTATCCTGATCCTGGAACGTGATAAGGAACTGGGCGGGATCCTGAATCAGTGTATCCATAATGGATTTGGCCTTCATACATTTCAGGAGGAGCTGACAGGACCGGAATATGCGGCACGTTTTATCCGGATGGTAAAAGAGCAGCAGATCGAGTACCGGCTGAACACCATGGTCATGGATATCAGCCAGGATAAGGTGATCACTGCCATGAGCCGCCAGGAGGGAATGTATCAGATCCGGGCAAAAGCTGTGATCCTTGCCATGGGCTGCAGAGAGAGACCGCGAGGTGCACTGAACATTCCGGGATATCGACCGGCAGGCATTTATTCAGCAGGAACAGCACAGCGCCTTGTAAATATGGAAGGATTTATGCCGGGAAAAAAAGTAGTGATCCTGGGATCCGGTGATATCGGACTGATCATGGCCAGACGTATGACGCTGGAAGGTGCAGAGGTTAAGGCAGTGGCAGAACTGATGCCATATTCCGGAGGCCTGAAGCGAAATATCGTGCAGTGCCTGGATGACTTTGGTATCCCGTTGAAGCTTAGCCATACAGTGGTTGACATAAAAGGAAAAGAGCGCGTGGAAGGAATCACTCTTGCAGAGGTAGATGAAAACAGACGCCCGATTCCCGGTACAGAGGAATTTTTTGAATGCGATACGCTTCTTCTTTCTGTTGGTCTGATCCCGGAGAATGAGCTTTCCGGACAGGCAGGTGTGAAGCTGAGCAATGTGACTTCCGGACCGGTGGTAAACGAAAGTCTGGAGACAAATGTAGAAGGTATTTTTGCCTGCGGAAATGTTCTTCATGTTCATGATCTGGTGGATTTTGTTTCGGAGGAAGCCGGCAATGCAGGAAGAAATGCGGCTCTCTATATAAACAACAATGGAGAGGACAAAATACCGGAAGAGATAAAGATCACGCTTTCGCCCCAAAACGGAGTCCGCTATACAGTGCCGTCTGAGATCCGTATCGGTCACATGGCGGAGGAGCAGCTGGTCCGTTTCCGTGTGGGAAATGTATATAAAAATTGTTACATCCGTGCATATCTGGATGGAGAACGGATCTTTTCCAGAAAAAAACAGGTGGCAGCACCCGGAGAGATGGAACAGATCAAATTGAAAAAAGAGCAGCTTCTTTCCATTCTGGAAGGAAAACAGAAACAGGATAAACATGAACTTGTGATCCAGGTGGAGGAGTGATGAAAATGGAAAAAAGAAATCTTACTTGTATCGGATGTCCTATGGGATGCGCCCTTCTGGTGGAAATGGATGGAAAAGAGATCATTTCCGTCACAGGAAATACCTGTAAAAAAGGTGCGGAATATGCAGTGAAGGAAGTGACAGATCCGACCAGGATCGTGACAACGACCGTGCGTGTGAAGAATGGAAGCATGCCGGTGGTGTCAGTAAAGACAGCACAGGATATTCCGAAAGGAAAGATTTTTGACTGTGTGGAAACGCTGCGGGATGTATGTGTGGAAGCGCCGGTTCAGATCGGGGACGTGATCCTGGAGAATGTAGCAGGCACAGGCGTGGATATCGTGGCTACAGGAAATGTGAAGCAGATCATACAGTGATCTGCAAAGGATATATGGCAATCTGTATGCTTATAATATGTCAGCCTCCGGCAGACAAAGCGAATAAAATAAACCTGAAAAGGCTTTTTTATCGCTTTGTTTGCATGAAATAAAATGTACAAAATGCACAAAAGATATTAGCACTTAAAAGAATAATTAATTAAAAAATAACAAAAAAATGCACAAAAGTCGATAAAAAATGTTGAAAATAAATAAAAGCTATGATATAATCAGAAATATGAATTGGCAAAAATGCTCACAACGATGTAATGCATTGAATGGAGGATGATTAGAATGAAAGTATTTGGACATCGTGGTTTCAGCGGAGAATATCCGGAGAATACAATGCTGGCGTTTCAGAAGGCAGTGGAGGCTGGTTGCGAGGGGATCGAGCTTGATGTGCAGCTGACCAAGGATCTGGTTCCGGTGATCATGCACGATGAGAAGGTTGATCGTACCACAGATGGAAACGGGTATATCTATGATCTTACATATGCTGAGCTGTGTAAACTGGATTGCAGTTATCCGGATAAGTTTGCCGGAAAATTCGGCAGGCTTCAGATTCCGACTCTGAGAGAGTATTTGGAGTGGATGGCAGAGGAGGAAGATCTGATTACAAACATCGAGCTGAAGAACAGTGTTTATTATTATGGTGGTATGGAAGAGAAGGTCATTGATATGATCTGCGAATATGGTCTGGAGGATCGGATCATCCTTTCCTCTTTCAATAACGCATCCATTGTATTGTGCAGACAGAGTGATGAGACTATTGCAGGGGGCTTTCTGGTAGAGAAATACGTGGATAATGCAGGGGTTTATGCAAGAACCTGTGATGTGCAGTATTATCATCCGAATCTGGAATACCTGAAGGAAGAACATGTACGCAGCTGTTCCCAGAACGGGATCGGGGTGAATGTCTGGACTGTAAACGAGGAAGAGGATATGAGAAGGATGAAGAAATGGGGAGTAAACTCCATCATCACCAATTATCCGGACAGAGGAAGAGCAGTGGCAGACGAGGATTGAAACTGCGATGTAAAGGCGCTTTCTGTAAGGTACATACAGGAGGCAGGCTAAATTTGAAATCTCCGGCAGGAGGGGGTCCTGCTGCAGATCTATATAAGCAAAATAAAAAAACTATAATAATGTATATGGAGGATTTTTACAATGGAGAAAGAAACAAGACCTTTTATTTCCTGGCAGCTTGCAGATGATTTTATGACTGCAGTATTTGAGAAAATGGGAGTTCCGACGGAGGATGCAAGACTTTGCGCTGATGTACTTCTGGAAAGTGACAGACGTGGAATCGAGAGCCATGGCTGCAACCGCTTTAAACCGATCTATATCGACCGTATCAAATCCGGAATCTTAAATCCTGTAACAAAGATCGATATTCTTAAAGAGACACCGACAACTGCAGTTCTTGATGCTAACGATGGTATGGGAATGGTAGCCAGCAAGAAGGCTATGGACATGTGTATTGAAAAAGCACATAAATACGGCATGGGTATGGTTGCAGTCCGTAACTCTTCCCATTATGGAATCGCAGGATATTGGACAGGTCTCGCAGCAAAAGAGAATATGATCGGTATCAGCGGTACCAACGCAAGACCATCCGTTGCACCGACATTTGGTGTTGAGAATATGCTTGGAACCAACCCACTGACATTTAGTATGCCTACAGATGAGCCGTTCCCGTTTACACTGGACTGTGCAACATCTGTTATCCAGAATGGCAAGATCGAATACTACGCACGTATCAACCATGATACTCCTAAGGGTCTTGTTATTTCCAGAGAAGGAGAGGAGCTTACAGATAGTGCAGAGATCCTTAAGAAGATCAGAAGCCAGCAGGCAGCACTTGCTCCTCTCGGTGGATTTGGTGAGACAACCGGAGGATATAAGGGATACGGATACTCTACTGTTGTTGAGATCCTTTCCGCTGCTCTTCAGTCCGGTCTCTTCCTGAAAGCTCTGGATGGTAAGGATGAGGAAGGAAAGATCCGTCCATATCATCTTGGACATTTCTTTATTGCTATCGACACAGAGGCATTTATGGGTGCAGAGGCATTCAAGAAAACATGCGGTGATATCCTGAGAGACCTGAGAGGCTCCGAGAAGGCTCCTGGACAGGAGCGTATCTACACAGCAGGCGAGAAGGAATATGATGTATGGATGTATCGTAAGGATAAGGGAGTTCCGGTGACAGAGGCAGTTCAGAAAGAGTTTATCGGACTTCGCGATGAATTCGGACTTACACAGTTTAAATTCCCGTTTGAGAAATAATGTATCTGTAGAAGGGAAGTCCATAGGGGCTTCCCTTCTTTTGCCAGAGAACAAGATTGTCTGAGAATTGTAATACAGCCGGAAATAAAACAGATATATTTGGCAAATGCGTCTGGTCTTTGAAGCAATAAACTGATACAATAAGAATAATATCTTCAAATAATGCGCGGAGATAAAATGATATTGTGTGAACATTGCGGAGGAAGAGAGAAGATGAACAAAGAATTTCTGGACGCGATCGAGGCGAACCCGATCATAGCGGCTGTAAGGATGAGCAGGGGCTTCAGAACTGTTTGGGCAGGGAGGAGCTTACCGTGATCTTTATCCTGTATGGAGATATCCGTTCTATTGGGGGAATTGTGGAGCGGATCCACCAGGCGGGGAAGATCGCATGGCACATATAGACTGATCACAGGTTTAAGCTCAAAAGAGGTTTCTGTGGATTATATTTGTAAAAATATCCATGCAGATGGGATCATTTCAACAAAAGCATCCATGATCAACAGGGCGAAGAAGCTTGGAATGTATACAGTTCTGCGGTTTTTCCTTATTGATTCCATGGCGATCAAGAATATTGAGAATCTGGGAAATCAGCATGAGCAGCTGCCGGATGTGGTAGAGGTTCTGCCGGGCTGATGCCGAAGATTCTTAAACAGATATGTAAAACAAGCAAGGTGCCTGTGATCGCAGGCGGTTTGATCTCCGATAAGGAGGATGTGATGGGAGCCCTGGGTGCGGGGGCAGCAGCGGTTTCCACTACAAATCAGAAGGTATGGAAATTATGAGGCTGCAGAGGCATTGAGCCGCAGCCAAGAAATGTATTGGAGGATTTTTATATGGCAAAATATGTTATGGCGCTGGATTCCGGAACGACCAGTAATCGCTGTATTCTTTTTGATGAAAGCGGAAGGATCCGCAGTGTGGCGCAGAAGGAGTTTATCCAGCATTTTCCGAAACCGGGATGGGTAGAGCATGATGCAGGTGAGATCTGGTCCACACAGCTTTCTGTTGCCAGAGAGGCTATGAACCAGATTGAGGCAACGGCAGAGGATATTGCAGCGATCGGTATCACCAATCAGAGAGAGACCACTATTGTCTGGGATAAGAATACGGGACAGCCGGTTTATCATGCCATCGTATGGCAGTGCAGAAGAACTTCAGAATACTGCGACAGTCTGAAAGCAAAGGGACTGGAAGAAAAATTCCGTCAGAAAACAGGACTTGTTATTGATGCGTATTTTTCTGCCACCAAGGTAAAATGGATCCTGGATAATGTGGAGGGTGCCCGCGAAAGAGCAGAGAAGGGAGAGCTTCTGTTTGGTACCGTGGAGACCTGGCTGATCTGGAAGCTGACCAAGGGAGCTGTTCATGTAACAGATTATTCCAATGCATCCAGAACGATGATGTTCAATATCAATACACTGGAGTGGGATGATGAGATCCTGGAGGAGCTTGATATTCCGAAATGCATGCTCCCGCAGGTAAAAGAGTCCAGTGAGATTTATGGTGAGACAGATCCATCCTTTTTCGGTGGAAGGATCCCGGTAGCCGGTGCTGCCGGGGACCAGCAGGCGGCGCTGTTCGGACAGGCCTGCTTTGAGAAAGGTGAAACCAAGAATACATACGGAACCGGTGGCTTTCTTCTGATGAATGCAGGAGATAAACCGGTATTTTCCAATAACGGGCTGGTTACAACCATCGGATGGGGACTTAACGGAGAGATCACTTATGTTCTGGAGGGATCCGTATTTGTGGCTGGTGCTGCGATCCAGTGGCTTCGTGATGAGCTTCATCTGGTGGATTCCGCATCGGATACCGAGTATTTTGCGGGAAAGGTACCGGATGCAAACGGCTGCTACGTCGTGCCTGCGTTTACGGGACTTGGAGCTCCCTACTGGGATCAGTATGCCCGCGGCACGATCGTGGGGCTGACCCGTGGTGTAAATAAGTATCATATTGTGCGTGCGACTTTGGAATCACTTGCATATCAGGTCAATGATGTGCTGGAGGTTATGAAGGAAGATGCAGGAAGTGACCTTGCAGTTCTTCGTGTAGACGGCGGAGCAAGTGCAAACAACCTTCTCCTGCAGATTCAGGCCAATATCAGTAATGTGGCTGTAGAACGTCCGGAATGTATTGAGACAACTGCTCTTGGTGCCGCATATCTGGCAGGTCTTGCTGTGGGATTCTGGGAAAGCAAGGAGGCAGTACTGGAAAGTCGTGATGTGGAACGTATTTTCCGCACGGAGATCGATGACGAGAAGCGAAATGCATGGTAAAAGGCTGGAGAGCTGCAGTAGGCTGCTCCAGAGACTGGATCAAAAAGATCCAGTAAAAGATAAAAAAGAAAAGTCATGCAGCGGGACCGGATGAAAATGTCCTGTGCATGGCTTTTTTGCGTTTCCGGAATGTCACAGACAGACCGGCATAGTAAGTGATCGTGGAACAGATCCGCCGGAGCTTACAGAGTGGTCAGATCGATCCTGTAATCGTCGGAACCCTCTCCGTCAGCAGTGTAGTAAGCTGCTCTTTCTTCTGCATTTACATAGATGTGGAGCTCTTTGCCTTTCAGGCCCTTTGCTTCTGCATCTTTCTTAACAGCTGCCTCAAGGTCGGCAACTGTGATGGATGTCTCAAAAATTTCAAGTGTGATGCCGCTGATCTTATGATTTTTTACAGTGTTCTTAACTTCTTCTACTACTTCTGGTGCCTTGGCTGCTACAGTCTCTGTTGCCTTTTTGACTGCTTTAACGGTTTTTTCAGCTGCAGGTGTTTTTTCAATCTTTTCTACAGTTGATTTCACGGTAGCTTTGGCCTTGGTGGTTGCGCTCTTCAGGTTGCTTGTTCTGCTGTTTCTTCTTTTTTCCATAATGGAACACTCCCTTCCACATATTTCGCTGACAGAACGGATCTGCCGGAATATGTACCTGTTTACAGTAGCATGAATCCGGTGGAAAGTCAAATTTTTGCTTGGGTGTTGCATTTCCGGCAGTTGTCGTATAAACTGGATTACAGAGAAAATCAGACAGGGGTACAGAGATTGAAGAATATTCAGGAAGATATTAAAACAGGAAAATTTAAGCAGGCATATCTCCTTTACGGTGAGGAAGCCTATCTGAAACAACAATATAAAAGAAATCTGGTGAAGGCTCTGAACCCGGACGATGATACCATGAATTTTACCAGATATGAGGGGAAGGGGATCGATGTCCGGGAGCTTTTGAGTCTTTGTGATACCATGCCCTTTTTTGCAGAGCGAAGAGTAGTCCTTCTTGAGGATACGGGATTCTTTAAGAACAAATGTGAGGAACTGGCAGATTATATGAAAGCTCTGCCTGATTATCTGTATCTGGTGTTCTGCGAGTCTGAGGTAGATAAAAGAAGCCGTATGTATAAGGCGGTAAAAGCCTGCGGCAGCATCGGGGAATTTAAACAGCAGGATGAAAAGACTCTTATGCGGTGGGCAGCAGGGATCCTTGGAAAAAATGGCCGCAGGATCACCCAGAGAGATGTGGAGCTTCTGCTGACCATGACGGGAACAGATATGGGAAATATAAGGATGGAGCTGGAAAAGCTGATCTCCTATACGGTCGGAAGAGATGTTGTGACGGCTGCAGATATCCAGGCTGTCTGTACCACGCAGACAACCAATAAGATCTTTGATATGGTGCGTGCGGTGACGGAGAAGAACCAGAAGCGGGCCCTGGATCTGTACTATGACCTTCTGACTCTTCGGGAACCGCCGATGCGGATATTGTTTCTTTTGGCGAAACAGTTTCGTCAGATCTGCCTGACCAAGAAAATGTCACAGGAGGGTCTTTCTCAGACCGAGATCGCTTCCAAACTAGGAGTACCCTCTTTTGTTGTGCGGAACCTGACATCCTGTGCCAGATCCTACACTGTGGAAGAGCTGGAGAATGCTGTGCGGGATTTTGTGGATGCGGAAGAGGCGGTAAAGACAGGTACACTTGGAGATGTGCTCAGCGTGGAGCTTCTGATCGTGAAGTACAGCTCGGCGAGAGCAGTGAGAGCCTGAGTTTTACGGAGACGGGTTCTGCCACAGGGTCGCTCCGTTGTCCCTGAGCCATTTTTCGCAGGCTTTATACTCCGGCATCACAGATGCCACCACTGCATAAAAGGCAGGGGAATGATTCATTTCTTTTCTGTGGGAAAGTTCGTGTACCACAACATAATCCAGGACTTTTTCCGGGGCGAAGATCAGCCGCCAGTTGAAATTCAGGTTTCCTTCGCTGGTGCAGCTTCCCCAGCGGGTTTTTTGTTCCCGGATCGTGATACGGCCGTAGGTTACGCCCATTTTTCTGGCGTAGGCTGCGGTTTTTCTTTTGAATATTTTTCTGGCGGATTCCATATAATAACTGCGGCGGAATTCTGAAAGAGGCGGGTTTTCAGCTGGGGTTGTGCCGGATCAGTGGCAGCGTGTGAGAGATGCTCCAGGATCCAGCTTTCTTTCTGTGAGAGAAAACGATGGATGGTGGAATCTGGCATTGTGTGCGGAGCACGGACAGTCACCTGACCGGAAACGCTGATCTGGATCGCCAGGGTTTTCCGGCTGCTGCGGATAATGCGGTAGGGAAAGGGATGAGATATCATAAAAAAACTCCTTTTGGTCAATGCAGAAATCTATATACAAAACAGAAATCTATATACAAAAAAGACAGTCGCTGACGGTTCGACTGTCTTTCCTTTTACTTATAAGCTTATAACTAAAATATTCCGTGGTCTATTACGCAATGCTGTTGACAGCTTTGGAAAGACGGGAAATTTTTCTGGCGCAGTTATTTTTGTGATAAACGCCCTTGGATGTAGCTTTGCTGATTGTGGAGATTGCGTCCTTAAGAGCAACCTCTGCAGCTGCCTTATCCTTATTCTCAACTGCTGTCTCAACTTTCTTGATGGAAGTCTTAACTGCAGAACGGATTGCTTTGTTTCTTGCAGCCTTAGTGCTGTTAACTAAGATTCTCTTCTTTGCGGATTTAATGTTAGCCAATTCGTACACCTCCGATTCCTTAAAAATATAATATTAAATTACATTCACAGGAACAGACACGGGCGCTCCTATGAAACATGCTTATATATATTATTATACGTGCACAGGAATGTCAAGATGTTTTTTGCAAAAATTCCAAAAAAATATGAAAAAAATACCAGATGCTGTGTGGGAAAGGGGAAATGATACATATTTATGGGAAAAAGGGGAAATAATAAAAGGGAAAACACCGGAAAAGCTGCAGGCAGCAGCGAAAAAGTCTTTGCAATCTTACAGAAAAAGAGGATGAGAGTATGGCTGGAAGGAGCAGAATCAGAACAGACCTGGCACTGGAAGCAACGGAACGCTTTCAGGAGGAAAATGTAGAAGTACATGGAGTAGAGATCAGGGAAAAATACGATGAGGAAAAGGAGGTGCGTACTACAGTTGTGAGGATCACAACGGAAAACGGAGCCAGGACATGGGAAAACCGCAGGGAACCTATATTACCATTGAGGCACCGGATCTTTCCGTTCCGGATGAGGATTATCACAGGGAGATCTCGGAAGAAGTGGCACATCATTTAAGGGAGCTGATCGATCTTGGACGTCAGTTGTCAATTTTGGTGGTAGGGCTTGGAAATCAGGAGATCACTGCGGATTCTCTTGGCCCTCGTGCAGTTTCCAATCTTCATATGACAAGGCATGTGATCCGGGAATATGGGCTGAAGAGCAATGAACATATGAAAATGCATCAGATCAGCGGTATCGTTCCGGGTGTGATGGCACAGACCGGAATGGAACTCTGGAAATTGTTCGGGGTGTTGTTTCGGAGACAAAGCCGGATGTGGTGATTGCCGTAGATGCGCTGGCGGCCAGAAGTACGACAAGACTTAACCGGACGATCCAGATCACGGATACCGGGATCAGTCCGGGCTCCGGCGTGGGGAATCACAGGGAAGGCCTGAATGAAGAAAATCTTTCGGTCCGTGTGATCGGGATCGGTGTTCCGACTGTGGTGGATGCGGCTACTATTGTCCATGATTCCATGGCAGAGCTTCTGGAGGCACTGGAGGAGGATGAGCAGAAGGAGTTTCTGGAAGAAATGATCTCGCCGAAGCTTTACACCATGTTTGTAACACCAAAGGATGTGGATGAAACGGTACGATATTTAAGCTTTACCATTTCCGAGGGACTGAATCTGGCTTTTTCCGATAGTCTAATCGAAGAGGACAGGTCATAAAATACCATAAGAGGTGATCGTGGGTGACGAATATCCAGAGGGCTTTCTGCGTGGTTTTGAGCCTGATCTTCCTGGGTGTGGTGGCTGTCCTTCCGGGAGATTTTTTCAGGCATGGTGAGATCTACAGACAGCTGCCGCTGTATTGCTTTCTGGAAAAGAAAGCTCTGCAGAAGGAAAATGGCAGAGACCGGGAAACAGAGATGCTTTTGCAGGAAAAAAACGCAGAGCATCTGGGTGAAGAAGTGGAAGCAGAGAACCGAAAAGAGCAGGAGACGCTGTTGATGGCCGAGGCGGAAGAAGTGGAGAAGAAAGAAGCCCATTCAGAAGAAAGAAAGAGCTTCAAA
>ENA-OQLB01000278-OQLB01000278.1-human-gut-metagenome-genome-assembly--contig:-NODE-278-length-30633-cov-6.214450_pt1 | contig 30633 bp, 22 predicted proteins | sample MGYA00242656_ERZ504813 | MGnify/ENA primary metagenome ERZ504813 (study PRJEB26092, sample SAMD00036388) | human gut metagenome | host: Homo sapiens | study: EMG produced TPA metagenomics assembly of... | reverse complement strand
AACAGATACTTTTCTTTTAGACATAAAATATGCTCCCTCCTAAGTGACAAGTTTTTATTATTTCACTTGTCTACCTAGAAGGGAGCATATCAACATGGGATTTGTAGCCATTTTTCTTTTTTCGTAATGATATGCGCTATATTAGGATTCTTTTGATTTGACAGAAAAAAGGAGTAATTCTAAAGTTCCGAATTTGACAAAATAAGCACCTATAAAGGATGAATTAAACAAGCACAATGAATAGAAAAAATTTACAATAAAGATAATCAGTCACTAGGAGGAGTCTGTCCAAAAGCAGATGAATTTCATGACAATAAAAAAGATACATCAAATATGTATCAGAAAGGGAAATTATGAGAAGGAAAAAGAAATGGAGGGTGCTTGCAAGTGCTTGTGCAGCAGCAGTAGCTGTGACATCTATGCCGTATATGGCAACGCAGGTCCATGCAGAACCAGCGGCCGTAACGCAGCAGACCGGTAATAATGATCTGAAGCTATGGTATACGAGCCCGGCAGACATTACCAGATATTACGAAGGCTGGCAGGAAAAGTCACTTCCGATGGGTAATGGAGGAATCGGTGGATCCGTATTCGGTGGGATTACCAGAGAACGTATCCAGCTGAATGAGAAATCACTTTGGTCAGGAGGACCAAGTGAGAGTAGAAAGAATTACAATGGAGGTAATCTGGAGAATAAAGGACAAAATGGAGCGACAATGAATTCAATCCATGAGTACTTTGCGAAAGGCCAGGATAATTCTGCAACTAATCTTGCAAAAAGCAACTTGATAGGTGCAAGTGATGATAACGGAACAAAAGGATATGGATATTATCTGAGTTTTGGAAATATGTATATCGATTTTAAGAATGTATCATCCAACAGCGATGTGAAGAATTACACTCGTGATCTGGATCTGAATACAGCAATTGCCGGTGTTAATTATGACAAAGGAAGTACTCATTATTCAAGAGAGAACTTCACAAGCTATCCGGACAATGTTATCGTTACTCATATCACAGCAGACGGTTCTGAAAAGATCAGTCTGGATGTAAGTGTAGAACCGGATAATAACAGAGGTGATGCTGTTAATGGGATTGGCGATAGCAGCTATAAGAGAAACTGGAATACAACCGTATCAAATGGATTGATCTCTATCAATGGACAGCTCAAAGACAACCAGATGAAATTCACATCCCAGACACAGGTTATTACTGATAATGCCGGTACTGTGACAGATGGGAATGGAAAAGTAAGTGTTTCCGGCGCAAGTGAGGTTACAATCATCACTTCTATAGGAACAGATTACAAGGATGAATATCCGAAGTATAGAACAGGTGAGTCTGCGGATGAACTGACAAGTCGTGTGAAATGGTATGTAGATCAGGCGGCAGCGAAGACATACGAAGAACTGAAAGCGAATCACATAGGTGATTATCAGAACATCTTTGACCGTGTAGATTTGAATCTTGGACAGACAGTTTCAACAAAGCCAACAGACGAACTTCTTTCTGCATACAAAGCAGGATCTGCAACAGAAGCGGAAAGACGTCAGCTGGAAGTTATGTTATTCCAGTATGGAAGATTTATGACAATTGAGTCTTCCAGAGAGACAACTACAGATGAGAATGGTTATGTAAGAGAGACACTTCCTTCCAATCTTCAGGGACTGTGGGTAGGAGCGAACAATTCTCCGTGGCATTCAGACTACCATATGAATGTAAACTTACAGATGAACTATTGGCCGACATATTCTACCAACATGGCAGAGTGTGCGCAGCCATTGATTGATTATATCGATGCTTTGAGAGTACCGGGGCGTGTGACTGCGGCAGTCTATGCAGGAGTTTCTAGTGCTGAGGGTGAAGAAAATGGATTCATGGCACATACACAGAACAATCCGTTTGGATGGACATGTCCTGGATGGGACTTTAGTTGGGGATGGTCACCGGCTGCAGTACCGTGGATCTTACAGAATTGTTGGGATTATTATGAATATACTGGAGATACTTCTTACTTAGAAAATAATATCTATCCAATGATGAAAGAAGAAGCTAAACTGTATGACCAGATGCTTGTTCGTGGAAAAGATGGAAAGCTGGTATCTTCACCGGCATTTTCACCGGAGCATGGACCGGTTACCAATGGAAATACATATGAGCAGTCTTTGATCTGGCAGTTATATGAAGATACGATCAAGGCGGCAGAAGTACTTGGAAAAGATGCTGATCTGGTAGCTGAATGGAAAGCAAACCAGGCAGATCTGAAAGGACCAATCGAAGTTGGTGATAGCGGACAGATTAAAGAGTGGTATACAGAGACAACTGTTAATTCAATGGGCGAAGGATATAATCACCGTCATATGTCTCACTTGCTCGGACTTTATCCTGGAGATCTCATCACAGAGGACAATGCAGAATGGTTTGCGGCAGCAAAGGTTTCTATGCAGAACCGTACAGACGTGAGTACCGGATGGGGAATGGCACAGAGAATCAACAGCTGGGCAAGACTTGGTGATGGAAATAAAGCTCTTCAGCTTATTGAGAACCTGTTCAAGAATGGAATCTATGCAAACCTGTTTGATTATCATGAGCCAAAATATTTCCAGATTGATGGAAACTTCGGATATACATCAGGTGTAGCTGAGATGCTTCTGCAGAGCAATGCTGGATATATCAATCTTCTTCCGGCAGTTCCAGACGCTTGGGCTAATGGAAGTGTAGATGGATTGGTTGCACAGGGTAACTTTGAAGTATCTATGAACTGGGCAGATGGAAATGTAAAAACTGCTACAATCCTTTCTAAGAATGGCGGAGAAGCAGTTGTGCAGACTAAGAATGCCTCTCTTGCAACAGTGGTAGACAGTGATGGAAATGTAGTTGATGTGACACCTGTAAAGGAAAACCGTATTTCTTTCGTAACAGAAGCAGGAAAGAGTTATACATTAAAGGACATTCCGACATCCGCTACTGTGACAGCTCCGACAGGACTGACAGCACTTCGTGCAGATGCTGAAAATGTAAACCTTTCCTGGAACGCTGTGACAGCAGAAGAGGGAAGCAATGTAACATATAATGTATACCGTCAGGTAGAAGATGGTGATGTGATCTGCATTGAGACAGGTTTAACAACAACAACTTATAAAGATACAACAGCATACAAGACACTTGGAGCAATGAAATATCAGGTGGCCGCAGTTGTGGATGGAATTGAATCTGAAAAGAGTGCAGTAGTGACTGTGACAGAGCCGATTGGCGCAGGTAAGATTGACAATGCTGATGAAAGAATCGCATATGTAGGTGAATGGGGCAACTGGACACAGGATAAAAATGTCAACTATATGGATACAATTCAATATCTGAATAGTCCAAAGGGCGGAGAGACTGTTACTCTTACATTTAAGGGAACAGGAATCAAGGTGATCGGCTGTACCAATAAAGACAGAGGTAAGATTGAAGTATTTATCGATGGTAAGTCTCAGGGCGTAGTTGATACATATAGTGCAAGTACAGAGCGTCAGAAGGAATACTTTAGCAAAGACGACCTTACAGCAGGAATTCATACAATTCAGCTGAAAGTTCTCAACGAGAAACAGGCTGCAAGTTCTGGTACAAAGATTGAACTTGATGCATTTGAAATTCTGGATTCAACACTGGTAGCACCGACAGGTGTGACAGTAAGCTCCAAATCCGGAATGACTACAGTATCCAAAGCAAACAGCACATTACAGTTAAAAGCAACTGTAGAACCGGAGAATGCAACAGATAAGACAGTTACATGGAGTACGTCTGATGATAGCATTGCAACAGTAGATGATAAAGGATTGGTAACATTCTTAAGTAAGAACGGAACAGTTACTATCACAGCAACATCCGCTGCAGATGCTACAAAGACTGGAACAATTGAACTGAAAGTTGCAATCAAACAGGATGTGGCAGAGGTTGAGACAATCGTAGAAGACGGTAACGTGCCGGCGTCAGGAGACTATGGAACAACAAATAACGCAATCACATGGCATGGAACATGGACAAACTGGGCAGGAGAACGGGAGAAGCATCACGGTGGAACAAAGACAGAGAGTAAAAATACGTCAGACGCTGTAGGAAGTTATTTTGAATATACATTCAATGGAACTGGTGTAGAAGTTTATTCTCAGAAGCATGCTAACTTTGCAAGCTTTGATGTTTATATTGATGGTGAAAAGATTGGAAATTATTCATTAGAGGGATCAAGTAACGGAGATAATCAGCAACTTATCTTCTCAAAGAAAAATCTTGAGAATGGTGAGCACACAATCAAATGTGTGGCAGTAGAGCGTGACGGAAAATATCAGATTAACTTGGACTACTTAAAGATCTTTCACCAGGTGAAGGTGTAGCAGTTGATAAAGCAGAGCTCCAGACATCAGTTGAGGCAGGAGCAGCACTTGTTAAATCAGAATATGATGAGACAAACTGGAATGCATTTATGGCGGCATATAATGACGCAGTTGAGGTAATGAATAATGCTGATGCAACACAGGAGACTGTTGCTGCAAAGAAAGAAGCATTAGATGCAGCAATCAAAGCACTTGGAGAACCGAAAGTTCCTACAGTAGAAGACCAGACAGGTTCAGCAGTTCTTGTGGAAAGCAAGAAAGTCGTACTGAAATGGACGAAGGTTCCGAAAGCAGCAAAGTATAAAGTAGTTGATGCAGAGAATAGGATTGAAGAGATTGTAAGTGACACAACTTTAACACTGGAAAATCTGAAACCTGGAACAACTTATAACTTCAAAGTATATGCTCTGAATAGTGCAGACGTTGCATCAGAGAAGGCAATTGAGATCAGCAATGTGGCAACAATGGGTGACGGATCAACAAAAGGTGAGATCGAGTCTGTTACAAAGACTCCGGTTAGTGATGATTCTGTAAAACTCACATGGACATTAAAAGAAGGCTCCTCTTTCGCAAACTATGATGTTTATGTAAATGGTGAGTTGAAAGGTAATACGAAAGATCCAGAGTTCACACTTAAGGGTCTGGAGGAAGGAACATGTGTTGTTAAGATTGTTGCAAAGACAGCAGCAGGACAGTCAGCACTTCCAAAGCAGTTTTCTTTTGAAATGAAAAAGAGTGTAAAAGTACTCAGTGTAACAAACCCAGAAGGAATTTCAGTAGAAGAAGGAACTACATTCAAGGAGCTTAAATTACCAAACAAAGTAACTGTCACAGTGACAGGAAACCTGAATGAAGAAGTAGAAGTAACATGGGCAGAAGGTAATTACCAGACAACACCGGGAACTTACACATTGGAAGGAACACTGACAATGGGTAAGAATATGAAAAACCCAGATGGCGTGAAAGCTTCTATTAAAGTAACAGTTACAAAAAAGGCAGAAGAGCCGAAACCAGAAAAAGACGCTGATTACACAGCTGTGAATGCAGCAATGGAAAAAGCAAATAAGATTGACAGAAGTAAATATACAGAAGAAAGTCTGAAAGCTTTGGACGATGCAGTAGCGGCAGTAGAAAAGGGTCTGAAAGAATCCGAGCAGAGCAAAGTTGATGCAATGGCAGCAGCGATTGAGAAAGCGTTAGGTGATCTGGTAGAAAAACCAGTAGTTAAACCAGAAAAAGACGCAGATTATACAGCAGTGAACGCAGCAATAGAAAAAGCAGAAAAGATTGACAGAAGTAAGTATACAGAAGAAAGTCTGAAAGCTTTGGATGATGCAGTAGCAGCGGTAGAAAAGGGTCTGAAAGAATCCAAACAGGATAAAGTTGATGCAATGGCAGAAGCAATCAATAAGGCTTATGCAGCATTAGTTGAGAAACCAGCTGTAGAAGAGGAAGCAGACTACACAGCAGTAAGCGCAGCAATGGAAAAAGCAAAGAAGATTGATAGAAGTAAGTATACAGAAGAAAGTCTGAAAGCTTTGGATGATGCAATCGCAGCAGTAGAAAAAGGTCTGAAAGAATCCGAACAGAGCAAAGTTGATGCAATGGCAGAAGCAATTGAGAAAGCATTAAATGAACTGGTAGAAAAACCAGTGGTAGAACCAGAAAAAGACGCAGATTATACAGCGGTGAATGCAGCTTTGGAAAAAGCAAATAAGATTGACAGAAGTAAATATACAGAAGAAAGTCTGAAAGCTTTAGATGATGCAGTAGCAGCGGTAGAAAAGGGTCTGAAAGAATCCAAACAGGATAAAGTTGATGCAATGGCAGCAGCAATCAATAAGGCATATGCGGAATTGATTGAAAAACCTGCAACTGATAATGATAAGAAAGATGATTCTAAGAAAGATAATTCCAAGAAGAATAATTCTGATAAGAAGTCAGGTGCGGTTAAGACCGGAGATGCAACTCCACTGATCTTGTGGGGAACTGCGACAATACTGGCAGCAGGTGCCAGCGTTACAGTTATTTTACGCAGACGTAAAAGAAGATAAAAATTTTCCTGAAAAGTAAAAGGAAAGAAGTTTTTAAGAATTCTTTCAAAAGAAAGGGCTAGCATGTGCCAGCCCTTTCTTGGTATAAATATATTACTCCCTTTTTATATGTGAATATAATTTACGGTATTGCCTTGGTGACATTCCAACCTTCTTATTAAAGATCTGTGAGAAATAAGATTGGGAAGAGAAACCTGCACTGGAGGCAATCTGTGTTACAGAGAGATCAGAGGTTGTCAAAAGTTCTTTGCATGCTTCGATCCTTCGATCTGCTAAATAGTTGATCGGAGATTGACCAATGCATTCTGTAAAAGAATGTGCCAGATAAAATTTATTGATATGTGTGATCTCAGCTAATAAATCCAATGTAATATTTTGGGAATAGTTTGTATCAATATATCTTTTAGCTAATGCACATTCCTTAGAAAGCTGGAAAGAGGATTCAGAAATAACAGAAAGGTTTTGCTTTCTGGAAATGTATACCAAAAGAACCTCAAGTAATCCGTGACAGACTTTTTCAAATCCGGGTTTTTGTTCTTGAAATTCATGCATCATTAATTGTGCAAAATTAATAAACTGATTTTTATCAGAACCATAACTATAGAAACTATATCCTTTTGAAGCGTCCTGTTCAGGATCATCAAAAGAAAATGCAAGTCCTTCAACGCCAAATACAATGTATTCCATTGGGTTGTTTGGAAGTGTTTTTTCAGTGTGTTCTACATATGGATTGATGATCATTAAATCATCCGTTTTCATAGAAACTTTTTCATCTTCTATGTAGAAGACACCTTCCCCACGCAAAACATAGAAGAGTTCTGAGAATTGATGTGTATGCGGCAGTGAGTTCCAGTCCCCTTCGTATTTAGAAATAGAAATATAGCGAAGCCTAAAATCGTCTCGGCTGTTCGTGGCGGAGCCAAGGTTAATAAATTCATTACTCATAAACAGATCCCCTTAATGTAAGTTAATATTTTATATAAAGATTTTAATTGATTAAATTTTATATAAAATACATGAAAAAGCAATAATTTCAAAGTGAATTCGTAAAAAAGACGAAAAAACAATATAATATCGCTTTTCATTAAACACATTATACATAAAAATATTGAGAAAAACAGTACTTTAGTAATAAAAAAGCAAAAAATATAACAAACCGAGCAACAATGAAATTGATATCCATTGGTGAAAACGTTATACTTTAGTCATGAGATAAGTAAGAATAAAAGTTATTTGGAGGGGAACATATTGATGACGGGAAGATTGACGCTGCCGACAGATGCAGATGTTATTGACGAGACATTACGATTAAAGAATCTCTTGGGAGCAGATGCGTTGAGAGATTGTGACGGAACAGAGATGCCAGAAGAACTTCTGTCAGAGCCGGTTAAGAAATACGCTACTTATTATACAACAAGAAAAGATAATGAGTGGGCAAGTGCCAATCCGGAAGAAATTCAGCAGGAATATTTGATCAGTAACCGTGTGACAGCAAGAGGCGAAACACTTCGTATTCGCTTAATGGAAGGATTTCACACAGAGCAGCTGAAAGTAAATACACTAGATGATCCAAAACGTTGGTGGGAAGTAATTGACCGTACAACAGGGGAGATCGTTCCTACAGATAAATGGGAGTTTGATGAAGCTTCAGGAGAGGTTGAGATTCAGACAAAATCATATCATGAATATACAGTAAGCTTTCTGGCATTCCTTATATGGGATCCGGTACATATGTACAATTTCATTACGAATGATTGGCAGGATACACCACATCAGTTGACATATGATGTGAGACAGCCGAAGACACAGAAGTATGTAAAGGAAAAGCTGAAAAGATGGTGTGAAGAGAATCCGAATATAGATGTTGTTCGATTTACAACATTTTTTCCATCAGTCACATTAACATTTGATGATCAGAAGAGAGAAAAGTACGTTGAGTGGTTCGGATACAGTGCAAGTGTAAGTCCATATATCTTAGAAAAATTTGAAAAATGGGCAGGATATAAATTCCGTCCGGAATTTATCGTGGATCAGGGATATCACAACAGTATGTTCCGCGTACCGAGCAAAGAATTCCGTGACTTTATTGAATTCCAGCAGATTGAAGTTTGTGCACTCGCGAAAGAGCTGGTTGATATTGTTCATTCTTATGGAAAAGAAGCTATGATGTTCCTTGGAGATCACTGGATCGGAACAGAGCCTTATGGTAAATACTTTGCAGGCATCGGACTTGATGCAGTTGTAGGTTCTGTCGGAAGTGGTGTGACACTTCGTATGATTTCTGATATCAAAGGCGTTGATTATACAGAGGGACGTCTCTTACCATACTTCTTCCCGGATGTATCTGCGAAGGCGGAGATCCGATCGGAGAAGCAAGAGACAACTGGAGAAAAGCAAGACGTGCTCTTCTTCGTTCACCATTAGACAGAATCGGATACGGCGGATACTTAAAACTTGCCAGTAACTGGCCGGGATTCATTGATGAGATCCAGAAAGTTGTTACAGAGTTCCGTCAGATTCATGAGAATATGCAGGGAACACCTTCCTATGTAGCACCATTTAAGGTTGCAATCCTCAACTGTTGGGGAGGACTGAGAAAGTGGATGTCCAATCAGGTACATCACGCAATCTGGCACAGAGAGACTTATTCAGCAGAAGGTGTGCTTGAGTGCTTAAGTGGTATGCCATTCGAAGTTGAATTCATCTCCTTTGATGACGTGAAGAAAGGTATTCCGGAAGACATTGGAGTAATCATCAATGTAGGTGATGCATATACAGCATTTAGTGGAGCTGAAAACTGGATCGATGAAGAAGTTGTAACAAATATTCGTCGCTTTGTTGACGAGGGAGGCGGATTCATCGGAGTTGGTGAACCGACAGCATATCAGCATCAGGGAAGATTCTTCCAGCTGTCAGATGTACTTGGCGTAGATCGTGAGATGTGTTTCTCACTTAATACAGATAAGTATAATGAATTAGATGCAAACCACTTTATTTTAGAGGATATTGAAGGTAAAATAGATTTTGGTGAGGGAACAAGCCGTGTCTATGCACAGGGCAAGAATTACCAGATCCTTGCAATGGATGGAGAATACAGCCAGTTGGTTGTAAATCAATATGGTAAAGGACATAGCGTATATTTTGCAGGTCTTCCATATTCTCCACAGAACTGTAGAATTCTTCTTCGAGCTATTTACTATGCAGCAGGCATGGAAAAAGAGATGAAGCGTTACTATGTAACAAATGTTGATACAGAAGTAACTGTATTCCCAAAAAGTAAAAAGATTGCAGTTATTAATAACTCATCAGAAGCACAGCACACGGATGTATATATCAACGGCAACTGTGTATATGAACTGGATCTTGAGCCGGGCGAGATGCGCTGGGTAGAAGATGTTGAGTAAAGGTAACTTATGAAACGCAAGGGATGCATTTCATATTTTATAAAGCAGTACTTTTAAATGTATAAGGAGGACAAAAAGAACTATGAAAAAGAAAGTATTGAGCGCGCTTTTAGTAGCAGCAATGTCAGTATCTGTACTTGCAGGATGCGGAAGCAAAGCTGACAACAACACAGATGCAAAGAATGATGCATCACAGGAAGAAACATTGAGCGTATGGTGCTGGGACCCGAACTTCAATGTTTACGCAATGAAACAGGCAGAGGCAATCTACCAGAAAGATCATCCGGAATTCAAACTGGATATCCAGGAGAAGGTTTATTCCGATATCGAGACTGCTCTGATCACAGCTGCTGAGGCTGATGATTACAGCACATTACCGGACATCTTCCTGATGCAGGATTATTCCTTCCACAAAAACGTTACAAATTACCCGGGAATCTTTACAGACCTGACAGATTCAGGAATCGCTTTCTCAGACTTCTCTGCAGGAAAGTTAGCTGACTCTACAGTAGACGGAAAGAACTACGGTGTACCATTTGATAACGGTGCTACAATCATGGCAATTCGTAAAGATATGGTTGAAGCAGCCGGACTTTCAGTAGATGACTTCAAAGACACAACATGGTCAGATTTCATTGAAAAAGCTAAAAAAGTAGTTGAGACAAACAACGTTCCAATGCTTACAAGCTCAGGCGGATCTGAGATCATCATCGAGATGCTTCAGTCAGCAGGTGCTTCACCGATGGTAGACGGAAAAGTTGACTTAGTTAACAACAAAGCTCTTAAGAAAGCAATCGAGACATACAAACAGCTCATCGACGAAGGAATCATGGTTGATTACACGGACTGGGATCAGTACATCGCTTCTATGAACAAGGGAACAGCAGCTGGTGTTATCCAGGGATGCTGGATCATGTCTTCTATCCAGGCAGCTGACGATCAGGCTGGAAACTGGTCAATCGTAAACATGCCTAAACTTGATGATGTTGATGGTGCTACAAACTACGCAAACTGTGGTGGAGCAAGCTGGGCAGTATCTTCTAACTGCAAGAACACAGACCTTGCATATGACTTCCTTAAGACAACATTCGGCGGAAGTGTAGAGTTATATGATGACCTTCTTCCAAACGCCGGAGCAATCGCAAGTTACTTACCGGCTGCTGAGTCTGAAGTTTACAATGAGACATCTGATTTCTACGCTGGACAGGCTGTATACAAAGACATCGTAGACTTCGCTGGAAAGGTTCCTGGAATCGACTATGGCGCATACTATTCAGATGTTAGAAGTGCATTAACAGATGCAATCACAAATGTTGTTCAGAACGGCGCTGACATTGATAGTGAGATCAAGAACGCTCAGGATACAGTAGAATTTAATATTGGTGAGTAATCATCAAAGATTAAAAACAGAACGTGCCGGGAGTGCAGTATTGCGTTCCCGGTTCTGTTTTAGGAGAAAAATATGGGAAAAAGAAAACAAAATTGACTTTAGAAAAAAAGTATAATCTTACCGGATGGGCGTTCCTTCTTCCTGCAGCGATTTTAATATTTGTATTTTGTTTTTATCCAATGGCACAGGCAATTATACTTTCCTTTAAAAAGACAGGAGGAGCATTTACAGGGTTATCCAATTATACCCGAGTTTTCCAGGATAAAACATTTCAGCAATGCTTGTTTAATACCTTCTTTTACTTTTTGATCCAGGTGCCGATCATGCTTGTTTTAGCACTGATCTTAGCACAGCTTTTAAATAGTCCGAAGATTAGAGGAAAAGGTATTTTCCGTACTTTGATCTTCCTTCCGTGTGCAACATCACTTGTATCTTACTCCATGATCTTTAAGTCTTTGTTTGCGCCGGACGGAGTTGTGAACAGAGTGCTTACAGGAATTGGATTATCTTCTGTTGACTGGTTCCAGAGTACATGGCCGGCTCGCTGGGTAATCGTTATTGCCCTGATCTGGAGATGGACAGGATACAATATGGTATTCTATCTTGCAGGATTACAGAATATCGATTATTCCGTATATGAGGCAAGCTACATTGACGGAGCAACACCATTTAAACAGTTCATAAAGATCACAATACCGCTTCTGAAGCCAACGATCCTTATGACAGCGATTATGTCAACTTCAGGAACACTGCAGCTGTTCGACGAGTCTATGAACCTGACAGCAGGTGGACCTGGTAAGTCAACAATGACATTGGCACACTACATCTACAATATTTCCTTTGTAGAGACACCGAAATTTAATTATGCAGCAGCATTGTCTGTATGTATTCTTATAATGGTAGCAATTCTGTCTGCAATTCAGCTGAAAGTAGGTGACAAACGTGACTAAATTGAAATCAATAGTTTCTTATGCAGTGTTGATTATTGCAAGCTTTCTGTCTGCATTTCCACTGTATTACATGCTTTGCGGAGCAACGAACTCAAGCATCGATGTTGTAAGAGGTAAACTCTATCCGGGTACTCATCTGATAGAGAACTTTAAGACACTGGTAGGCATGCAGAATCTTGGACTTGCAATGTATAATTCATTCCGAAATGCGATCATCATTACAGTTGTAGCACTGCTTGTGTGTTCAATCGCCGGATATGGATTCGAGATTTATCATGATAAAGGAAAAGATACTTTAATGAGTATTCTGCTCCTTGCAATGATGCTTCCTTTCGTAGCTATTATGATTCCGCTGTTTAAGATGTTTACTTCATGGGGACTGGTTAATACATGGATCGCACTTGCACTTCCGACAATTTCCACTCCGTTTATGATTATGCTGTTCAGACAGGCAGCTCGTTCATTCCCGCATGATATTATCGAAGCGGCAAGACTTGAGGGATTAAACGAACTTCAGATTTTCTTTAAGATGTTTATCCCTGTTATGAAATCTACTTATGGAGCAGCTATGACTGTAACATTCATGAGTGCGTGGAATAACTACTTATGGCCAACAATCATTTTACAGGACAGCAAGGCGATCACAATGCCGATGCTCGTAGCAAACCTGAAGAGTGGTTATAGCGTTGACTATGGTATGCTCATGCTTGGTGTATTGATTTGTACACTTCCAACAGCAATCATCTTCCTGTGCTTACAGAAGAGTTTTGCAAACGGAATTACAGGAGCGGTAAAATAATGCAGCAGAAATATTGTATAAAACAGGAATGTTTAAGGAAGGCGCAGGGTGCCTTCCTTTTAGCACATAAAATGGGCTTGCTTGATGATCCTTCTATGGAAGGTCTCGAAGCAAGAAGACAGAACCATAATGAAAAGCTGAAAACGATGGAGCAGGAGAAGAAACTGTTCTATGGACCACGTTACTTTTCAGCACCGGCATATTTGCAGTATGAACTGACACGACTGAAACTGGATTTTGTCCAGCCTGGTGAGGCAGTTCAGAAGACCGGATTATGTCCAAATTTTACAGAGCAGGAAAAGAAAGCTTTTTATGATCAGAACATGGATTTATTCGGTCGATATTTCGGAGATCTCTTTACTTATGAAGAGGTAGAACAGATTATTGAAAAAAGATTACGGGAGGATGCATATGACAAGCTTATCGAAGACGTATTACGTGAGTTCGAAGACGGGGAATGATTCGAACGATGGACTGACAAGCGAGAGTGCATTCGCCAGTCTTTTTGCAATCAATCATAGAAGTCTGCAGCCGGGAGATCAGGTACTACTTGAACGTGGATGTGTGTTTCATGGACAGTATCTTCATGTGACTGATAGCGGAAGCGAAGAGGCACCAATCGTGATCGGAGCTTATGGAGAAGGAGATGCACCGCGTATTGAGGCTTGCGGACAGGGAATCTGGTATCAGAATTATGGGGCTCCACTGGATTCACCGACCCATGTGTATCATGGATATGTATCTTCTGCAGTTCTGCTGTATGATGCAGAATATATCATTGTAGAAAATCTGGAGATTACAAATGAAGCGGATGAAATTATCGGAGAGTACTATTCCCTTGGAGACAAGATGAACCGCACAGGTGTTGCTGTTGTAGCAAAAGACAAAGGCGTACGACACGGTATCACACTGCGTAATCTGCTGATTCATGATGTGAATGGGAATGTATATGATAAGCATATGAATAACGGTGGTATCTATATGACTGCACTTCGTCCGGAATGTGAAGAGGTTACAGGAGTTGCCCGTTATAAAGATGTCACAGTTGAGAGGTGCTTTGTGTATCAGGTGAGTCGTTGGGGAATTGCTGTCGGATACACTTATGCACATGAGAAGTTCCAGGGAGCAGAACTGGATGAGGCAATCTTCTTGAAATATGGACATGAGAATATACGAATTTGCGATAATTATGTAAAGGCGGCAGGTGGTGATGGCATTACATCCATGTATGCACTTCGTCCGCTTGTGGAACATAATATGACAGATTCCATTGCCTGCGAGATCAATGACAGGATCTATAGTGAACCGGCGGATCGATTAGGAAAGGTGGCAGCGGCTATTTGGCCTTGGAAATGTAAGGATGCATTGTTCCGATATAATGAAGGCGCTGATACAAGACTGAATCAAGACGGTATGGCATATGATGCAGATTCCGGTGATGGAACAATTTATGAGTATAATTACAGCAGACAGAACGAAGGCGGATGCGTGATGTTCTGCTTGCAGGAAGCGATTCATAATACATTCCGTAACAATGTCAGCTTCGATGACCTTGGAGGAACGATCAGTCCCGCAGAGAATCCGGATGCACTGATCCGGGATAATATTTTTTATGTAAGAAAAGGCGTACCATTCGTTCGTAAAAACATGGATGGCGGTAATTATACATTAGAGAAGAATCAGATTGTTGATTTGGAAAACTAAAAATCCAATGCTAAAAAAGGCTATGAAAAAATCATTTTTTCATGGTCTTTTTTTAATGGAAATAAATAAAAAAGAAATTTCTGTTTAGTTCCGAATTAGACAAAAATGGTATGAAAATCAACTAAAAAAAACGAGCCGAAAAAAAACCAGATTGCTATAATGAAGTTAATGTGGATAAAAAGAATCTATGTGAAGATAAAACAAAAATTCAAATAGGAAGGGCGCAGGATTTATGAAGAATCGAAAGAAGCAATTCCTAAAGCTTGGAATCATTATATTGGCGATTGTCGTTACAGGAATTGTTGTCGGAATCATTCAATATAAAAAGGCAAATCAATTCGATCTTACTGTTGCGGAACACGTGATTAGCAAAAAAGAGTATCTGAACTGTATGAAAGCAGTTGAATATGATACAAAGATACAGATTCAGCAGGAGTATGGCGCTATATATGAAGATGACTTCTGGAAAAAACAGTATGATGGAAAACACGGGTATGAAATTCTGGCTGATAATACAGTAGAAGAGTTGAAACACATTCATGCTGTTTACGATCTTGCAAAAGAACAGGGAGATATCACAGACAGCAGTTATGAAGCACTGGAAAAACGCTGGAAAGATGAAAATGCAGAGCGAAGTGAGAAAGTAGAAAAAGGCGAAGTAATCTACGGGCTTAAAGAATATACGTTTCAGCTTTATCTGGATTATGAAATCAGCACGTTAAAAGAAAAGTACTGTAACGATACCAATCGTGAAGGTATGAAACTGACAGAGGATGAAATACAGGAACACTATCAAAGCCGAGAGTGGATCTTTGGAGACAGCGATGAAAATGCAGACCTTGAGATGGCAAGGATCGCGGTCGAAAGAGAACTGCGTGAGCAGAAGTATGATGATATGATCACGCAGCGTGAAACAGGTTCTCAGGTAGTAGGTAACATGGAGAATGTAAACCGATTAACCTTGAAGAATATACAATAATGGAGGGAGAAAGGCTATGAAGAAAAAATGGATGAGTCGTACGCTGGCCCTTGCGCTTGCTGGAACAACAGTTGCATCAATGGTGCCGACAGTTCCGGTTAATGCAAAGGAGCATGCTGCGACAGGAACAACTTATTACGTTGATTCAAAAGATGGAAACGACAGTAATGCGGGAACTTCTGAAAGCAAGGCATTCAAAACACTTGATAAGGTGAATGACCTCAACCTTGAGCCGGGAGACAATGTTCTTCTGAAAAAGGGATCTGTATTTGAGGATCAGGCTCTTAAGTTCACAAAAGAGGACAGCGGTACTGCAGAAGCACCGGTAAAGATATCTACTTATGGAAAGGGAGATAGACCAAAGATCAATACAAATGGTCATGGGTTATGGGAGTTAAACTATGGTACTCCGCTGGATAACCAGAACCATAAATGGAAAGGTACGGTATCTTCCAGTATTTTAATTGAAGATGCTGAATACCTTGAAATCGAAGGTCTGGAACTGACCAACGACAGAAAGAGTGCAACCGATACTGAAAAAGATAAAGCATATAATGATGCATACGCAATGGACAGAACCGGTGTTGCCGGGGTTGCAAAAGACAATGGAACGGTAGATCATATCGTATTAAATGATCTTTATATCCATGATGTAACAGGAAACGTTTATAACAAACATATGACAAACGGTGGTATCTATTTCATCGTTGCAAAACCAACGAATGAAGGCGAAACCGGAATCGCAAGATACAATGATATCCAGATCAGAAACTGTTCTCTGAATACTGTAAACCGTTGGGGAATTGCAGTTGGATATACCTATCAGTGGAGACAGTTCACAACAGGTGCATTGTCAGATGCAGTGATGGAAAAATATGCGTCCTCTAATGTAGTAATTGAGAACAACTACTTAAATCATGTAGGTGGTGATGCAATCACAACAATGTATCTTGACAGACCGTTGATTCAGTATAATGTGTCTGAGAATGGTTCAGAGCAGATTAATACTACTGATTATTCACAGCAGCAGCCAAGATTGGATGCAAATGGTAATGAAATCGGAAAACAGAATGTTGGGGCAGGACGTGTGGCAGCAGGTATCTGGCCATGGAAATGTAAAAATGCGATTTTCCAATATAATGAATGTTTTACAACATTGAATGCATCAAAAGGAAATGGCGATGGACAGCCATGGGATGCTGACTATGGCGACGGAACAAACTACCAGTACAACTACAGCCATGGTAATACAGCAAGTACCATCATGTTCTGTGGTCCAGAGTCCATCAATAATACATTCCGTTATAATATCAGTCAGTATGAAGATATGGGACCTCTGGATCCGGCCGGTAACTCTGGAACTGCCAGGTTTACAACAATACGTTCTATATCAAAGAAGGTCTCAATACCATCTGGCACAGAAGCCATGGCAATGGCGGTCCTGTAGATATGGAAAATAATATTTTCTACTTCGCAGGTAATACACCGGTTACAGTAAACGACTGGAATCCTAGCGGAAATAAGACCTTCAGCAATAACTTATTTTACAACGTAAGCACTATCCGAATGATGCAAATGCTGTAAAAGTGAATGCAGGGACAGAAGTACTTGTGAATCCAGGTTCCGGTCCGGATTCTGTAGCAGAAGATAAAGCAGTAAGAAAACATGAAGATCCAATGCAACAACCGTATTTGACGGATACAAACTTGCAGAAAACTCTCCTGCAATCAATGCCGGTAAAGTCGTAGTTGACAGAAATGGTTATAGCATCGATCACGATTTCTTCGGACATGCGATCACAGCAGTACCGGAGATCGGAGCAGCGGAAAGTGATGCAGTAGCAGCACTTGTACTGAGATCCAATATGTATACTGTTTCCGGAACAAACGTAAGTGACCTTCCGAAAAATACAACAGTAGAAGACTTCCTTAAAAACGTTATCATCGATGCAGGTGTTACCGTTACGATCAAAGAGGGGGAGAAGGAACTTACTGCAACAGATATCGTAAAAGGAGGAGCAACAATCATCCTTTCTTACGAAGGAATGGAAAGTGTAACTTATACAGTTGTTGCAAGTTCGGATAAAGAATTAAAAGATTGTTACTATGAAGTAAAAGGAACAACCATGAGCGTTCCTTATACAGACAAAAATCCGGCTACCGTAAAAGAAGTGAAAGCAAATATCACAGTAGCAGACACAGCAACGGTTTCTGTATTAAACGGCGAAAACGAACTGGCAGATACAGATAACGTAGCAGCAGGAATGATTCTTCGTATCACTGCTGAAAACGGAGATACAAACGATTATATAATCGCTCAGAAAAATACATACAACTGGACGTTAGATTATGTAAATGGACAGCAGGGAAATGTCTGGTTCGGCAGATGAAAAGAGGAACCGGCGACTGGGCAAACATGACAGAAGTTGACAGCGATAGATGGCCAAACTGGGCAGTAAATACTTACTATGGTCCTGGTATTGATGCACCACAGGGAACAATTACAACAACAAATGCATCTGTTCACGGTTTACTTTCTGCACCGCCAAGCACAGATATCTCTACAGCAATGTCATACAGAGTACCAAAGAGCGGAACAGTATCATTCAAAGTTAGAGATGGCGAGCCATATCTTCGTCAGGATGGAAATACAAATGGAACAGTTACATTAAGCCTCTATGTAAATGGAACAGAGAAGAAGAGCTTGACACTTACAACCAGTAAGAAGAAAGAAGAAAACTGGGAAAAGGCAGAAGAAATCGAAGTAACTCAAGGCGACATGATCCGTGTAGTTGCAAAAAGTAACGGAAATCCAACAAAACCATCTGCTCATATTACACCGATTATTACTTACGTAGATAAAGCGGCTGCAGATAAAAAAGCCCCAACAGTTCCGGCAAATGTGAAAGCATCTGAGATTGTTCATACAGGAGCCAAGCTCACTTGGACAGCATCAGAAGATAACGTAGAAGTAGCCGGATACAATGTATACCTGAACGGTGAGATAGTAAATGCGGAACTTATCACAGAAACAGAGTATAATCTGACAGGCCTTACAGCAAATAAAGAGTACAACGTAACAGTAACAGCAGTGGATGCTGCAGGAAATGAGTCTGATAAATCAGAAGCAGCGACATTTACAACACTGAAGGAAGCAGATCTTACAGCTCTTACAGCAACAATTGCTGAGGCAGAAAAAGTTCTTACAGCAGAAGATAAAGATAAATATTCTGAAGCAGCTCTTGTAGAACTTCAGGAACTTGTAGATGCAGGAAAGCTGTTAACAGCAACATCTACTCAGGAAGCTGTAGATAAGATGAAAGATGAAATCACAGCAAAACTTGCTGACATCCAGACACAGTTTACAATCACAGCAACAGCAGGTGAAGGCGGAAAGATTGAACTGAAAGACGAGGTCAAAGAGAAAGCAAAAGACGAAACAAGTTACGAAACAAAAGCTTATAAAGGAACATCTAAAGTGTTCACAATCACTCCTGACAAGGGATATCATATTGAAAGTATTACAGTTGATGAGACAGACGTAAAAGATATTGTAAAAGAGTATACTTTCAAAGATATAACAGAAGACCACACAATTGCTGTAACATTTGCAAAAGATGGACTTACAGTAGCAAAAGAAAACCTGCTTGCAACAATTAATACAGCAAAAGAAAAACTTGCAGAGAAAGATGCTTATACTCCAGAATCTGTAAAAGAACTTGAAGAAGCTGTAGAAGCTGCACAGAAGGTTTATGATAAGGAAGATGCTACTAAGGAAGAAGTAGACGCAGCAGAGAAAGCAGTCCAGGCAGCACAGAAAGCTCTTGTTAAGAAAGAGACACCGAAGCCGGAAGCACCTGTTAAGAAGGATGAACTGAAAGCTGCAGTAGAAGACGCAACAAAGGTTGTAGGAGATACAGAGCAGTATACAGAAGAGTCCCTGAAAACCCTTCAGGCAGCAATCGATGCAGCAAACAAAGTGGTTGACAATGAAAAAGCAACACAGGCTGAAGTAGACGAAGCACTGAAAGCAGTCAAAGCAGCACAGAAGGCTCTTGTGAAGAAAGAGACACCGAAGCCGGAAGCGCCAGCTGCAAAAGACGAGCTTAAGAATACTGTCAAAGAAGCAAAAGAGCTTGTAGAAGCAAAAGATCAGTATACAGAAGAGTCACTTGCAGCCCTTCAGGCAGCGATCGATGAAGCAAATGCAGTACTGGATAACCCAGAGGCAACACAGGCAGAGATCGATGCAGCAGTGAAAGCAGTCAAAGAAGCAAAAGCAGCTCTGAAAGTAAAAGAAGATAAGAAAGATGACAATAAGAAGGATGACAGCAATAACGGAACATTCAACAATGGTTCATCTAACAACGGATCATCCAATGCAGGATCTACTAATACTGGATCAGGCAACAAAGGTACTACAAGTACTGGAAACAATACATCAAATGCAGTGAAGACTGGAGATACAACAAATGTAGTAACATGGTTGTTCGCTTTAGCAGCATCGGCAGCTGCAGGACTTGGTGTAGTAAAACGTAAAAAAGAGGATTAAGAAACACTTAACCTTGGCTTTATAAAAGGAAAAAATTAGTTCAAACAGGCGGGAGTCAGGAAGTCCTGATTCCTGCCCGTATGAATAATGAGGAGGAACAAAATGAAGAAAAAGACCGTTTCAATGTTTATGGGCCTTGTTCTTGGAGTGACGACTGTATTTAGTTCGATTGGGCCTGCGGTTGTAACTGTATCTGCCGCTGAAATTGGAGTGACAGATACTAACTGTAAAGATAATAAAACAGCAGAACCAAAATCGGACGATGTTGTACCAGATGCAAATCAGTATAAATATCAGAAGGATGAACTTGCAGCATTCTGTCACTTTGGACCAAATACATTCAATGAAATTGAATGGGGAGAGCATTACGGAGATAAAAAACCGAGTGAAATCTTTACATTGAAAGATAACTTTGATGCAGACACACTCGTACGTACATTAAAGAATGCAGGATTCAAGAAACTCATTATAACAGCGAAGCATCATGATGGTTTCTGTATCTGCCGAGTGCATATACAGACTATGATGCAGAGGCAGCAGGGTATAAAGGAGATATTCTTGAGGAGATATCTACTGCGTGTACAAACTATGATATGGACATGGGACTTTACCTGTCTCCATGGGATATTCATGAGCCATCTTACGGATATTATGATGCCAATGGAAAACCGACAAGCAAGGAAAATGACGTATTAGATTATAATGAATATTATAACAATCAGTTAGAAGAAATTCTTGGAAATTCAAAGTACGGCAATAACGGACATTTTGTTGAAGTATGGATGGATGGAGCCAAAGGAAGCGGTGCCAATGCACAGGACTATGAGTTTACAAAATGGTTTGATACAATCCAGAAACACCAGGGAAAAAAGGCAGGCAAGGATGCTGACTGTATGTTATTCGGAGCTCAGGCATATACAACCGTTCGCTGGATCGGAAATGAAGACGGTGTAGCTTTTGAGGATACCTGGGCAAAGTCAAATGTCAATTATGACAATAATACTATTGACAGCAATGGAAGTACACCTTATTCCAAAGGATATGAAAATGGTAATAAATGGACAGTTCCGGAGTGTGACGGACGTATTACATCCGGATGGTTCTGGGGAACTCAAAAGAAGACTCCGAAGACAATTACACAGCTTGCTAACATGTACTTTGATTCTGTAGGACATAATGCAACCATGCTTCTGAATGTACCGCCGAATAACCAAGGTACAGTAGATCAGCCGATTCTGAAAAGAATAGAGGAATTCGGTCAGAATGTGGAAGAGTCTTTCAGAACCAATCTGGCAAAAGCAGAAGGAACCACAATTGTAGCATCTGATGTTCGTGGCAATGATGCGAAATTTAAACCGGGCAATGTGGTAGACAGTGACGATTCTACTTACTGGACAACAAATGATGGTAAAACAAGCGGAAGTCTTACTATTAAGTGGAATACAGCGAAAAAGTTTGATGTGGTTTCATTCGAAGAAGCAATTCAAAAAGGACAGCACATCAACAGCTATAAAGTTGAGTACAAAGCGTCTGACGATGCACAGTGGCAGACACTGAAAAGCGGAAAAACTGTTGGTGCAAAGAGACTGGTTAGAACAGCTCCGGTATCAGCAACTCAGGTGAAGATTACAGTAGGAACATCAAACGGAAAAGTACCGATGTTGAGTGAAGTTGGTGTATACAAAGCAAGCGAAGGATTCCAGCTGGCAGGAGCAGCGCCGGAAGGAATGGATACAACAAGTGTTAATGAGACAAGTAAGTTTACATTTAGCTCCACAGGATGGAATCCTCAGACAGGAAGCCAGTACATCAACGGACAGAATACATGGTCCAATAAAGCAGGTGCAGAGTTTACTTACAAATTTAGCGGAACAAAAGTATATCTGATGGGTACAACAGATCCAGGTCATGGTCAAGCGGATGTTTATATTGATGGTAAGCTAGTAGAAACAATTAATACACATGCAGAAAGCAGATCCACAGGAGCAAAAATCTTCGAATCTGAAGATTTAGAGGATAAAGAGCATACATTAAAACTTGTAGCAAAGACAAATGCTGCAATCGGTGTAGAAGCGGCTTACGTAATCAACAATGGTGGCGTAGGAATGATCGAACTTGAGAATTCTGCATACACAATGAATGAAGAATCTTCACTGGATGTAAAAATCAAACGTGTAGGTGGAACAACAGGAACAATCACAGCTAAGATCCAGCCAAATCCGGGAAGTGCAATTCAGGATGACTTTGATACCGAGTTTTTGCCAACTGTTACATTAAATGATGGCGAATCAGAAAAAATCGTTACAGTAGCGAAGACAAAACGAAATACCAATCTGACCGGAGATCGCGTATTTTCAATTGAGCTGACAGAAAAAACACCGAAGAATGCAATTATCGGATTTAACGGTTCTGCAAGAATCACAATCAAAGATGCAGATGGAATCACAAAAGATAAACTTCAGACATTGGTTACGAATTCAGCGGCATTGGAATCACATCTTTATTCAGATGGATGGGATGTATTTGCTAAAGCATTGAAGACAGCTCAGGAAGTAGTGGCAAATGAGAATGCAACAGATGCAACAATCAGAAGCGCATACACAGAACTGGAAAGTGCAAAAAATGCATTAGTAGCACGTGAAAAATATACAGAAGCAGACAGATTCCACTTCTTATGGAAAACAGGAACAAGTGCTAAGCTGGAAGCGGAATTTGCGACAGAGTTAAATAATAGCAACGCTTCAGATTCTGATCCGAATTGGCCGATGAAGATTGCAGATAATAGCGATGCAAGTAATGGAAAATTTGTCACAGATATGGCATTCAAAGATGTTTTGAAATATGCTTATCATGCAGACAAAGCAGGCACCTATCATGTGGTTATGAGATATCGCAGTGGTTCCGATAAAAATGCAAAAAAATGGTATCAAAATCACAGAGCAAAATGGAAAAATTGTAGAAAAAACAATAGAAGTTAATCCGACAAAAGAAGGAAGTAATGTTGTTTTTGGAGAGATAGAATTTGATATTGAAGTGGGAACACCTGGAGATGGAATGATTTCCATCACAGCACCGAATACCAATAAAGGTCCTGGAATCGACTACTTCATCATTAGCCCGAATAGTGTTAAATTAGAAAAATTTGCCATCACAGCTACAGCCGGCGAAGGTGGAACTATCACAGCTGAGAGTCTTACAGAAGGCAAAGTAGACGTAACAGAAGGCGAAAGCGCAACATTTACAATTACTCCGAATTCAGGATATGAAATCGCAGATGTAAAAGTTGATGGAAATTCCGTAGGAAAGAAAACTTCTTACACATTTAGTGATGTGGATAAAGCACATAAAATTGAGGCAACATTTGCATTTGCAAATTATACAGCAGAAAATCCATTTAAACTCCCAGAAACAAAGGGCGTAACAAGCACACTGGAAGCAGAACATGCTACAGAATTGATCAATAGCAATGATTCAGATTCTGATCCGAACTGGCCGCTTACAATTACTTCTGAGGGCTGGGCAAGTAATGGAAAATTCCTGAACTGTATGGCATACAAAGATTATGCTAAGTACGCTTATACAGCAAACGTTCCTGGAATTTATAAAGTAACAGGTACTTATCGTGCAGGAGCACTGAATAAACTTGCATTTTCTGAGGAAGGAAGTAAGATTGAGGCAGCGCAGTAGAATGTCCGTCAACAAAAGAAGGTAACAACTTAACTGTGAAGACATTCGAACTTAACATTGAAGTAAAAACTGCAGGAACAGGAACTTTGGTTCTTACAGCACCGGACACAAACAAAGCTCCACAGCTTGATAAACTGGATATTCAATTGATAAGAACTGCAAGTGAAGCAGACCTTACAGAACTTACAGCAACGATTGCTGAGGCAGAAGAAATTCTTAATGCAGAAGATAAAGATAAATATTCAGCAACAGCTCTTGTAGAACTTCAGAAGATGGTAAACGATGGAAAGGCATTCACAGAAAACACATCTCAGGCAGATGTAGATGCGAAGAAAGCAGAAATCAAAGCAAAGATTGCTGACATCCAGACACAGTTTACAATCACAGCAACAGCAGGTGAAGGCGGAAAGATTGCACCGGAAGCCACAACAACAGTTTATAAGGGAACATCCAAAGTGTTCACAATCACTCCTGACAAGGGATACCATATTGAAAGTATTACAGTGGACGGAGAAAATGTAGAAACTATTGCAACAGAGTATGCTTTCGAAGATATTGTTGCAAATCATACAATTGAAGTAACATTTGCAAAAGATGAGCTTACAATTGCGAAAGAAAATCTGTTAGCAACAATTAATACAGCAAACAAAAAACTTGCAGAGACAGAGCAATACACACCGTCATCTTTGAAAGATCTTGACGATGCAGTCAAAGCTGCGCAGGCTATTTACGACGATCCAAATGCTGATCAGGATAAAGTAGATGAAGCAAAGAAAAATGTAGAAGATAAGATGAAAGCTCTGAAAGAGAAAGCAAAGAAAGATGCTCTGAAGCTTGCAATTACAGCAGCAGAAGGCGATGCCGCATTAGTTGACAAATACACAGAAGAGTCTATCGAGAAGCTTCAGAAAGCAATCGATGAAGCAAAAGAAGTATTAGCTGATGAGAATGCATCACAGGAAAAAGTAGACGCAGCAGAGAAAGCAGTCAAAGCAGCACAGAAGGCTCTTGTTGAGAAAGAGACACCGAAGCCGGAGGCACCTGTTAAGAAGGATGAACTGAAAGCTGCAGTAGAAGATGCAACAAAGGTTGTAGGAGATACAGAGCAGTATACAGAAGAGTCCCTTGCAGCACTTCAGGCAGCAATTGATGATGCGAATGCAGTACTGGATAATCCAGAAGCAACACAGGCTGAGATCGATGCAGCAGTGAAGGCAGTAAAAGAAGCAAAAGAAGCTCTGAAAGTAAAAGAAGACAAGAAAGACGACAACAATAAGGGCGACGACAAGAAGGATGATGACAAGAAAGATGACAATAAAAAGGATGACAGCAACAGCGGAACATCCAACAATGGTTCATCTAATGGCGGATCAAACAATAACGGATCATCCAACAAGAATACTACAAGCATTGTCAATAAGACATCAAATGCAGTAAAAACAGGTGATTCAGCAAATGTAGCAGGTGTAGCAGGAGTTACAATCCTCTGTCTGGCAACAGGAATTGTTGTTGTACTGATTAAAAGAAAGAGAATAAGATAAAATGGTTGTGGTTATGATTTAGAAGAAAGCATAGAATTGTAAAAAGAAAATTGGTATAGAAGAACAACTAATCAGAAAAACCCAGGAGTAAAATCCTGGGTTTTTGATTAGTTATTTAATTAAAAACGTCTTCCTGTATTGAGAAGGTTTTGCATTAATAATGCTTCCAAAGACTTTAGAATAGTGCTGAGAGTCTTTGAATCCAACCTGCAGTGCGATTTCCGTTAAGGTTAAAGTGGTGTCTTGCATTAGATCGATGGAGCGATTAATACGATAAATATTAATATAGTTTGATAATGTGACCCCCATATAACTCTTGAAAAGTTTACTTAGATAACGGACGGAAATATGCAATTGTTGTGCAATGTCTTCTTGTAAAATTTTTGTAGCGTAATGTGTCTGAATATAATTCAATGTATAAGCTACATAACTGTTTTGAAGTTGAGGCTCTCCATGTTCACGTTCATGTACAAGCTCTGTGTGATCAAGAATATAGAGCATCAGGTTCATAAGAGCAACATTAAGATTAGCGGCTGTAAACAGACTGTCAGAGGAAGTATGCAAATCAATCAATTTCTGAAGATGCTTATCAATCGTTTCATCAGAGATGAGTCGATAATAAAAATGTGAAGAAAATAATACAGCATGAAGAAGCGTAATCGGGAATATTCCATCATTATCAAGAATGATAGTTGAAAACATATCAGGGTTGAAATGTATATGCTGAAACTCGCAATCTGAAGTATCATTCAGATAAAAAGAATGCACCATATCAGGAAGGATCATAATAAAGTCACCTTTTGTACAATGCAGGGTTTCTGATTGAATATCCATATAACATTCTCCGGAAAGAATTCGATAAATCTCAATATTAGTATGTAAGTGTCGACCGAATGTATAACCTGCCTTTCGATACGACACAACTGCTCCTGATAAAATAGAATCAGATAGAGACATCTGTTTAGAAACAGTATTTTTGGGGGAAGAGTCGGAAGTCCTACCGGGGTGAGTTAGAAGATTCGATCCAGTTTGTTCAGTATGATTTTTTGTCATAAATTTATGCCTCCATAATTAAGTGAAAGATAAACCAAATTAAAATCTATTATAACACAAATATAAGAAAAACGCACAAAAAAATATATAAATTTACGATAAATTCATAAATTTTATAGAGCGTTTTCTGAGGAGAAGTCCTAGACAATGAGGAAAAATCACATAAATAGAAAGTGTCTCACATGTGAGATTGTTGCTTTTATCAATTCCAATCCATTTGCGCAAGTAAAGATTAATGCAAAGATGTTTTGTAAGGAGAAGAAAAAACAGAGGTAACCCAAAATGGGCAAATTTCAGATAACAAAAAAATAAGAAGAAATCCTTGAATCAAGGATTCTCTTACATTCTATCAATGCGGAAGAGGAGACTTGAACTCCCACAGGATAAAACTCCCACTAGAACCTGAATCTAGCGCGTCTGCCATTCCGCCACTTCCGCTCGACACAAACTATCTTATCATAGAGCCTGCGTTTTGTAAAGTCTAAAAATTAAATTCTATATATTGTTCGAATAATTCAGATTTATCAGAAAATTTTAATAAAGTTTTTATTGACTCCGTGATGGATTTGTATTATAGTTTCTCGTTGATATTTTGAAGAAAAAATAACAGTGGGAGGAAGAGATATATGACATTTTATCAGGAGTTACAGCTCAGTTCAGTTGCATCTAAGCAGCTGATCAAAGCGACAGAAGACAAGAAGGAAAGGCGCAGGCACATTCTTATTTATAACTTTAAAGTCTATCTTGTAATGGCATTTTGTGTGGCGGTAGTTTCTTTATACAGTCATTTCACAGGGAATAACAACAGTGTAGTAGGCGTTACAGTGCTTCTTGCGGTGCTTGTTCTTCGACAGGCAGATTTTGGAATTCGTACAACGCACGGATTGGCTCCATCGTCGGAATCTTTGGAATATTGATTGCAGGACCGAAGCTTTCGAACATGGTGACACCGGTTCCGGCATTCTTTATTAATATAGTATGTATTTTGCTTCTTATGATTCTGGGATGTCACAATGTGATCATGTACAATCATTCTACATTTGTTCTTGGATATCTTCTTCTCCAGGGATATGATGTGACTGGACAGGAGTACTTGTATCGTGTGGCTGGCCTTTTGGTTGGAATGGTATTGTGTATGGCAATCTTCTATAAGAATCAGAAGAACAGACGTATAGAAGATCATTTCTTGATTTGTTCCGCGAGTTCGATATCAGCTCCGCAAGAAACAGATGGTACATTCGTCTTTCACTGGTTGTTTCCAGTGCAATGTTATTCATGTCACTGCTTGGACTTCCGAGAGCAATGTGGGCGGGGATCGCAAGTATGTCTGTTTGTCTTCCATTCCCAGATGACTGTAAAGAGCGGGCAGGAAAGAGAGCTGCATTTAATATAGTAGGATGTCTGTTATTTGTTGTCCTGTATTTGGTGCTTCCGAAGTCAATGTATCCATACATCGGAATGATCGGAGGAATTGGAGTCGGATATTCTGCAGGGTATGCATGGCAGACAGCGTTTAATACATTTGGAGCATTATCGATCGCGTCCGGTTTGTTCGGAATGCCGTATGCGGTAGCGCTTCGTATTGGGGCAAATGTATTTGGCGCGGTATACACGATGGCTTGCAATAAGATTCTGCCTAGACTGGCAGCAGTGTTTGAGCAGAGAAGAGAACAGGTTAGTGAATAATCTAAGTTGTTTGAAATAGTAATTTATTCGAATAAAAATGGAGTGAGAACTGAGGCAATATAATTCACCTCAGTATCTCACTCCATTTTTCGTACAAACGATCCAGTGACCAGGCGGCATTGGCCGGGCTGGTGGAAGGAAGCACAAGGATGTCTCTTTTGGTCAGCGGCTGCTGATATTTCTTATAAAGAGCTCCGGCTTTATTTCCATTTGCATAGATTTGTCGAATCTGACAATGATCTAAGATTTGTTTCAAATCAGTTGGTGTCACATTCTTGATACTGCTGTCACTGGAGCCTTTGATGTCACAGCTTTGAATAACATCCCAGATGGCGATATGGTGGCGGAGCAACATGGCCGTTTTCTCTTCAACTGTCTGCGGAGTTTCCTCCTCACAAAGTTTCGCCAACAATTTCCAGAATCGATTTTGTTTATGTCCGTAATAGAAATTATTTTCCCGTGATTTTACAGAAGGAAGAGTTCCAAGAATCAGAATCTTGGAGTCTTCATTATATATTGGTTCAAAGGAATGGGTAATGTGTTCATATTCCATGGTTGTGCTCACTTTCTGATGGTTTGGAGTAAGTTTTATAACAAGTATAGTGTCTTGAGGAGATTGTGTCAATGATACTGTTTGCGTTGCTGGTCGCACACCGTGTGAACAGTAACTGCTACAAAGCGCAACGCCGCGTTTACACAAAGGTTGCTTTTACCTGCGTAATGGATTATACTAGTCTGACAGGGAATTTTGAAACGGAGGATTTTACAATGAAAATTGCAGTAACTTATGACAACGGAAATATTTTCCAGCATTTTGGAAAGACAGAGACTTTCAAAGTGTACGAAGTAGAAGATAATAAGGTGGTTTCCAGTGAAGTGATCGGTTCTAATGGGGAAGGACACGGAGCACTGGCAGGACTGCTTGCAGGACAGAATGTAGATGTTCTGATCTGTGGAGGAATCGGCGGAGGTGCACAGACTGCACTTGCAGAAGCTGGTGTTGAATTATGTTCAGGAGCACAGGGAGATGCGGATCAGGCAGTAGAGGCATACCTGAAAGGTGAGCTTGTATCCAGAGGAGCTACATGTGATCATCATCACCATGAGGAAGGACATTCCTGTGGAGATCATGAAGAGGGACATTCTTGTGGAAGCAGCTGCGGTGGCGGATGCGGATCACACACTACAATGGAAGGAAAGAATGTTGGAAAGAAATGCCGTACACATTACAAAGGAACATTCAATGACGGAACTCAGTTTGATTCTTCTTATGACCGCGGAGAGCCGCTTGAGTTCGTATGTGGTGCAGGACAGATGATCAAAGGATTTGATGCAGCAGTAGCTGATATGGAAGTTGGTCAGGTAGTGGACATCCATCTGATGCCGGAAGAAGCTTATGGAATGCCGAATCCGGAAGCTATCTTCACAGTAGAGATTGCAGAACTCCCGGGATCTGAAGACCTTGAAGTGGGACAGCAGGTTTACCTGTCCAATCAGTATGGACAGCCATTTCCGGTAAAGGTAACAGCTAAGGAAGAGACAACAATCACTTTCGATGCAAACCATGAGATGGCAGGAAAAGAACTGAACTTCAAGATTGAGCTTGTATCAGTAGAATAAAAAGTGAATAGAAGTAATTAGAAATTCTACTAAGAAATATCTAATAAGAAACATAAAGAGAGGGCAGTGCTTCAACGATTGAGAAATCGTAAAGTACTGCCCTCTCTCTGTAATTGCAGGTAAAGATTTAAATTGCTACGGATTTACACTATCACTCACAATCTTTCCATCCATAATGCGGACAACACGGTCAACCTGATTGGCAATTTCATCATCATGTGTAATGATAATAACTGTTCTTCCAGACTTATGAAGGTCTTTCAGAATATTCATGATCTCGATAGTCGACTTACTGTCCAGGTTACCGGTCGGTTCATCGGCAAGGATGATCGGCGGCTGTGCGGCAATTGCTCTGGCTACAGCGACACGCTGCTGCTGTCCACCGGAAAGCTGGTTCGGTCTGTGATCCATACGGTTTTCCAGTCCAACTTTCGACAGTGCTTCCCCGGCAATCTCTTTTCGCTGCTGCTTTCCAAGTCCGCGGTAAATCAGTGGGAGTTCTACATTTCCAAGTGCATCCAGGTTTGGAATCAGGTTGAATCCCTGAAAGATGAAGCCGATCTTGTGATTGCGGATATCAGACAGTTCATTGTCTGAGAGATTGGCAACATCTTTTCCGTCCAGAAAATATTCCCCGGAATCAGGTGTGTCGAGACAGCCGAGCATATTCATAAATGTAGATTTACCAGAACCGGAATGTCCGACAATGGCAATAAATTCCCCCTGGTTGATCTCAAGAGAAACATCATCCAGTGCGCGGACTTCATTTTCTCCCGGGTTGTAAATCTTGTACATATTTTTAACACGAATGAGTGGCTCCATAATAACCTCCTTAAAAA
>ENA-OQLB01000277-OQLB01000277.1-human-gut-metagenome-genome-assembly--contig:-NODE-277-length-30691-cov-13.035892_pt1 | contig 30691 bp, 33 predicted proteins | sample MGYA00242656_ERZ504813 | MGnify/ENA primary metagenome ERZ504813 (study PRJEB26092, sample SAMD00036388) | human gut metagenome | host: Homo sapiens | study: EMG produced TPA metagenomics assembly of... | reverse complement strand
CAATTAAGAAAAGATAACTTATAAATTTACTTGAGTATGATGGCACGCCGTATGATGCGAAAACATCATGTACGGTGTAGAGCGGGGGAAAAGGTGGAGATTACTTCAAAGCCTTACCTATCGCTATAGATTTTAAGATGCTGCGGAGGTATGCTGAAAGCGCATGGATACCGGATACGGGTGCTGAACCTGGTGGAAATGGAGCAGTCTAACGGATATAACCCATTCCGCTATATCCGCTCTGAAACAGATATTGTAAAACTGGTTACTAACCTGATCAATAATACCACTCCGAAAAACGCACAGCCCAGTGATCCATTCTGGGAGAAAGCCGAGTCTTTGTACTTGCAGGCCATTTTTCTTTATGTGTGGCAGGAGTGTGAAATGGAGAAAAGGAATTTCCGTATGGTTTTGCAGCTCTTGAATGAGGCAGAAGTCCATGCAGACGGTTCCCCTTCTGATTTAGACCGGCGTTTCCGCAGACTGGAGAGAAAAAAGGGAAGCAACCACCCTGCTTTAATCCAGTATAATAAAGTGGTACGGGGTGCCGGAGATACGGTAAGGAGTATCATCATTTCCGCAAATGCAAGGCTGGGATTGTTACAGAACCCACAAATTTTGCGGATTCTGGATCATGATGAAATGGAGATTGAGGAGATTGGGATTGGTGTTGACGGGGACAGAAACCGGAAGACTGCACTTTTTTGTGTAACGCCGGATTCGGATAAGAGTTATGCCTTTTTAATTGGTATGCTTTATTCCCAGATTTTCCAGGAATTGTATTACCAGGCAGACTTCCATTATAATGGAAAACTTCCCATTAACGTGAATTTCATGCTGGACGAATTTGCCAACGTGCCATTGCCAGATGACTACTGCAGCCTCCTTAGTACCATGCGTTCCAGGAATATTTCATGTACCATTTTTATCCAAAACCTTGCCCAGATCAAGGCTTTGTTTGAGAAAACCTGGGAAACCATACCGGGTAATTGTGATTCTCTGGTATATCTTGGTGGGAATGAACAGTCCACGCATAAGTATATCAGTGAGTCCCTGGGAAAAGGAACCATTGATAAAAAAAGCAGTGGGGAAACCAAAGGCCGGCAAGGGAGCAGTTCCCGGAATTATGATGTGCTGGGGCGTGAGCTTTTGACACCGGACGAAACCCGAAAGCTGGATAACTCAGAGTGTATTTTGTTAATCAGGGGTTGTGATCCTATTATTGATAAGAAATACAATACTTTTGCACACTCCAGATTTTCGGAAACAGAAGATGGCGGGGCTGCGCCTTATATCCATGACAGAATGGCTGCCCAAAAACAGGCGGTACAGATTTTAAGTGAAGAATCCCTGGATTATTATAAGAAGAAAAAGGAACAGGGAGAAGATGTTCAGATTGTGGAACTGTCTTTTGATGAAATTTTTTCTTATGAGCCTATTCCTAAGAAGATTTTTTCGGAGGAAGAGCTGAAAGAGAACCAGAAGAAGAGAACGGTAGAGGAGGTGAGGCCGCCGAAGAAAACGGAAAAACCGGTACAGACAGAGGAAGAAAAACTTTCTGAATTATTAGAAAGCCATGTTTATAATGAGGAACAGTTGGGAGAAATCATGCTTGCCATTGGTGCTGGAATTTCGTATGATAAAATCCTTCAAATGGCAGATACAAAAAACAGTGCTGAAAAGATGAAGGAAATCCGTAAAAAATTTACAAAAGAAACAGCCTCGGATTAAAGAAGGCAGATTTTTGGAAACCTGTAGTTTTTGCATTACGCAGGGCAGGTTTTCAAAAATCTGTCTTTTTGCGTAATGCGGTATCAATCACATGAAAAGGAGTAAAAAGATATGAAGATCAAAGAGGTTATCAGAAAGAAACAGAACCGCTTGAAAAAATCTCTACTGGGAGTCCTGGCAGTAAGCGCTGCCACTGTTTCCCTGTTCCCCCAGACTGTCATGGCTTCCGGGGTAAGTGACGTAACACAGCCGCTTATGAATTTAAAGACACTGGTGATCAGTATTATCGGTGCGGTGGGTGTGATTATCCTGGCAAAAAACGTGATGGAATTTGCACAGGCTTACCAACAGCAGGACAGTTCTTCTATGAACAGTGCCATTAAAGGAATTGTTGCAGGGCTTATTATGGCAGCCATTTCCTCCGTTCTTACTTTCCTGGGAATTAGCTAAAACCATTCTTCTTTTTGAGATAAGCAGATAAGAAGAGAGGTGAAGTGATGTTTAATTTAGGAGAGGCGATCCTTGCACTTTTGGAAATCGTGTTTGGATTTTGGAATAACCAGGTCAGCCTCGTATTTGAACTTTTAGGACAGTCCTACCGGGTTCAAAGGAGGCGGGCCCTGGGGGATCATTGAAGGGATTGAACCCCTTTTTGTTGGGATAGGCTCTGCCTGGTAGTCCTTTTTTTCGTCATTGGGTTTTGTGCAGAGTCGGTAGATATCCGGGAAGAAATCCGGTTTGAAGCAATCCTCCGTATGTTTATCCGGGTTGCCATTGCACAGTGGCTGGTATCTTATAACATTACCATTATGAAAGCCCTGTTTACTTCCTGTGGAAACCTGGTGGGGCATTTGGGGCAAAACCAGAGTGTGGAGTTATCCATTGACCCGGCGCAGGCAGAAGTGATCAAAGATTTGGGATTTGGAACCAGTATCGTGTTCCTGATACTTGCTGTTTTCCTGTCTTTAATCGTTATTATCTGTGGTTTCTTCCTGCTGTACAATGTTTATTTCCGCTTTTTGAAAATTATGGTAATTGTACCTTTTGGGGCGATTGCCAGCAGTACCCTGGCTGGAAACCGGGGGCTTAGCAATACCTTTGTAGCCTATATGAAATATTTTATCAGTGTCGTTTTTGAGGCAGTCACAATGGCACTGGCAATCCTTTTGTGTAACCAGTTTATTTCCTCCGGACTTCCGACCTTTACCGGAGATTATGAGGACTGGGCCAAAACCCTGATTTATTTGGGGGAAATGACCTTTACGGTTGCGCTGACGGTAGGCACTGTAAAAGGAGCGCAGAACCTGACTTCCAGGGCACTGGGATTGTAGGAGGAAAGGATTGTGCAGGAAAAAGGGATACAGATGACACTATTTGAATATTTTCAGGACGCAGAATGCTTCAGCCTTAAAGAAGCAGTGGCTTGTGTAGAACAGGTAAAAGAGGTAAAAGAACCCAGTATCCGGGCAAGAATTTATGAGGGAATAGAAAAGGGGCTTTTTTCCAGGATAGCCAAAGGAGTCTATACGGTTACCAAGGAACAGGACGGAGAAGAGGTAACTTGTATGCTGGTTCAGGGAAATGGCAGGGATTTGAGCTTTTTAAAAGATAACAGTATAGATGCCATTATTACAGACCATGCTTATGACCTGAAAAAAGCCTGAAAGGGGGAAACCGGGATTTTGCGGCCTATGAATGTTTTCAATATACGCAGGAAGACTTTGATGAAAAATACCGGGTGTTGAAAAAAGGGTGTTTTCTGGTAGAGTTCATGCCGGAAGAAAATGGGGAAAATTATGAATACCTCTATCAGATGAAAAAAATGGCGAAAGAAGCAGGACTTGAATATTATGCAAAAGTCGCCTGGAAAAAAGGAAATTTCGTTGCCAATACGGGAAGAAAATCTAAAAATACGGAAGAGATTGCATTTTTTACGAAAGGAAAAGCCAGGAATTTACGCCCAGATGCGAAAAAGGATAAGGCGGAGCCAGGAATATCCCACTATATGTCAGGTGCCAGGGGAATGCTTCCAACGGTCTTTGACATTGAACCGCCGGGGAAAAACTCCCGTATTCATCAGGCAGAAAAACCAGTGGAACTTTTGCAACAGATCCTTGGATTTGTAACAGAAGAAAAGGAGTGGGTACTGGATCAGTTTGCAGGTTCGTTTTCCCTGGGGGAAGCAGCACTTTCCAGTGAACGGAATGCAATCTGCATTGAAATTAATGAAGAATATTTTGAAAAGGGAAAAGAAAGGCTTCTGTCTGCAAAGAGCAGGAGCCGGTAAGAAGGGAGGATATGTAAATGGAACAGGAAGAAAAACTCAGCCTGGATTTTGGCAATGGGGAGATCTATGAGGTCTGGCTGGAAGTTGCAACTTATCCGGCTGATAAAAACATCAAAGTTTGTGTGTTTACGGAAAAAGAGGAAGAGATATGGAAACTTTTTGAATTGACCACAGATATGGGAATTCCGCTGGAAAAGAACCAGACCTTTTTGCTCCCAAGCTATGATCTGGAGCAGATCGTAGAATTTATCAAAAAAAACGGGCTTGGACAGTTAAAAGAAGAAATTTGCTGTTCTGGTTGTATGGAATATCCACTGTTTGAATTTCAGGAAGAAACTTTAAAGAAATTGGACCGGAGGGATATGCAGCCTATGAGCAGGCATACCAGGAACGGGGAGAAGTAAAAAATCCAGAATTTCAAAAGGAAATCAAAACAGCAGATTTTCAATGGGCGTATGGAACCGAAGAACTGGCATTGCGGGTAGATTATTACGCAATGAACCAGAACCTTTATGTGGAACTGTATAGTAAGGAAGATGGGGCGTGGGAACCGTTTTCAGATTTGACCGTAAACCTTCCCGGATATTGCCTGGAACCTGGAACTGCCTGTATCAGCGGTGATTTTAGTAAGGAAAATATCCAATTTATTCAGGAGCATGGACTGGGAACTTTGCTTCCCTGGAAGGCACAATCCGGTATGGGGCAGTACGCGGTGGTGAAATTTCATCTGGAGGAGCTGCGTAAGTTTGACCAGGCTGGGGTTGCCGCCTTTTGCAATCAACATGGATTACAGAAAACCATGCAGGAAGAGCGAAGACAGAGCAGATAAAAAACAGATACAGGAGGTTATGTATGGAGATTGAATTAAGTGAGGACCTACAGCATTATAAAGAATCCCTGGTTCTAGGACTTACAGCAAAACAGTTTTTGTTTTCGGCATTGGCATTGGGCGTAGGAACTGGGATTGTCCTGCTTTTGTATGAAAAAATCGGGATTACTTTGAGCTGTTATGTGGCAACCCCTTTTGTTGTACCTCTGGCACTGACTGGGTTTTATAACTATCATGGGCTGACATTCTGGCAGTTTGCAGGGAAGATGATTTATTTTTCCTTTTTTAACCGCCCTTTGGTGTATGGCTCTACGGAATCGGTGCAGGAACTGAAACAGATTTATATGGAAACCCGTCAGGAAGAAGAACGGGAAGTACAGCAAAGGAAAAAGGAACAGAAAAAAGAGAAGAAAGGTGGTGATGTCAACGTGGTGAAAAAGAAGGCAATCCGTATGGGGATCGTAACGGTAGTGATGATTGTACTTGGTGCGGCAGCAGCGGTGTGGTATAAGATGTACCGTTGACCAGAATATTCAATCAAGGCGTGAAATAGCGCCTGCTCTCCATTTCAGGAGAGGGATACACAGACATGTAGCGGCAGATGGAAGCTGCTGTGTTTGTGGTCCCATCTGCCTGAAAGGAGGAAATTAGAGATTGTCAATTTTTTCAGATAAGTTTGACCAGTTAAAAAAAGCAGATAAAGCAGTAAAATCCCCGAAATATCTTCAGGAAGTCATGGGGATTGGGAGAATTGCAGAAAATGGCATTTTTGAAGTAGGGAAGGGGATATATTCCAGGACATACCGTTTTTTGGATATTAACTATGTAACCGCAGGTGCAGAAGAACAGATGCGGATTTTAAAGCAGTATTGTAAGACGGTAAATGCCATTGATGTATATTTTCTTATTACCATTTTTAATCGGAATAAAAATATGCAGGATTTCCGGGAGCATGTACTTTTCCAGGAAAAAGGAGATGGTTTTAACTGGCTGCGTGGAAGTTATAACCAGATTATTGAAAAGCGCATTGTAGATGGAAGGCAGGGGATTGAGCAGGAAAAACTGCTGACTGTATGTGTAGAACGGAAATCCTACGAACAGGCAAAAGCATTTTTTGCCACTTTTGAAGCTACCTTAAAACAGAACTTTGGAGAACTTGGTTCCTGCATTGAAGAATTAAATGCAGAAGAGCGGCTGCGGGTACTTTTCAATTTTTACCGTATAGGGGAAGAAGAACAATTCTCCTTTGATTTCAGACAGGCGTTAAAAAAGGGCGGTGATCCTAAAAATGATATTTCACCAGGGTATATGCAGTTTTACCCAGGTTATTTTGAAACGGAACGGAAAAAATGCAGGGCATTATTCATTAAAAAATATCCGTCTTCTTTATCGGATACCTTTTTAAATGAGATTACCAGTCTTCCGGTTCATAGCATCACTACAATCTGCATTGTACCAGTACCAAAAGAACTGGCAAATAAGGTTCTTCAGAAGAAATATCTGGGCATTGAAAATGATATTTTAAAGCAGCAGAGAGTCCGTAATAAAAATAACGACTTTTCCAGTGACATTTCTCATATCAAGAAAGTCCAGAAGGAGAAGATTGTAAATCTTATGGACGACGTGCGGGAAAATGACCAGAACCTGTTTTATACAGGGGTTAATTTCTTGATCATGGCAGAGGACAAGAAAGAGTTAGACAGTGTAACCGAAACCATTAAAAATATCGGCAATGGACGCATGTGCCAGATTGAAACCCACTATTATCAGCAGAGGGAAGCTATGAATACCATACTTCCAGTGGGAAACCGGCAGATCAGCACAATGCGGACCATGCTCACCAGGGATATTGCAGCCCTTCTTCCCTTTAATGTACAGGAATTAAACGAAAAGTCTGGCGTCTGCTATGGCATTAACCAGGTTTCTCATAACCTTTGCATTGGAAACCGGAAAAAACTGGCAAATGGAAATGGAATGGTATTCGGTGTCCCCGGCTCCGGAAAATCCTATTTCAGTAAGTCGGAAATGCTGCAGGTGTTCTTAGGAACAGATGATGATATTATCTGTATCGATCCGACACTGGAATATTTTGATATTGCAGAAGCCTGGGAAACCAGGCAGCAATCATTAACCTGTCTACCTATACAAAGAATTACATCAATCCTTTGGAGATGGACGTTTGGGCGCTGGATTTAAACGATTCTCAGGGATATATCCGGGATAAAGGGGAATTTATGCTGGGGCTGTGTGAACAGTGTTACGGGGATAATCTAAACAGTCGCCATAAATCCATTATAGACCGTTGTGTACGAAAGTTGTATATCGACATTGCAAAGGCAAGGGAAAAGCATATCCCTACCATGTCAGAATTTTATGAGTTATTGTTGGAGCAGCCAGAAGAAGAGGCAAAGGACATTGCTTTATCGTTGGAGCTGTTTGTAAATGGCTCTTTAAATATTTTCAATAACCATACCAATGTGAATGTACAGGCAAGGTTCATTGTCTATGGTACCAGGGACCTGGGGAAAGAGCTGGGAGCCATTTCCACTCTGGTCATGCTGGAAAATATCAGTGCCAGGATTGCAGAAAACGCAAAGAAAGGAAGGGCAACCTGGCTTTATATAGATGAGTTCCATACTGTTCTTGACCGGGAGTATAGTGCGAAATTTTTGTTCAGCCTCTGGAAAAAAGTGAGGAAGCAAGGGGGACTATGCACAGGAATCACCCAAAATTTGGTTGATATGCTGCAAAACTATACAGCCATGACCATGCTTGGAAACAGTGAGTTTATTGCCCTGTTAAAGCAGTCCAATGTAGACAGTCAGGAATTATCCACTGCAGCAGGAATTCCAGAAGCACAATTAAAATATGTAGATAATTCTCCTTCCGGTACGGGGATCATTAAGTATGGAAATACCTGTATTCCATTTGATAACCGTATGGAAAAAGAAGCCAATCCGCTGTATGCGCTTTTCAATACCAACCTTCACGAAAAGGCGTTGCAGACAAAGCAGGAGTAATGTAATCTGAAAGGAACTTTTTCTTTTATCTGTAAAGGAAAAGGTATGACAGACGAGAAAAAAATTAGGCAACAGCAAAAATTATAAGTCGGTAAAGTAGAAAAAGGATAGGACAAAAAGAGTGCAGTTCTTTTATCAGGCACTCTTTTTGTATATCATGGGAAAGGTGGCAGAATGGCTGAAACATATCAAATAGAAATGAATTTAGAGCAGTTGGAAAGACTTTTAAAAAATCTGCCGGAGGGAATTATGCTGGAGATTTGCTTTGGAAAGGAAGAACATGGAGAAGACACATAAAATAGATGTGGTAAGTATACGCCTGGTGGAAGAACCTCCTCTATACAGTAGCAAAGAATTAAAAAATCCCTGTGATGTGGCAGAACTCTTTCAGGATTTTTTAAAAGATTGTGACCGGGAAATGTTCTGTATTTTAAACCTTCGGACAAAAGGACAGGTAATCAATCTCAATGTAGTGGGTGTCGGGACTCTGAACAGTGTATTGATACACCCGAGGGAAGTGTTTAAATCTGCAATCCTGTCTAATGCCAGCAATATCATCCTGGCACATAACCATCCTTCGGGAAATCCGGAACCTAGCAGGCAGGACATGGACATGACAAAAAGATTGGCAGAAGCTGGGCGGCTTCTGGGGATTGAAGTGCTGGATCATGTGATTGTATCAGATGACCGGTATTTTAGCTTCCGGGAGGAAAAGCTATTGCCGGAATATTTCCAGATGGATGGGATAGCTGCGGAGCAATCCTTTCCGTATGCAAAGAGTGAAAGAGAGAAGGTACGTTAATGGGATTGACGGATTAATACGGGAACCATATAATGAGTACAATGGAAAATTTGTTTATAGAAACAAACACGTTGATGGAGAATGTAAAAATTCTGTGATTAGCGTTTAAAGTGTGTTATACTAGGAGGAGAACGATGGGATTAAAAGATGCGAAAGAAGGAAAACTTCTATATCATTTAACAGAATTAAAGAATCTGGAATCTATTATTGATTTTGGCCTTGTGCCGAGAAAGATTCTAAGGGAGAATACGGTAACATTTGGAGATGTAGCAGATCCAGAAATTATACGCAAGAGGGAAAGTCTGGGATTGGACGGATACATTCCATTTCATTTTCATCCATATTCAGCTTTTGATGTGGCTGTAAAGAAAACTCATGCGGGAGAGGAAATGATCTATATCTGTATTACCAGAAATTTGGCAAGGCGCAATAATTTCAGCATTTTACCTAAGCACCCATTGGCATTGGAAGGATGCCAGTTATATGATTATGATGAAGGTTTTGAAATGATCAACTGGGATATTCTTACCAGTGTGGGGCAAAATGACGTGGAAGCCAGAAATATAAAGATGGCGGAATGCCTGAGCCCATTGGTTATTCCTGTTGATGCATTCCAGTGCATCTATGTTTCATCTGAAGAAACTAAAAACAGAGTAACAAATTTACTGAAACAGAAAGGCGTTATCTTTCCACCGCCATTTATTACGGTGATGTCCCAATGGTTTGAATAACGAGAGGAGGTGGTTGTGTTGATTAAATACACAACTGGAGATATGTTTCAGTCTGGTGCAGAGTGTTTAGTTAATACAGTCAACTGTGAAGGCTATATGGGAAAGGGAATTGCGTATCAATTAAACTGAAATTCCGGAAAACAATAAAGCCTATATAAAAGCATGTAAAGACAAAACACTTCATGTCGGAACAATCCATACTTTTGTAGAGAATGGCATTACAATTGTAAACTTTCCGACGAAAGATAAGTGGCGTGAAAACTCTAAAATAAGTTATATAGAAACAGCACTGGATGTTCTGGTAGAAAGGCTTCCGAAACTGAATGTAAAGTCCGTAGCGATTCCCCCGCTGGGATGTGGTAATGGTGGTTTGGATTGGCAGACAGTAAAAGAACTGATACAAAAGAAATTAAAACCAATTGCTGATGATTTTACGGTTTTGATTTATGAGCCACAGAGAAATTATGTGCAGAAAGCAGCTACTGCACCTAAACTTACAGCAGCCAGTTTAGTCTTGATGAAACTCAAAATGGGACTGAAACGTTGTACAAAACTTCGTCTTCAAAAAGCGGCGTATTTTATGAATTTATATCTGGAAGAACCTTATTTTTCCTTTCAAAAGTATAAATATGGTCCATATGCCCATTCCATTGATATTGTTGGCAGAAATATCGGAGAGTATCAGAGTTTTTATGGATTAAATGATACAGAATCGACGTATCAGTTAGCTTATCAGGTGATATGCAGTGAAAAAACAACAAAGCTATTGAACCGCCTTTCTCCTGCAATTGAAAAGGCTGTTGCTTATGTAAATGGGATAGAGAGCGACCATGAACTGGAAGGACTTGCAACAGTAACTTATTTAGTCCAGACTTTTTCAAGAATAGATGCCAGCCAGATCGTATCTGAATTTAAACAGTGGTCAGATGACAAAGCAACCCGTTTTACTGAGGATGAAATAAAGAAATACATTGACTGCTTGGAGCAGATGGGTGTGATAGAACGGGATATTATGGGAAACTATTGCATTTCAGAGTATCTTTCTTACAGATAAACAACAATTAAAAAAGAAAATAGGAAGTAACACGAAGAGCATTATCGCTAAAAACGGTAGTGCTTTTTTTGTGCATAAAAAGGAGGTATTGCTACGTGGAAAAAGGTGAGATGGGCGAGAATGCCACCGGACGTTTGGCAACGTATTATGTGGCAGAATGTATGGAATTTAACCGCTATGGAGAATACAGGGAGGATATCCACAGTGCAGAAGAGGCAGTAAAGATCTATCAGAGTATTCCTTCTGAAAGGTTGAATGCAGGAAAAGGAATTGGGCTTCATGTGGAGGAAGAAGATGGTATTCCATTGGAATTTTCCCTGGTTTATAACGGAGAGTTGGATGTGGATCTTTTGAGAGATATCTATGATCCAAACCAATACCCAGAGGTTTTTATAGCTGCCAGGGAACTGAGTGCTTATCTTCCGGAAACAAAAGTCATTGATACCAAAGGGCTTTTAAAAGAGAAAACCTTGGAGGCTACTGTTTTTGCAGATGAAATGATAAAACTGGAAAAAAATCTTGACCCTGATTTTTACCATACCTTTTATCCGAAAGAAGCAGAACATAAGGAAGCTATTATATGGAAAGCCTTATGTCAAGATGGAAAAGAGGAATACAGCAGGTGGCTGGGAAGCAAGATATTTGAGCAGAAACCAGAGCTGAAAGAACAGGCAGACAAACTAAAGACAACATTGGGACAGGTAAAGCTCATTCCGCCTGTGGACTTGAAGCCTTTTGTGTATGTACGGATCAGTGAACACCTGGACATTCCTTCTGAGGAAGCCATGCCATTAAATAAAGCGGTAGAATTGTTCGGAAAGTTGGACCGGCAGGCTGTGGAAGAGAAAGAGATGGCAGGTTATTATAAAACACACTTTGAAATCTGTTTTCTCTCAGAAGGTGAAATTATATCTTATACTGGGCGGCAGGACTTTGGTGACGGGGAAGGAAATCTGCTGGATCATGTAAAAGCATTTGCAGATTATTATCTCCATACAGAAGAAGGGCAGCAGCTTATGAAACAGACCGCAAAGACAAACGCAGAATGGGAAGATGAACAGCGGGAAATGAAATGGGTATTGGAGGAGATGCTTCCTGCCCTTCAGTATTTCTGCAACCTGGAAAAACTGGAAACAGCGGTTTTGGAAGAACAGGAAATAGAAAAGAAAGTCCCTTTACTGACACAGGGGGACGCATCACGAAAGGCATACCAGGAAGCCATGCTTGCGTATGTCCGGGAAAGCAGGATTGCACTAAATACAGGGGAGGAGTTGCCCCGTATGCCGGATATCCGGGATTTTGCAACTGCCTGTCCGGATAAATCATACAAAGAACAGGTTATGGAAGAAATACGACAGGAAGCAGAGTCATACGGTATGACCGTAGAAGCGTATGCAGCAAATGGATATGAGCCGCCAAAAAGGGGCGGCAGATAAAAGTAGGAAAGGAGGCGGAGTTTTGGCCATGTAAAAGATATCTTCCCTCCTGAAAAAAATTGGATTTAGAAAAAACAGCAATAGAACGTATCCGCACTGCCAGCCAGATGTCCCTGCAACATTATGGGCTTCCTTTGGTAGTGACGGACAGTGGAGGAAAAGACAGTGCCGTATGCAGGGAACTGGTACGGCGTTCCGGCGTGCCATTTGACTGATGCACAACCTGACTACTGCAGATGCCCCACAGACTATTTATTATGTGAGGGAACAGTTTCAGAAGGCAGAACAGGCCGGTATAACTTGTAGTATCAATAAACCTTACTATAAAGGGCAGCGGATAACTATGTGGAGCCTGATCCCCATGAAAATGATCCCTCCTACCAGGACTATCCGGTATTGTTGTGAGGTTCTAAAAGAAAATGGTGGGGCTGGGCGTTTTATCACCACAGGTGTCCGGTGGGCAGAAAGTCGAAAGCGGAGGAAAAACAGGGGGATTTATGAAAACTTGTCCCAAATGGAAAAAACGTGCCATTATTTTAAATAATGATAATGATGATACCAGGCGGCTCTTTGAATCATGCCTGTCAAGGGGCAAACACGTATGCAATCCCATTGTTGACTGGAGTGACCAGCAGGTCTGGGAGTATATCCAGGCAGAGAAAATACCCATGAACCCTCTTTACGAAATGGGATTTCACCGGGTTGGCTGTGTAGGCTGTCCTATGGCAGGAAAACAAAGATACCGGGAGTTCCGCATCTTCCCGACCTATGAGAGGGCATACCGGCGGGCTTTTGCTAAAATGCTGGAGTTAAGGAAAGCTGCAGGAAGGCAGTGCAATTCCCGCTTATGGTCAGATGTAGATGCTTTTTTCCGTTGGTGGATGGAAGATCCTGGTATCCCCGGACAGTATGAATTGTCCTTTCATGAAGATACCATGAGATTTATTATGACTATTTGTAGTGGAAGGGAGGAGGAATTATCGCAAAATATCAATTATCTTTTGGACTGCAGTATGAAGCCTGGATGCTGGAAATCCGTATTCCGGACTGGCTGGAGTTTCCTTCTAAGGAGCAGGCACTAAAATATGGTGAGCAGGCTGAGGTTTCCGTTTTCTTAAAAGCGGAAGCTATTTTTTTGCTCTTTGATGGCAGTAAGGAGAAGATTTTACCGCAGCAGACGGAACTTTATCAGTTTCCTACCTGAAAGAAAAGACTTATGACAGACTGGGACCGCCGCTTTCCCCGGAAGACATAGACCATTTGGTAGAAGTGGGGGAATTGGAGCAGGTACTGTTCAGTGAAAAATATATCCTGACAGAAGATGATTACCAGGAATTTTCCGGAAACCTTATGGAAGCCTTTCAGGAATTGGAAAAGGAGTACGGACCACCACCCAGAGAAAAGGAACAGGGGTATCTGTTTCAGGCGCTCTGGTATCAGGCAGAAGAATTAAACCCCGGAGAGGGGGACTGTTTTGGAGATTAAGGTAAAAAAAGAAAAAGAGCCGGAGCTGAAATTAAAAAAAGAAGCCCAGGTGACGGTGCATAAGAAAAATCCGATTTTATCTGCAAAGGAAAAGAAAGCTGCTTTTACCTCTAAGCCGGTGCCGATCTTTTAGGGCAGAGAAAGAAAAAAGAAGGGGCAGAAAAAGGGAAACAGCCGGAGCAAGGCAGAGAAGCGCTGTTTGAAAACAAAAGGAAACAGAAAAAGAACAAGCCGGGAAAGAGGCAGTAATCCGTGGAGTAGCAGAAGATAGAAAACAAAATGGAAAGACCAAAAGTACGGTATCTGTACCGGGAACCTTACAGATGGATCAGATGAAACAGGGGACAGCACCAAACAGCCAGCCCTCTGCTGGTTTTCGGGCGAAGGAACAGTACCGGAGAGAACAGGCTGCAAAGCTGGCGGAAACAAAAAAATCTTCCTGGCGAAGCAGACTGCCATAAAAGGGGTACGCCGGGGAGAGGCTGCTATATTGACCCAGTTAGAGGGCGGGGAGGAAGTCAATGATTCTCTTTATGTCATGGGGACAGCAACAACACCGGCAGAAAAGCTGTGGAAGGATCGGAATTATAGAAAGGCAGAGCAGGAATTAAAGGTAAAACAGGCAGATGGGAAGATCACCAATAAGCAGTTTTACAGAGAAACAAAAGCAGTGAAAAAGAAACAGATGGAGAAACAGAAAAAACAGGCAGTCCGGCAGAGAAAAATCCAGTATATGATCAATAAGCTCACCGGAAATGGGCAGCAGGATAGTTTGGCACAGGTGGCAAAAGATATTGTAAAGATGAAAGCCTCTGTGTTTATGCTGAAGGTGATCCAGTTTGCCGGGGCGCTTTTAGCTCCGCTGTTCAGTATTCTTCTTGTGGTGGCAATCCCTGTAGTGATTATCTTTTTCCTCTTATACTGTTCGCCCCTTGGTGCGTTCATGCCAAATCCGTCTGAGGAGAACCCTACCGTCCGAGAAGTTTTAAGCGGTTACTACATGGACTTTAATACAAAACTTGGACAAAATGGGGAAGATGGGGCTGTCACCTATCTCCATGAGAAAAACGGGAATTATGTGAGTAATTACTATGATACTTTAATGGTTTATATGGTGAAGTATGGAACTGGGGATATAGGTGTGGATATGGATCAGCGTCATAAGGACAAGCTGAAGGAAATCTTTGATGAAATGAACAGTTTTGAAAACACGACCATAACCACCACCATAAAGGCAGGGGAAAGTCTGGGAAATGTTGTTACCAGCGGCTATTGCCAGTGTAGTATCTGTTGTGGGCAGTGGGCAGGAGGACCGACAGCTTCCGGTGTCATGCCAAAACCGGACCATACCCTTGCAGTAGATGCACAGAACCCCTTTGTCCCTATGGGAACCAGGATCATTATGAATGGGATTGAATATACCGTAGAAGATACCGGGGCATTTGACCGGTATGGGGTACAATTTGATGTTTTCTGTGCGGACCATGCATCTGCGTCTGCCTGGGGACATCAGACTTTTGAAGCGTTTCTGGCAGATGGGGACGAAAATGAGATTACGGTAACAAAGAAGGGCTATTATGTCAAGAACTTGAATTATGAGGACTATATTGCACTTGGAAAGCTGACAGAAAAAGAAGAAGAACTTTTAAGGGAAGTCATGAGTGAGGAATTCCGAAATGAGATCCCTTCCTTTGGTGTAGGAAGTGACGTTGCAAATCTGGCACTGACGAAGGTAGGCTGTAAATACAGTCAGGAACACCGGTATGAGGAAGGATATTATGATTGCAGTTCCCTGGTACAGCGGTTGTATCAGGAGGTAGGCATTTCCCTTCCGGCGATTGCCTCTACCCAGGGAGAATTTATGGTAACACATGGGCTGGAAGTTACAGAAGGCGAACTGGAGCCGGGAGATCTGATTTTTTATTCTTATGAGCAGAATGGGCAGTTCCGCAATATTTCCCATGTGGCAATTTATGTTGGTAATGGCAGAATGGTACATGCAGCCAACAGCAGACGTGGAGTGGTCAATGACCCGTTCAATCCGTCGAACATTGGGCTGTATGGAAGACCCAGCCGCTTGCAGTAAGAAAGGAGAAGCATGGACGAAAAAGAATATGAAGTGACCATAACAGAAGTCCTGGAGAAAAAAGTAAGATACCGGGGCGGGAATGAATTAGAGGCAACTGCAAAAGCAGAAGCAGATTATTATGCAGAAAAAATCGTGCTGGGAGCAGATGATTTTTCCTATCGTGATATTTCTGCAAAAGACTGGTACCTGTAAAAGAAAGAAGGAACAGAAGATGAAGCATATCACAAAAGTACGGGAACTGTATGAAGAAACCATACACTGGATTTCAAAGTCGGAGGATTCCTGGAAAAATTTCCTTTCCTGCATGGGGCGCTTGTATCAGTTGGACTTCTTAAATACCTGTATGGTATATGCCCAGCGTCCAGATGCTTCTGTTCTTGCAGGATATGATGCCTGGCATGAAATGGATTTGCCGGTTGCCAGAGGGAGTAAAGGAATTGCAGTATTTCCTTCCAAAATTTTCGGGGAAGGAGTGACTCATGTTTATGATATTCAAGATGTAAAGGGACAGGGAATCCGGCCCTGGAATTGGCAGGTGAATGGGACAAACCGCAGGCTGCTGGCAAGGGAGCTGTTCCCGGAAATCTACGAACAGGAAAAAAAGTTTAAAAATTCTTTAGACGCCTTTACAAGAACAAATGTTTGGCTTATGATAGAAGAGGAAGATGAAATTTTAAAATCCTTGCAGAAGTTGGCTGTCCTTACCGGAGAGGGACAGGAGGTAAAAGAAAACCAGATTACAGAGTTTCTTGTAAACAGTGTCTGTTATGCGGTGGAAAGCCGCTGCGGTATCCGAGATGACACCCTGGATTTTTCTTTTATCTGCGGTTTTTCAGAGAATGAGGAGATTCTGTACCGAACAGGACGGTTGGTATCTCATTTATCTGGGCGGATTGTGTTACAGATTGCAAGGACCATGAAGAACATAGACCTTGAAAGGAGACAGTATTATGGAAGGAATCGCAGGAATCCAGTACAGGGAAATGAATGGCGTACAGATACCAGTTTTAGAGGGCGTGATGAGCGAGGAGAAGATGCTGGCGTCCCTGAACCGTTACGGCAGGATCGCAGCACAGGAAATGAAGAGAACGGACCAGGCCCAATACGAAATGATGCTCCTGTCCGGGAAATTGATGGAGAAACTTATGAAAATCCAGACAGAAGCGGAGGAATACCACGAGAAACTGGCAGAAAGTCTTCTGAAGACCTGGACCAGAGAGGACAGGACCGACCCTTACAACACGTTGGAAATGACCAGTCTTCGGATACAGGCGGATATGGAAGCACAGAAACAGGTTATGGAGGAGATCATTCACCCCAGGATCGGATAAAACAGAAAAAAACAGAAGAGGATACAGAGAAAGGAACTGCTTCGGCGGTTCCTTTTCCGTCTGGGGAGATAGAACCTGTACAACCGGAAAACTGGCAGAAAGAGAAAATTCTTCTGGAGATGACAGAGCGGGAGATACCATATAAAATTTATGAGTTTTACCGGAATAATCCGGAAGAAACAGACCGGGAAGCCTATCTTTATGAAGTGTATGGAGATGTAAAAAGAGAAGCCCATACAAAAGACGGTATCCTGACCGCCGAAAGCTGTCCCAGCGGTTTTTATATCCTTTGGAGTAAGGAAACTTCCATGAAGGAGGCGTTCTGGTACTGGGACGAGGTTTCTTTTGAGATAGGGAAACGGATTGAAAGAGGAACGTATCTTCCCCTGTTATCCGTATCGGAGCAAGCCTTAGAAAACGGGGAAGATATAGAAGAAACCTTACAGCCAGAGAATACGCAGGAAGTGTTTGAGGAAAAGAAACCATTCCCATTAGAAGAGATTGGAATAGCCTTTTATAAACAGAATATCCAGGCAGATATTTTAAAGAAAATGCTCTGTCTGTCTATACGACCAATCAGCTACCGGAAGAAAAAAACCATTTTTTGAAGATGCTTTTGCTTCGGGAAGTACCGGAAGGCCAGCCTTATTATCTGGTTCGAACCGAACATGGAAATTATGAGCTTTGTATCCAAGAAAGCGGGATCAGGATTACTCTGCCGGAAAGCCAGGATTTTCTACAGGAACTATCCTGGGATCAGTTTGGCGGGCTTACTGCACATCTGGCAGAGGACGACCAGATTGCTTATACAGAAGATGCAGAAACCTTAGAGCAGCAGGAGAATATGTACCGCCTGCTTCCTTGGTTTCCAGCGTTATGGGAAGAATATACTGCGATCCTCCAAAAGGAAGATTCCTTTTGGGAAGAAAAAAATCTTGTCCAGACGGACAGCAGGGAAGAAGCAGGAGATTATTATTATCCGGAAGGGTGGCTACAGTTTACCGGAGGGGATAAAAGCCGGTATCAGAAAAATATCCGGTCTATTCGTATTTTAAAAATCCTGGAGCAGGAAGAGAGAAATGCCACAAAGGAAGAGCAGGAAATCCTTGCCGGATATGTAGGGTGGGGTGGGCTGCCAAATGCGTTTAACAGCAAACGCCCGGAATGGAAAAAAGAATATCAGGAATTAAAGGAACTGTTGACCGCAGAAGAATATGCCCAGGCAAGGGCTAGTGTCAACAGTTCTTTTTATACGCCGCCGGAAGTGGTGCGGGGTGTTTATAAAGCCCTGGAGCAGTTTGGATTCCAGAAGGGAAAAATTCTGGAACCGGCTATGGGGATTGGAAACTTTTTTCATGGTCTTCCGGAAAGTATGCGGAAATCACAGCTTTATGGCGTAGAGATCGATTCCATAAGCGGAAGGATTGCACAAAAGCTCCACCCTTCAGCAAATATCCAGATCAAAGGATTTGAAAAAACGGAATTTGAGGATAACAGCTTTGATGTGGTTGTAGGAAACGTGCCTTTTGGGGATTTCCGTTTGTACGATCCCAGATATAAAAAGATGAAGTTAAAAGTCCATGATTACTTTATCCGGAAAAGCATGGATCTCCTTCGGCCAGGAGGTATTTTGGCAGTGGTAACTTCAAAAGGGACGTTGGATAAAAATGACAGCACTGTGAGAAAAAATCTGGCAGAACAGGCAGATCTTTTAGGGGCAGTCCGGCTTCCAGCAGATTCTTTTGGAAAGAGTGCCAATACAGCAGTTACAAGTGACCTTTTATTTTTCAGAAAAAGCAGAGCCTTTAATGGGGGAACCAATCTGGACTTATACAGGGCTTACGGAAGATATGGTACCGGTGAATGAGTATTATCTGGAACACCCGGAAATGATGCTTGGGAAAATGGTCTGGTTTGAACAGTTTTTCGGGAAAGATTCCAAATATACAGCCTTGGTCAATAATGCAGAAGACTTTGACCTGGAAAAAGGAATTTTGGACGCAGTTGGAGAACTTCCCCAAAACTGTTATGAAGAAAGCATAGCAGAAAAAAAGGAAGAAGCACAGGATGTCTTAGCTGCTTCCCCTAAGATACCCAATTATACATTTACAGTGATACAGGACGAAGTATATTACAGGGAAGGGGAGTCTTTATACCGGAGCCAGGCAAAGGAAAGTGTGAAGCGTCGGATACGTGCCATGCATAAAATCCGCCTTCTGGTGCGTGAAATTTTACAGATACAGCAGGAAAATTGTTCCGATCAGGAATTGAAAAAGGCACAGGAACAGTTAAACCGTTTATATGATGCCTTTGTGAAAACGCATGGATATTTCTGTGACCGGACAAATAAAATGGCTTTCCGGCAGGACAACGATTATCCACTGCTTTCTTCCCTGGAAGTGGTTGATGAGGACAAAAATGTAACAAAAGCCGATATCTTTTATAAAAGGACCATACGCCCCAGAGATGTGATAGACAAAGTGGAAAATGCTCAGGAAGCACTGCATATCAGTCTGTCAGAATATAATCGGGTGGATATTCCCTATATGCTCTCCCTTTATCCGGGAAACAGGAAGGAACTGATCCGGGAATTAAAGGGGTTAATCTACCAGAACCCGGTACTGGCCAAGGAAGACGACCCAAATGCAGGGTGGGAAACCGCAGATGAGTATTTAAGTGGCAATGTGCGGCAGAAGCTCCGTATTGCCAGAATCTATGCACAGAACAATCCTTTGTTTGCAGATAATGTGGAAGCATTGGAAAAGGTGCAGCCCAAAGACCTGACAGCGCCTGAGATCAGTGTAAAACTGGGAACAACTTGGATTGAAAATGAGGATTACGAACAGTTTATATATGAGCTTTTGGAAATACCGGAGAATAATCAAAGAAACTATTGCACTCATATTGGCCACGCCCTCAAGGTTGAGCGCTTAGATGCAGATATGTCGTACCATATTGACAGGGGAAACTTTTTTGGAGGAACCATTCGTACCAGGGAAACCTATGGTACAAGATTTATGGATGCGATCAGCATTATCGAGGAATTGTTAAACAGCCGGATTGTGACTATCAGGGACCGGGTGCAGGAAGGGGAAAAAGTACGTTATGTAATTAATCGGAAGGAAACCATGCTTGCCAGGGATAAGGCGGAGCAGATAAAAGAAGCCTTCCGGGACTGGATTTTTAAGGAACCAAAGCGCAGAAAAAAATATGTGGATTTTTATAATGAAACCTTTAACTGCGACAGACAACGAAGCTATGATGGCTCTTATTTAAAACTGCCGGGACTGAACCCCCTGTTAAAGCTGCGTCCTTATCAGAAAAATGCTGTAGCAAGGGCATTGCTGTGTGGAGGAAATACCCTGCTTGCCCATACAGTAGGTGCCGGTAAATCTCTGGAAATGATCTGTATCTGTATGGAAATGAGGAGACTGGGGCTGGCAACGAAACCCCTTCTTACCGTTCCTAACCACCTGACGTTCCAGATGGGGGCGGAATTTTTGCGGGCTTATCCAGATGCGAAAATCCTGATTACCAGAAAAGAAGATTTTCAGAAGGAAAACCGCAGACGCATGATTGCCAGAATGGCAACTGGGGATTATGACTGTATTATTATCGGCCATACCCAGTTCCAGAGAATTGCCATTTCCCCTGACCGGCAAAGAGCTATGATCGAAGAACAGGCAGAGCAACTGGTAGAAGCTATTAGCCGGGCAAGGGAAGAAGATGGAAAGAACTGGTCTATAAAGCAGATGGAAAGCAGGAAGAAAAAACTGTTGCAGAAAATCGAAGAACTGAACAATGAAGAAATCAAAGATGACGTGATGTACTTTGAAGAAACCGGCGTAGATGCCTTATTTGTAGACGAAGCACACCTGTTCAAAAACTGTGCGAAACGTTGTCGCACAAGGTAAGTCTGATAAACTTACCGAAATCGACCGACAGAAATCACTTAGAAATAAGAATGAACTGTTAGAACTTAAATCTCGAAATCAAGGGAGAATTACCCTTGCCACACAGAAACAACACTGATGATAGCATATCAAAGCTATAGGTGGTGTGCGAGATAATATACAGTGCCGAGATTATCGGAATTTATGAAACAAAGCAAGAACGAAAATCTATTATGTATGGGGATTCTTATCGTCCAGAAAATACAATATTTACGGATATGAGTTTCCCGGAAAAACCATCCGGAAATGAAGGAAATCCTTTCTATCAGTATGCTATATTCAAAGTCCAAAATGCAGAGAAGTACGATCAAGTTAAAAAGTCTGTACAGAAAGCGAATATAGATTGGTCACGATATGACTTAATTGATAATAATGGAAATATTAAAAATATGACAGAAAATTTTGGGCAGATGGATCAGATGAGTATGGGATTATTACTAATAGTTTCAGTGTCAGGTCTTGTGATTTTAGTTTTAGTTTTTCTGTTTTGGATAAAAAATCGTACGCAAGAAATAGGAATTATGATGTCACTTGGAAAGTGCAAATTTGAAATATGGGTACAGTTTTTATGGGAAGCAGTAATGATAAGTATTATAGGGATGTTGTTATCCTTTGCAATTTCCCCAATTATTGCAGAGACTTCAGCTTCATATTTAGCGAAAGAAACGCAGACCTTAAGGTTAGAACAGCAGGAACAGGAAAATACTGGTACCTATATAGATGGATATATTGCACCGGATTTAAAAATACAAGATGTGGAGGTTCATATAACGAAAGAAATGGTTCTGATGGATATTGGGATGATATCAGGTATTTTGATTATTGCAGTATTAGTAGCAGGAATCACGATAATGAAGAAAAGGCCGAAGCAGATATTAAGTGAAATGAGCTGAATAACGGGGTAGGAGGTTATAGAAATGAGTAAAAATGCAGGAAACATTGTTCTTGAGGCAAAGAATGTTGTCTATTACTATAAGGCGAATAAAGGCAAAAAGTTTTAGATGATATATCATATGGCTTTGAGATAGGAAAAATGTATGCCATTTTGGGACCAAGTGGTTCCGGTAAGACAACTTTTTTATCGCTTTTGGCAGGTTTGGATTCTCCGACGGATGGGGGAATTTATTATGAAGGGGTAAATATAAGAAAAAAAGGACTACACAACTATCGAAAGAAAAATATGTCATTGGTTTTTCAGAATTATAATCTGATAGATTATTTGACTCCAGAAGAAAATGTGATGCTGGGTGGAAAGAAAGACATAGAGAAAATTTTGGAAGCGGTTGGAATACCGAGGGAAGACTGGAAACGGCAGGTCTTACAGTTATCAGGAGGACAGCAGCAGCGAGTGGCTATTGCAAGAGCATTAGCAAGTCCTGCGAAGGTATTGCTTGCAGATGAACCTACAGGAAATCTGGATGAAGAAATTGCAGACGAAATTATTAAGATATTGATGAAAAGTGCGCATGAAATGGGAAAAAGTGTAATTGTCGTAACACATAGCAAAAAAATAGCTGATGCTGCAGATGTGGTACTTAAAATCCATGAGGGGAAATTGTATCATTTGGTTTAAGTGAATGTAAAGTTATAGTGTTTTATAGCATGAAATAATATGAGGTGAGCTGTATAGGAAAAATTTTATTGCTATCTTTTGATGGAGATGAAGAAAATTTAATAGAATCTGTTATTTCCATTTTGGATGCTGGTAGAGAAAAATTTATATTTCAAAAAATGAATCTAAAATCGAACTTACAACACAAGGGAATAATGCTTGACTTAGAGCGACGAGAGGTTATGTGGAATAATGATAAAATTGCCTTGACTTATACAGAGTTTGAAATCCTCCAGCTTCTCGCTCAAAATCCCGGCAGGGTATTCAGTAAAGAACAGATTTATGATATGGTCTGGCAGGAACCGTATTCCGGTGATTACAACATTGTGATGAGCCATATCAGCCATATTCGGGAAAAAATAGAGGATGATCCGAGTCATCCGGTCTATATTCAGACTGTGTGGGGAGTTGGTTATAAGTTTAATGAAAAAATGTGTGAATAATTAAATCAGATCCAGTGTTGTGTGACTGTCAAAAAATGATAGATATTTCTGATGGTTCGTGGTATGATAAAGACAGAAACATGAGTGCTATTTTAAGAAAGGGTGATGGTTATGGCATTGGCACAGGCAACGAAATCCCGTGAAACAACTTATACGATCAACGATGCAATGGATGTCCTTCTGTCAAAGCTGGATGAAGCCATTGACGATATGGAAAATGGCAGAGTGCAGACAGTGGAAGAAGCATGGGCAGAAATTGATGCAGTATAAGGGGTACGGATGGAAACAAAAAATACAAAGTTGTCATTGCCCAGAGCGGCAAGCTGGATGTGAAAGAAAAAAGAAATATATCCTTCAGCAATTTAAGTACCGGGAATATGCAGAAAACTTTTCCAAAAAGATTAAAAAAGCGGTTCTTGCACTTGATACACTTCCGACCGGGTATAATACAACAGGCTTCCGGTATCGTGGTTATGATATTTACATGAAACCGTGTGAATCCTATCTGCTGTTTTATACTGTGGATGAAGCAGTGAAAACAGTTACAGTTCTGCGTGTCATGCAGGATGGAATGGACTGGCAGTATATCATCAATCGGTGGCTGCGGGAAAACGCATAGGATATACAAAAAGATTATAGTGACAGGCAGTATTCAAACAGATTGGGTACCGCCTGTTTTTATGTCCGCTGAAAACAGATGGACAGCAGAAGAAAAATATTAGAAAATAACGGACAGATTGTGAAATTTAAAAGAGAAAAAACTTTTTCAAAAATATTCAAAAATATTGGAACATTTTAATGGGACTTCTGCCATGTATCAGTAGGGGGTGATTTTGGATGAAAGATGTAAAGAACAGAAGCAGAATGACAATGGAGAAATCATTGAAATGAAGCAGGGACAGGTGATAAAAATTCCAAAGAACAGCGGCAAAGCATGGCTGACATTATTTTATAGTCTGCCGCAGGAGTTTGTCAGCAAACGTCCTGTTTATCTGAACTTCCCACGCTGCCCTTATGAGGTGCTGCGGACGGATAAATATGACAGTATGATAAACAATGATACATTTCTGGAACTGGTATGGGATTGTGTGGCATGGAGCGCATGGCAGTATTTTGAAGTTCCATATCAAAAAGGCGGCTACCGGGAGATACCCGGCAGTGCGGCGCAGTATTCCGGGGACTTTCCGTTGTGGCGGCTCTCTTACTCTATGCTTCCGCTCCTGCGTGACAAATTTGAGGTCAGCGGATTTTCTTTCCAGCAGCTTTACAACGTGCCGGAGGGAACGGAACTTCCGTGGCTTACTTATCAGCAGTTTGGCAACCTGATCGGTACCCTCGTGCCGGAAATTATACAGGAACAGAACTGGCAGCCTATGATCGATGAAATCTGGAACAACCGAACCATTGAGGACTTCGATAAAAGGGGAAGTCAGGTAAAACTGGACTTCATGCGTTCGTGGGAACACAGCCGTTCCAGGAAAAAGGCGGTATCCATAGAGCAGCTTGCAGAGGATGCAGAAGAAAATAGCATAGACTTTGATATTCCGGATACAAGGAGTGCGTTTGAAAATTCGGTGTTGTCAGAGCTTCAGATTGCGGAGTTTGCTGCAGGGCTTTCCGAACGTGATAAAAAGATTCTGGAAATGAAAATGAAGGGGCATAGGTTACAGGAGATTGCGGAAGCTGTAGGCTATAAGACACACGGTGCGGTGCTGAAAAGAATCCGCCATATTGCAGACTGTTATGAGGATTTTATCTCGGAAGAATATCAAAAATATCTGGAAACATTCTAATCCATCCATCCCATCGGCGGCTATCCTTACGATAGCTGCTTTCTTTTACCCATTTCCGGACAGGGGGTGATTTTTGTGGGGAAAGAATTATTTGAAACGCTGCCGGACGTGCTGGATGCAAAACTGCTGGCATCGGCCCTTTCTATTTCAAAGGCAGGAGCGTATCAGCTATTAAACCGTCCGGATTTTCCAACCTTGCAGGTGGGAGGGCGGAAACTTGTCACAAAGCAGAAGCTGGCTTTGTGGATGGAACAGCATACAAATAAAGCAAAACAGGCGGGAGCCGGAAAGGAGAAAAAAGCAGATGAAACTGACAAAGTATGAGCAGGAAACGATTATCAATTTTAATAATGATGAACAGGAAGCCAGTATTTATACAGCCAGCCCGCAGATGATGCGAAAACTGGATGCACTGGCTGCAGCTTATCCGGAGCATTACCAGGTGGTAGAGCAGACCGAAGTGAGTAAAACCTATTCCTGTGAAAAACACCTCATCAATCTTCGGAAACCGAGAAAGGTAAACGAGGAGCACAGCCAATGGGCAAGGCAGAGGATGCAGGAAATGAACCGCCATAAAAATGCGGGAAATTTATGAAAGAACCGCACACAGAGGTGACAGCTCTGTGTCAGGAAGAAAGCTGTCCGTGAAAATACGGAAATTAAGAAAAATAGAAAACCAAATGGCAGGAGAGCGGCTATGGACATGGAAAAGGTTCAGGCTGTTTTTTTTAGCCATAAAATAAAAAATCAAACAGAAAAATGAGAAAAGGAGTATAAACACATGATAAAAAACAGGAATGAAACCAGTGCTGCAATGGATAAGGCACTGAAAAATCTGGAACAGGCAAAGGCAAGATATGAGGCAGAGCGCAAAAAGGAGAATGAGAAACGCAGGAAAGCACAGAACCATCATAAATATCTGATGGGCGGCATTGTTGCAAAGTATTTCCCGGAATGTTATCAGTATGAAGAAAAAGAACTGAATGTGATCTTGTCAGCGGCTCTTGCTTCGGCAGAGTGCAGGCAGGCGGTGGAAAACGTAAAAAGGATGGAGAAAAATGCGGATGAGATGGAAGATGAAAAGACAGAAACGGCGGTCACGCCGATGAAACGAAGACAAAAGAAAACAGCGGCGGATACGCCAATTCAAAAGATTTTGCGGGTGGCAGTTTTTCGCAGGGAGTGTAAGCAGTATCTCCGGGAGTATGGGTTCACCCCAGTTATGGGGTGCGCACAGATAGACCACACTCCGTATGGTCTTGTGCGCTCTCCGAGGGCACCTGCGGTGGGCGTTGCCTGCCTTGCACCAGTCAAGAGGGGAAATAACCTTTCCCCTCCGTCCGCTGCGCTTCCTACCCCCTTGTATCCTTTGCATCTGCCCGTAACCCGGAAAACACACCCGGCTTTCGTCCATCTGCAAAGGCTTTTCTTGCAGCCCTCTATTTTACGGTAAGGGAGGAACTTTGTGAGTATGCGCACGAAATATGCCAGCACAAGGTTCAGCATTGTAAAGCGGAGCAAAGGGCAGTCGGCGGTAGATGCAGCTTCTTACATCAGCAGGAGTGTTCTTGTCAGCGAGTATGACGGGAAAACGTATCGCCCGAAATACCATGAAGATTTGGTGCATTGTGAAATCAATCTCCCGGAATATGCACCGGAGGAATGGCTGGACAGGGCAGTGCTGTGGAACTCTGTGGAGCTGAATGAGAAACAGAAAAATGCCCAGCTTTGCCGGACACTGAAAGCAGCACTTCCAAATGACTGGAGCTATGAGCTGGCAGAAGAAACGGTGCGGGATTATGTGCAGCGGAATTTTGTTTCCAAAGGGATGTGTGCGGACTGGGCAATCCATGATTCTGTTAATCAAAATGGCATCCATAACCTGCATTTCCATCTTATGCTCACCCTGCGCCCGGTGGAAGAAAACGGGAAGTGGGGAGCCAAGCAGAGAAAGGAATATATCCTTGATAAAGACGGCAATAAAATCCGCAATAAGTCCGGACGGGGATTTAAGAGCAGGGCGGTAGATGTGAATGACTGGAATGAAAAAGGTAATTCCCGGAAATGGAGAAAGGATTTGACGGACACCATCAATGTGGTGAATGACCGGATCGGACTGCCGGAGTACTGGGAACACCGTTCTTTTAAAGAGCTGGGACTGGAGCAGGAGCCGACCAGGCACTTAGGTCCGATTGCCAGTGCATTGGAGAGGAAAGGCATCCGTACCGAAAAAGGGGATGCGAACCGGGCAATCATGGAGCATAACCAGACGCTGCAAAGGGCAAGGATGTTCTATGATATTGCATGGAACAGTGTGAAAAATTTGGAGAAATGGGAACAGGAAAAAGCTGCGGAAGCTGCAAAGAATGCCGCAGAAAAGAAAGCAGGAAAAATGGCAGGAGACATCCCTGCGGCACAGGAAGGTGAAGCAGAACAGACGGCAGTTGGTTCGATACAGAAAGAAACTTCCGGTACAAAGGAAGTCAGCGTATTTGCAGCGATGAAAAATGAGGTTCTGGAAATGCTGGAATGTATTCTTGCAGCATTTGGAAGGCTTCATCTGCCGCTGATACAGGCACCGAATTTAAAAAAGGTAAGTAATCGTGCAGCACTGATGGATATTGAAAACGTGCGGAGGTTCGTGGAAGAAAAAGGCATTGACAGCTTTGAAGCACTGGAAACCTTTGCAGTACAGCAAGAAGCTTCCAAGAAAGAAGCAGAGGAAATCTGCAACAGAGATGGAAGGGAAATCCGGCGGTTAAAGGAACTGTCAGAGGCTTATGCCGCCTATGCTCCATACATTCCCATCCGTAATGAATATCTGCAGAAGAAAGGAATCGCACAGGCAGTTTATCACAGCCAGCATAAGAAAGAACTGGAAACGGCGAAAGAACTCCGTATTCCGGTCTATGAACTTCTTCGGGAAGGAGAAAAATTCACACCGAAAAAGTGGGAAGCACAGATCAAAGAGCTGACACAGGAATACGAGAAACAGTCCAGACGTTACGGCAGGAGTACCGTCAATCTTGCCTATGTGGAGCTGCTTCGTCATAACCGGAAGATAGATGAGCGGGAGCAGAAGAACAAAGACCAGTCCCAGAGCCGACAGCATGAAAAGATGGACAGGGGGCAGGAGCAAAAGAAGAAACGTCAGGAAATGGGACTTTAGATTTATACATCGTTAAGGAAAATCTGCCGGGATGTCCCCCGGCAGGCAGAAAGGAGATTGCAATGAGTAAAGATTGCAGGACTACGAAAAACAGAAACAATAGTTTGACATTTGGTGTGCTGGCAGGGATAATCCTCTGCCAGCATTGGTATTTATGGAGGGATTTTATGCAGAGAAAAGCAGGGAACCGCCGGAGAGAACCGATCCGCTATGTGGTGGAACATGTTTATTCCGGCAAGGAGAGCATGGAAAAGGTACTGACTGCCGTTAGTGAAGAAGCGGCGAAACAGAATGTAAAGGAGAAGCTGGAAAATCAGAAAAAGGTGGGATGAGAAAAGATGCAGATTTCACCGGAAAAATAAAATCAGCAGTTGCAGGAGGTGGCAGGAATCGCTATAATAAAGACAGCGTATTTCTGTCACTGGATATTGAAGAAACCACAGGAGGTCAATATGCAGACAACAGAAATCAGAGAAACATGGACAGCACTTTATGCAAGATTATCATTGGATGACGGCAACGTGGGCGAGAGCATGAGCATCCAGAGCCAGAAAGCGATCCTGACAAGAAAAGCAGAGGAACTGGGGATTTATAATTATCAGTTTTATGTAGACGATGGTTATTCCGGTACGAATTTCAACCGTCCGTCCTTTCAGCAGATGATAGCGGACATTGAAGCAGGAAAAGTTACCTGTGTGATCACGAAAGATCTTTCAAGGCTAGGTAGGAACTATCTGGAGAGTGGCGCTTATATCGAGGTATTTTTCCCAAAACATCAGGTACGGTATATCGCCGTCAATGACGGTGTGGATTCTGCAAACAGCGGGGAGATGGATATTACCCCGTTTAAGAACATTCTTAATGAGTTTTATTCAAGGGATGTTTCCAAAAAGGTGAAGTCAGGTAAATACATCCGGGCAAGCCAGGGAAAATTCATGGGAACACACGCACCATTCGGGTATCAGAAAGACCCGGAGGACAAAAACCACCTGATTGCCGATGAGGAAACCGCACCAACCGTCCGTTATATTTTCCAGCTTGCACTTCAGGGAATGGGAAACAATAAAATCGGGAAAATCCTTTATGAACAGAAAATCCCAAAGCCGGCATATTATAAGCCGGAATACTTCGGAAAGTTTCTGGTAAAAGAAGATGATGCCTATAACTGGAAACAGGAGACCATCATCCGGATTTTACGAAACCCGCTTTACAAAGGCTATTTCTGGGTGCAGAAATATGATAAGAAGCATTTCAAGCAGGAAACAAGGGGGTATATCCCCATGAGTGAGCGTACCATTATTCCCAGTGACCATGATGCACTTGTTGATGAACACACATGGGATACGGTGCAGGAAATCCTTGACCGTCATACGAAAGTCAAGCCCTGTACTTCCGGGTATGAGAATAAGTTCCGGGGCATTTTAAAATGTGCCGACTGCGGAAGTACCCTGATGGTGCATACCGATGGCAGGAATAAGGAGAAGCCAGTCATTGAACGGACTTTTTACCAGTGCCGCATTTACCGTGTGAGGGGAACCGGGTTCTGCAGCCAGCACCGCATCAATGCGGACGATCTGGAGGAACTTGTACTTGCGGACATCCAGACCCATGCAAAAAGGGTCATAAAAAACAGGGAGAAATTCATGCGGAAGGTATTGGGGCAGATGGATACGACAGCGGCGAATAACCGGGAAAATATCCAGAAAAAGCTGGAGAAACTGGAGAAAAAGCTCCTCGAATCGGACAGACAGTTCATCAAGCTGTATGAGGATTTTACAAAGCAGCTTGTGTCAGAACAGCAGTTCCGGATGTTGTCCACTCATTTTGAACAGGAAAAGAAAGAAACAACCGAAGAAATTGAAAAACTGAAAACTACGGCTGACAATCTGAAGGACAGCACCTGCAAAGCGGAACAGCTTGCCAATGAAATGGTGGAATGTGCAGAGATCAAAGAGCTGACCACAGCCATAGTAAATCGTCTTATCGAAAAGATTGAGGTATCTGAACCTCAGACCATCGACGGAGAGAAAGTCCAGAATATCAGGATTTTCTACAAGTTCGTTGGAGAAATCAATTAAATTTCCATAATGTACCTATAATTCAAGAGCCATTGAATTATCACCGGAAGGAACGGGCTATCGTGCGAAAACACGGTTTGCCCGTTTTTTAATCTTCCAGAGCTGATCTCCATTTTTAAGGAAGCTGCGGATATTCAGACATCGGATATGCTGAATCTTCCTGTACCGGAAGCAGAGTTTATCAATGAAGTCTTAAAACCAAGTGAAGAACAGCAGGAAATGGTCAGTGCCTTTTCGGAACGTGCGGAAGAAGTAAGAGCCGGTCTTGTGAATCCAACGGTGGACAACATGCTCAAGATTACCAATGACGGAAGAAAATGTGCATTGGATCAGAGGCTATTAAATGAACTCCTTCCGGATGCAGAAAAAAGCAAGGTCAATACCTGTGTGGAAAATGCTTTTCAGGTATGGGACGAGGGAAAAGCAGATCGGACAACACAGCTGATCTTCTGTGACTTGTCTACTCCAAAAGGGGATGGGACTTTCAATGTATATGATGATGTCCGAAACAAACTGGTTGCCAGGGGAATCCCGAAAGAAGAGATTGCGTTTATCCATGAATACAACACGGAGACAAAGAAAGCAGATTTGTTTGCAAAGGTACGGGCCGGCAGGTGAGAATCCTTATGGGTTCCACTCCAAAACTCGGTGCTGGTACCAACGTACAGGACAGGCTCATTGCCTCCATCACCTTGACTGTCCGTGGAAGCCGTCTGATCTGGAACGTGCGCCCGTAAAGGCATCATAATAAATATACCTTTGGCAAGGTATTAGGATAGTATCTTACAGTCCTATCATCAACCGATTTACCTGTGAGGGAAACTAAATATCAGGGAAAATAGCACGTC
>ENA-OQLB01000276-OQLB01000276.1-human-gut-metagenome-genome-assembly--contig:-NODE-276-length-30811-cov-3.563942_pt1 | contig 30811 bp, 37 predicted proteins | sample MGYA00242656_ERZ504813 | MGnify/ENA primary metagenome ERZ504813 (study PRJEB26092, sample SAMD00036388) | human gut metagenome | host: Homo sapiens | study: EMG produced TPA metagenomics assembly of... | reverse complement strand
TTGACCCGGTAACCAATCCTGTACCGACAGTTGCTCCACAGAGTAAGGAGGACACAACAATGTCTGGAGCAACGAATAAAATCACCGCACTTTACTGCCGACTGTCGCAAGAGGACGCACGGCTCGGCGAAAGCCTGTCCATTGAGAACCAGAAGGCTATTCTTCTGGAATACGCTAAGAAGAATCACTTTCCGAACCCGGTGTTCTTTGTGGACGATGGATATTCCGGCACGAACTACGACCGCCCCGGCTTTCAGAGTATGCTGGTCGAGATTGAAGCGGGGCGTGTAGGAATCGTTATCACGAAGGATTTGTCCCGACTGGGACGCAATTCTGCCTTGACAGGTCTGTACACAAACTTCACTTTTCCCCAGTATGGCGTTCGCTACATTGCCATTAACGACAACTACGACACCATTGACCCGAACAGCGTAAACAACGATTTTGCGGGCATTAAGAACTGGTTCAACGAGTTTTACGCCCGTGATACCAGCCGCAAGATTCGGGCTGTTCAGAAGGCCAAGGGAGAGCGTGGAGTACCGCTGACGGTCAATGTACCGTACGGCTATGTGAAAGACCCGGAGAACCTGAAACATTGGCTTGTTGATCCAGAAGCGGCTGCAATCGTGAAGCGCATCTTCTCCATGTGCATGGAAGGCCGTGGCCCGACCCAAATTGCAAACCAACTGTGGGTGGACAAAGTTCTGACTCCCACCGCCTATAAGTTGAGCCATGGCCTGAGTACGAACTCACCCGCCCCGGAAGACCCTTATCGCTGGGATAAAAGAGCAGTAAGTTCGATTCTGGAACGCCTGGAGTACACTGGCTGCACAGTCAACTTTAAGACCTATACTAACTCTATCTGGGATAAAAAGAGACATCTGAATCCCGTGGAAAATCAGGCTATCTTCCCGGATACACATGAGCGCATTATTGACGATGATGTATTTGAAAAGGTTCGGGAGATTCGTAGCCAGCGTCACCGCATGACCCGGACAGGCAAGAGCAGCATTTTCTCCGGTATGGTCTACTGCGCTGACTGCGGTTCCAAGATGCAATATGGTTCGTCCAATCACAGGGACTTCAGTCAAGACTTCTTTGATTGCTCTCTGCACAAGAAGAACGGGAGCAAGTGCAAGGGACACTTCATCCGGGTAAAGGTTTTGGAGGGCCGTGTGCTAAGCCATGTTCAGCGGGTGACGGACTACATCCTCTGTCATGAGGACTACTTCCGCAAGGTCATGGAGGAGCAGCTTCGGGTGGAAAGCACCGAAAAGCTGACTGTCCTGAAGAAGCAGCTTGCCCGGAATGAGAAGCGGATCGCAGACCTCAAACGGCTGTTCATGAAGATTTACGAGGACAATGTTAACGGAAAGCTTAGCGATGACCGCTTCGACATGATGAGCCAGAGCTACGATGCCGAACAGAAGCAGCTGGAAGAGGAAGTTTTCTCCATCCAGCAGGAAATTGAAGTACAGGAACAGCAGATCGAGAATATTGAAAAGTTCGTTCAGAAAGCGCACAAGTACGTTCATATTGAAGAACTCACCCCTTATGCTCTCCGTGAACTGGTGTCGGCCATCTATGTGGATGCCCCGGATAAGTCCAGCGGAAAGCGGGTGCAGCACATCCATATCAAGTACGATGGGCTGGGGTACATCCCTCTGGATGAACTGGAAGCAAAAGAAAAGGCGTGACCGAAGTCACGCCAAATCTTCCCCATTTCGGGAGCTTTTGCAAATACTGTTTTATGGGAACTCTGCTACGGGGAACGCCCTGTTGTACATATTGTTGTCTGTGGTCTTGATCGCAAGTTTTACAAGCAGCGCAATTCTCAACGACCTGTTTGCGATATGCAATTCACGGTTGTTGCCAACGAATCAGACCGCGAATCGCGATGGCAGGGTGCGTCCTATTCAGGGCGCACCCTGTTTTTGTGTCTATTTTTACCATCACATAAATTTGCGCCGCCGTTGCCATAGCAACCGACAAGGGAAAGTGAATTTGATAAAATGCTCTGTAGTTGGTTATAACTAACTAACTGCCACAACCAAAGAACCATTGATTTATCAAAGGAGTTTCCATGAAAAAATTTCTCGTCGTTCGTTTATCACTGCCATGGCTGCTGTAAGTGCAGCCGGTGTTCTGGCCGCCTGCGGTTCTTCTTCCGGCAGCACGGCTTCTTCTATGGCTTCTTCCGCTGTATCCAGCGAAGCAGCTTCCTCTGCCGCATCTATGGATGAGACCGGTACCCATACCGTCGTAGACCACGGCGGCAACGAAGTAGAAGTGCCTAATAAGGTCACCCGTGTCGTCATCGACCAGATTCCGATCCTGTCCACCTACATGGCTTATTTTGAGGGCAGCGCTCCCTACATCGTGGGTTACTGCGGCTCTTTCAAGTCGGTCATTTCTGACACTGTATTGAAGAATATCGCCCCGGAGCTTCTGAAGTCCAGCGATACGGTCTATGCTCAGAGCGACCTTAACATCGAGGAAATCCTGAAGCTGAACCCTGATGTTATCCTGTACAATGCCGGCAACTCCTCCCATGCCGAAATCCTGAAGGCCAGCGGAATCCCCTCCGTCGGTTTCGCTACCGTGGGCGCATCTACGGAAGCTGATCCCATTGAACGTTACGAAGAGTGGCTGAAGCTGCTGGAGCAGATCTTCAACGAACCGGGCAAGACCGACGCCTTTGTTGCTGCCGGTGATGAGATCGTGACCGATGTGGAAGCCCGTATTGCGGAAATTCCTCAAACGGATCGTCCCAGTGCGCTGATCCTGTGGAAGTATTCAGACGGTGTGCCGAAGGTATCCGGTCAGGGCACCTTTGGCACCTACTGGATGAAGCGTCTGGGCGTAACGGACAAGGCACTGGAAGCCACCGGCTTTGCACAGGCCAGCATGGAGCAGATCTATAGCTGGGATCCCGATATTCTTTTCTTGGATGGTCCCGGCCTGCAGCCCCTGCGCACCGAGGACGTGCTGAGCGGGAATGTGGACGGTGCTGACTTCTCCACCTGACTGCCGTGAAGAGCGGCCGGGTCTACAACACTACGCTGGGTATGTGGAACTGGTTCACCCCGAATCCGGATGCTCCGCTGGTGCTGGCATGGCTGGCCTGCAACACCTACCGGATGCTTTTGCCGATTATCCGCTGGGCGATACCATCAAGGAATATTACAAGACATGGTACGGCTACGATGTGACAGATGACGAGTTGGAGGAAATGCTGCTGTACTGATGAAGGATACCATCTGGATAAAAAAGGCCGGTTCACCCCTCTGGCCGTGGTATTGATGTTCGCTTTTCCTCTTGTGACCGCACTCATCTGCCTGTGCTTTGGGCGAATGAATGTTCCGGTAGGCGAAGTTCTCACAGCTTTGCGCACTGCACTGACGGGTGAGAGCACCTCAAATGTACAGAACTACTCCATCGTCATCAATCTGCGGCTGCCCCGCATTCTGACGGCCATCATCGTCGGCGCAGGTCTGTCTTGTGCAGGCAATGCCTATCAATCCTTATTCTCCAATCCGCTTGCCACACCGGATATTTTGGGTGTAACCAGCGGCACCTGTGTGGGTGCAATTCTTGCTATTATCCTGTCTTGCAGTATTCTGGAAACGCAGCTCATCGCCTTGGTCTTTGGTCTGATTTCCGTCTGTTTTACTCTGAAGTCGCAGGCAAGAGTGATGGGCGTTCTATGGTTTATCTGGTGCTGGCCGGTACGATCGCATCCGCTCTGTTCAACGCACTGGGTTCGCTGCTGAAATATACTGCCGATCCGCAGAACAAGCTGCCGGAGATCACCTACTGGCTCTTGGGCAGCTTTACCAGTGCCAGTTACCAAAAGATCCTGATCGGCTGCCCGCTTATCGTTGCTGGAATCATCATCATCTATCTGCTGCGCTGGCGGCTGAACATCCTTTCACTGAGTGATGACGAGGCTCGTGCCAGCGGCATCAACATCAAACAGACCCGGATGCTGTTTATTGTTGCATCTACGCTGATCACGGCTTCTGCCGTTTCCATGTGCGGTCAGGTGGGCTGGATCGGTCTGCTGATCCCGCACGCATCCCGGATGCTGGTTGGGAGCAACAACCGTTATGTGGTGCCCCTCAGTCTCAGTCTGGGAGCCAGCTTTATGATCCTGATCGATACCCTGTCCCGCAGCCTCAGCATTATCGAGCTGCCTCTTTCCATCCTCACCGCCATCATCGGTGCACCGGCGTTTATTTCTCTGTTGAATAAAACAAGGAGCAATCTGCAATGATCTTGGAAGTGCAGAACGGCTGCTTCGGCTACCCGAAGCAGCCTGTGATTCTCGAAAATATCAATTTGGGTCTGGAAGAAGGTCACATCCTTGCGACTCTTGGTCCAAACGGCATTGGTAAAACCACCCTGCTCAAGTGCATGATCGGTCTGCTGCCATGGCACAGCGGAAAAACCCTATTTTATGGGAAGGATATCCACACCCTCAAGCCGAAGGATGTCTGGAGCACTATCTCCTACATTCCGCAGTCCCGTGGCTTCGCTTTTTCCTACACCGGTCTGGAAATGGTTCTGCTGGGGCGCAGTGCGCATCTCGGAGCCTTTCAGCAACCCGGCAAAGAGGAAATCGAAATGGCGGAGGCCATGATGGAACGAGTGGGGATCACCCGTCTTGCCAACAAGGACTGCAACCGGATGAGCGGCGGTGAACTACAAATGGTGCTCATTGCCCGTGCCTCATCAACGAGCCGAAGCTCATCATTCTGGACGAGCCGGAAACCGGTCTGGATTTCCACAATCAGATCTTAGTACTGAATATGGTGGAGCGGCTGGCGCATGAATCCGGCATCAGTGCCATCATGAATACCCACTATCCACCAATGCCATGAGCGTAGCGGACGAAGCCCTGATGCTGAACCGCAAAGGCGAATTTTTCTACGGTCCAGCTGCGGAGATCTTGAACGAGGAGAACATCTCGCATTCTTTTGATGTTCAGGTGCTGGTGGATGAGCTGCATTATCAGGGGCGGTCGGTGCGCAGCATCGTTCCGGTTGGTCTGCGGGAGGAAGCTGCTGTATGAACAATGTCCCTTTTACACTTTCCCAGGTTCGCCCGATCCGGGATGCTATGACCGTTTCCCGACCTTCCGGGCTGGGCTATGGAGTGCCGGTAACATGGTTTTCCTTGGGCGCAGGCACTTCTATTACCCCGGAATACTATGACTGCACCACTCTTTATCTGGGTGGTGAGGGAAACGGCAGGTTTCTTCTGGGAGTCGATGGGCAGGAAGTGTCCGTCAAACCCGGAGAAGTGCTGTATGTACCGCCAAAAACACTGTGCGGCACAAAAACCGACAGTGGAATGATCTATACCGAAATTATTTTGAAAAAGGAGAATTTTACCATGAACAACATCATCAACTGGCCAGCCCACCGAACTGAAGGACCTCATTTCTTATGAAGAGGGCAGCATCGCCAATCTGGACATCGCTCATGCAGACAACATGAAATTTGTCTGATGGCTTTGACGAGGGCACCGGCCTGACTCCGCACCGCGCTCCCGGCAATGCATCCTGACCGCCCTCGAAGGCAAGGCCATTATTGGCTATGAGGGCAAGGATTACGAGCTGAACGCAGGCGAGAGCTTCCGCTTCGATAAGAACGGCCTGCACAGCGTTACCGCACAGGGCAAGTTCAAGATGAGCCTGCTGCTGGTCATCGAATAAGCGATCTTCTGTTTCATAACAGACGCAGAGAACCCGTCCGGACCTACCGGACGGGTTCTTTGCGTCTGCCAGATTCAGCAGTAGTAGAGGAACGAACGCAGGCGGCTCCATGCAGTCTCATCCCAGTCATTATCAAGGGAAAGCTGGAACAGCGGAGCCCGACAGGCATCGTGCAGGCCGCGCATATCCAGAATCATCGCGGTATTTTCATACCGGGGTGCAAGGGTCAGCACTGCATTGGTACGGCCAGAAAGCTCCACGGCCTTGGCGTACCGATATCGGCCGTTCCCGCCTGAAAATTCGGCAAGGCAGAGTCCGCAATGAGGAACAGTGTTTCAGCGTCTTCCGCAAAGGCACTCTGCGCTCCAAGTTCATTCCCAAGGGTCTGCATCTGCCTCCGCATCTGGTCAAGCCAACCAGCCGATGGTTTATTGTCATCCAAATTGTCTTTCCACAGAAACCAGAGCGCCTCGCTGAGCGGGGCGCGAAGCACCCGTTCGCCTTCGGCTTCCAGCGCGGTAAGTACGCCGCTGTCCAGTTCTGTCAGGCAGAGCGGCGTACCAACGCGGCAATGCGGCGGCCTTTTGCGGGAAGTGCGCCGATCTCTCTCGCCGCGGTGTGCAGCTGCTCCCAGCCGGGCAGAGCATCCCACTGTGCCGAAATGTCTGCACGTTTATCTGCCGGAGCAGCATAGAGGATATCTCCCGCCAACAGTGCGCGGAAGAGTGCGTCACGATTCTGCGCCATTTCGGGCAGTGTTTCCAGCATCGGGCTTACCAGTTGAGCATTCTGCTCTTTTCTGCGGTCCAACACAGCACGGATGACACGGGCGTACTGACCGTCTGCCTCCGCACCCTGCGTCTGCGGAATCAGGAACTGCGCATCTGTCTGGTCGTTTTTACGCTCGGCAAGGATACTGCCCAGCAGTGCCGGGAAAGGCAGGTATTCTTTTGCACTCGTCTCTGCTCGGCCAAGGCTCAGAATATCGTCCGTCAGGTGCGGCAGCTCGTAGGGGTCTGCCCCTTGCTGTTTGAAATATGCGGCCAGATAGGGCGTATAAGCACCCATCGCCGGAAGATAGAGCGGCACATTGGGGGATGGTGTCTGTGCCAGACGACAGGGGTGAATATCGACCTGCTCGATGTTGAAATCTGTCGGCAGAGCCACCGCCGGGCGGTGCTGCAGGCTGTTCAGGAACGCTTCAATGCGAGTGATGACACCCACATTGGAAAAATGCTCATCCACTTCGATTTGCAGGTAGGGTTTATCGCCCATCTCCTGCTTGAACAGGTATGAGAGCATGGTGTCCGGGCCGCAGCCGTGGTTGGTCAGGTAGACGGCGTAGAGGTTCGGGTGGTGAGCGATCAGCTTTGCTCCGGACAGGATATGCTGCCCGAACGGATAATAAAGATTATCGTATTCATCGGAGATGTCCAGCGCATGACGCAGGTGGCTCAGCGTAATGACCTTGTAGCCCCGCTCCAACAGCAGTTCCGGGATGCCCATGTTCAGGATGGGGTCGGAAACGCCGTAGTTGCGGGTGATGAGCACCAACACTTTATCGTCCGGTCTCAGGGTCGCCAGCAGAGCTTTGCCCTGTTTTTCCACGGCGGCGGTATGGCGGCGCACCGCCATGGCGCCACTGAGCAGAGCTTTGGCACAAAACGGTTTCGGGATCCCTAAAATCCTGCTCAGTCCCAGCATTGCAGATGCCATAGCTTCCTGCCCGAAGTCGAGATCGAACACCGGACTGAGCAAGGTGATGCCCTTGCTCTCAAGGTCCAGAGCGTTGGCAATGGATACGGCTGCCGTCTGCATATAGACGCAGCCGTAGTTGTGTTTCACACGGCTCTTTTCGTGCTTCATCGTGTGGATGGTGGGCAGGAAGATATATCTACTTTTTGGTCGATGAGCTGCTGCATATGGCCGTAAATGAGTTTGACCGGGTAGCAGGTCTCTCCCTGTGCGGTCTGCTGAGCCAGCCGGATCGTTTCCTCACTGGTGGGGTCAGTCAGGACGACATTGAAGCCCAACGAGGTAAAGAAGGCATTCGCCATCGGGAAGAATTTGTGGATCATCAACGCAAAAGGCACACCTACGGTCTTTTTACGTGGGTCGCGTTTGCCGGTATAGCCTCCAAAAGCAGTTTGTCCGCCTGCTTGTAGAAGTCAATGTTCTTCTGGATCTCCGCGCTGCGGCTGTCCTCTGCGGCTTGTGCAGGGCTGTCGAAGCCCACAAACTGACTAGGTGCATCGCCCACCGCTTCCCTGTGCCAGCAAAGCCACGCCATATGCGGCCGCCTGATGGAAAAGACCGGGCTGACCTGTACGCGGTCGCCGTATGCGGATTGGAAGGCCGCCACAATGCCGGGGTTATAATCTACGCCGCCCTGTAAGACAATGTGCTGGCCCACCGGCTTGGAGCCGACTACCTTGTGCAGATAGTTCTGGACGATGGAGTGACACAGCCCGGCGGCGATCTCTGCCTGCGAAACGCCTTCTGCGACGGCTGATGCAATGGCCGTTTCGATGAATACGGTACAGCGTTCGCCCAATGCGGCCGGATGTTCGGCAGAAAGGGCCAACGGGCCGAATTCTGCCAGCGGGATGCCCATGCGGACGGCTTGCTCCTCCACAAAAGAGCCTGTACCGGCGGCGCAGATCTTGTTCATCTGGAAGTCCACGACTTCACCGTCCCGGATACTGATGTACTTGCTGTCCTGTCCGCCGATCTCAAACACAGTATCGACTTCCGGTACCCAGTGAGCTGCACCCTTGGCCTGCGCAGTGATCTCATCCCGGACAGCATCCGCGCCGATGCGCTTGCCGACACGCTCACGTCCGGAGCCGGTCACGCCGACAGCCGTAAATCGGATATCACCAAACCTCTGACGAATACTTGCAAGTCCTTTGCGGACAGCTCCTTCCGGGTCACCTGCGGTGCGCAGATATTGAAAGTCTACCAGTTCACCGTCAGCACCGACCAGAACAAGATCGGTACTGGTAGAACCGATGTCGATGCCCAATGCGCAGCCACTTTCTGGAATGATCTTGGTAGCGTTTGGCTCCGCAAGGCTCGTGCCGGGGCGCAGTTCCAGTTTGGGCAATGTTCCGACCGTGTGGTGTGTTGTTCGTGTACGGTCCAGAGAATCATTCAGTTGACGTAACGTGAACGAGCCGGATGCTTTGAGTGCAGCACCAAGAGCCGCTTCATATCGGGCAAACTCCGGAACGATGAGCTCTTCTTCGGTCAGGCCGAACACTTCCCGAATAGCCCGGATGACGCCGGTGTTGCAGGTCACGCCGCCACAGAACACTACCGGCTTGCAGACGGGAAGCCGACGCACGATGGTAGCTTTGTAGTTGCGGATCATCGCATAGCACAGACCCAGAAGAATATCCGGCGTAGCAGCTCCTTCCTGTTGACGGTGGATGATGTCGGTCTTGGCAAAGACGGCACACCGACCGGAAAGGCGGGGGACACTCTGTGCCTGCTCGACCAGTGAAGAATAATCTTCTAATTTGCAGCCTACGCGGGACATCTGATCTTCAAAGAACGAGCCCGTGCCGCCTGCACAGTGTTCGTTGACTGCGAACTGCGGTGCACGGCTCTGCAAATCCGTGATGAATCGCGCACCCTGACTGCCGATTTCAATGACCGAACCAGCCTGCGGAACAATCTGGCGCACACCCTCGACGATGGCTGGGATATCGCCTAAAGAGGGAATGGCTGAATCTTGCTCCAGCAGAGCCTCCGTGTTGCTTCCGGTCACACAGAGCGAAAACGGTGTGTCTGCATCCAGTTCCAATGCAGAAAGTCCTTTTTTCAGGCAGGCGAACGGCCTGCCGTGATGCACCGCCATCCACTGCTTTGCCATTGCACCATCCGCAACAGCACCAACTTGACCGTCGAAGTGCCGATATCCATACCCAACGAAAGCATTGTGTCACTCCTTCAAGACAAACCCTGCAAGTTATAGGGTTTGACATTTCAAACTTTATACCGTATAATAATGATGCCTTTTGATTAGGCATCTCTAACCAAGAGTTTAACACAACTACCTCGGAGTGTCCGTTGTTATGGCAACGGCAAAGCAAATTTTAAGATGGAGCAATATTATTCAATTTTACAGCAATGCGGCATGTTCAACGGCATCCAGCCGCGAAAATATAGGGAAGTCCTTCGTTGCTTGAATGCGACTGTCCGTGAATATCCTCGTGGTGCGCACATCGTCGAGCTGGGTGAGCAGAGCCACAATACGGGTGTTCTGCTGGATGGCACGATGGAAGAATTTTTATATGATGAAAATGGCAATCAAATCAGCATCTGCCGTTTTTGTCCCGGAGAAGTATTTGGTGCAGAACTGGCCTGTACTGGCTGGACGGTAAGTCCGGTCTGTCTCCGTGCCAGTTCGGACTGTACCGTAATGCTGCTGGATTTCAGCGCATTGATGTCACAGAAAACGCTGACCTGTCCCTGCCGGATGCAGGTCACAGCAAATCTTATGCAGGATATGGCGCAGCAGCTTCTCTTTTTTAACACCAAAGTGCGTATTTTAGCGCAAAAACGGCTTCGAGATCGTCTGAAGATTTATCTTCAAACCTTGACACCCGATGAAAAAGGCTGTTACAGTCTGCCCTACACCCGGACAGAACTGGCGGATTTCCTCTGTGTGGACCGCAGTGCTCTTTCCCGTGAGCTGTGCCGGATGCGCGATGAGGTATCCTTGATTTTTCCGGTGCAAAGATCCATCTGCTGAACCCAAGGTTTTTGTATGGCTGGAACTGACAGCACTTCTAAATCCATGAAAAAATGGTCTGCTGAACATTTTTGTTCAACAGGCCATTACTTTTTAATCTTCTAATCCACGGCTTACTGATTCGCAGCGCACACCGGGCGATTCCCTCAATTTTTGGAGGTTACGTTTCAACGTCATTTCTCGGCGATGCATCGCAGGTTTTGAACTTCGAGTTTCTGCACCCTTTGTCCGATTTTGCAACGATTTGCACCCTTTGCACGTTTTGAAACCGTGCAAAAACTGTGCAGAAACCGTGCACTTACTCCCGGACAAACTAAAAACCACTTCATCCGACAACGACTTGACGGCATTGGTTCGAGTGACCGCACACCAAAAATCAAGTCTTGGAGGGTACGACTATGACGAAACTGTTTTCCTGCCGCTACAACATGGACACCAACCGGATGGAAGCCCGGTTCGCGGATGGCACCACCCTTGCCATCGACTGCATCGCTGTGGAGGACGAATACGGCAACACCCCGGCACAGCGGGCGGAGCTGGACTGGCTACTCTACAACAAGCCCTTGGAGTATGCCAGATGGTGCTGAGAGGGAGATGGAGCACTACCTGTCGCTGGGCTGCGACACGGCAGGCTGGAGGATTGAGCCTTAGAAAACGCGCAGCAAAAATGCTAATCGCGCGGCGCGCGTTTCTCAGCATAAATTCAGCGCAAACCATACCAAGTCAGCGCATTTTCAGTGTAAATCTCGGAAAGTCAGCGTAAATTCAGCGCAAATCAAACTTTCAGCGTAAAAGTCAGCGTAAATTTTCACTTCGCGCTTTTGTACTTCGTTCCCCGGCCTACGCCATCAGGCTGCAAGATGCCATCCTTGCACATCTGGTGCAGGATATAATAGGTTTGATTCTTGTTAAACCCACACAGCTCTTGAGCTTTCTGATTCGTAATCGACGGCTTATGCTTCAGATGTTCGAGAATCCGATCCTTTGCCTGAATCTGGCTGACCGTCTTATCCTGCACATAGGCCACATCGGTTTTCACCGTTTCGTAGACCTTGAGGGACAGCATATAGGTCTTGCCGTTGAGTTCCAGAAGCCCCTCGTCCCGGAGAGCCACACACAGAAATATTACTCCTGATATGGTAAAGCCCACAGACCGGATTTTATATCCAGCTTGTGGGCTTTGCTTATTTTTAGCTATCCTGTTTTACGCAAACATTGCATCTAGCTCTTTATCGGTAAACATTTTGGATTGCTTCAGCAAACTTTTAACGCACTCTCGGAATGCTTCTTCGTTCACCGTTTTCAACGCAGTATCCTTGTACACCAGCGTGATAACACAATGTAGCTGCTGGATAAGGTCAACGGCAGAGAGCTGTGCATAGGTGTTCCCATCTACAAGCTGTATCCGAACATCCCGGAAACGCGACCAATCCTGTCCGTACTGGCAGATGTACTGCTGAATCGTATTCCGCATGACATCTATGTTGCCAGATTCCATTGCCATCCGCGCCTGCTCGCATTTTTTCTCAGCCGTGTCAGCAATCGCGTGTGTCAGCTTTGCGGCTTTGACAACGCACTTTTCAAATTGTTCTACCTTATCAGCGTATTGCGATTGAATTTTGATGTACTGTAGTTGGTTGTTGTCCATAGCACAGCCCTCCTTTCGGGTTGGCATTATTATACCACAATTTTCCAATGTTATCTACATGGATTTTCCGGCAATTTCTCAAATAATTCGACGTAATATCACTTTATATTTGATTTCTGTTGTAAAAAATGGAGCGCACAGTTGTAAACTGTACGCCCCATTTTAGGTTATTTAGCAATTCTTGTCAGACTGCGAGAGAACGCTGCCTGCAAGAGTTTTGGTCGTGCTGCTGTATTTCGGGCTGTTCAAAGCTTCCGATGCAACGCCTTCCATTTTCTTTCCCGTCTGATGACCGCTCTTTGCCAGCGCAACCGCACTTTTCACCGCAAGCTCTTTCCGCTGCCGGTAGTCCTTGCACTTCACCCACGACTTAAACTCCTGCCGGGTGCTTTCCCCGGCAGCAATCGTTTTGCGGAGTGCTTGTTCGGTCATGGTGGGGCCTCCTTCCCTTGCTCATCTATTGGAATGAATAGTTGCTTGTACGTAGCTTAAAATATGAAATCCTTCTGTTATTCATCATCTTTTGAAAAGTTTATTAAAGTCGATTCCATAGCCGATGCTCTGTAATTCTTGTAAAACCTCAGTTTTCCAACTTTCCGAATCCGTGTAAACAACCCCTTGTAAATCGGACGGAAGTTCTATACCGTTATCTACTAACATTATAACTCTCTCCCGCCCCAGTTTTCCCATAAAATAACCCGCTTCATACACGACATTCTGTCGTGCGCGCTGCTTCTCTACGGCTTCACTTTTTTCTTTTCCAATATCATCACCAGTAAACAGGCAAATTGCAGCACCTACATCGCTGTTTTCTTCAAACTTTTCGACGATTGTCTTGCCCTTATTAGCCTGTTCACTCAAGATAATTGCTTCAAGCCCTTGTTTTTCAAGGAGCCTTGCCACTTTTTCTTTAAGTGCTTCATCATGCCCATGAACAACAAATACTCTATTCTTTTGACGGCTTGAATCCGTTTGTGCATCTACCTTTGATTCTTTGTCTTTTACTAACATTTCCTCTTTAATTTCTGTCAGATAGTCCTTAAAAACGTCTTTCGTCTTTTTCAATCCGTTGCAACAAGTACTTATGCGGATATAATCTGCACCGGGCACATACATAGCTGGTGAAAACAACGTATTGGAAAAATCTGTCACCTCGTAGGTGGTCGGCCCAAAATGATTTACCAAAAATCTTTCAGCTCTCGAATGCCACGATTCAAATTCAGGGGATTCAGCCATAACACGTTTTGCAATCAATCTATCAATTTCATTATAAATCGCTTCTAATTTTTGATAATCGGTCATTTGGGATTCCTCCTGATTCTTTATCCAAAATCTATTTTTTCTGCCATCATCATATCATAGTGCTTGGCGAAATCCAGTACCATATTTTAATGAAAATGGTACTGGATTTTTCACTGTTCAATGTGATATAATTAAAAATTACTTTTTAATTCGGATGGCCGATCAATCTTGTCCATTACCTCCTGTGCTGCCCATTTACCTCACTCCATCACTCTAATCGTACTCTCAATAAACGCAATTTCATCTTCCGTCAGCTCGTACTTCTTGTACAGCTTTTCATCCGTCCATTCTTCTGTAAAATCCTGATCGGGCACAAAGACAAAGTTTGCTCTTGCAATGTGCATGGAAGAGTAGGTCAAGTGCAACATGAAGCGAGTAAACTTACACATCAGATACTGCTTGTAGTTTTTGATTTCTGCTTCGGTATCGAATGCACCCAGAACCAGATAGGAGAAGGTGTTCACCTCACCCGGAACCTCAATCCGGGGTGTCGTGATTGCCTTATAGCCCTTGGACGGGTCAATGCCAACCTCACCATTGCAGGGAACCAGAATGGAGATCGTTGCCTTGTACTTGTCGATCAGCTCCGCATTTTTCTTGACATCGCTTCTCTTAATATAGCCGGTGCCTTGGCTGTGAATAAGGGAAATGCAACCATTAAAGGGTTCTTTTTCGCCACGAGCCGCAGAGGGGAAGCCAAAGGCATCAATGGGCTGCACCCGATCGGTCAGGAAGTGTTCCGAACGGTTCAGAATCTTATGGATGATGGACAGCGATTCATTCGACCGAATGAAAATTTCTCCAAATTCATTAAGGTGGCGCCGCATGGTATGGCGTTCCAGACCGCTGACGTTTGTAACCTCGCAGACCTCCTCCTTGTCCCGATCCCACAGGAAATAGCAAATGCCGCCTGCAATATCTACGGTGCTGAAGCAGTCTTTGGAGCTCACAAAATCCGTCAGCCTGATCAGATGTGGATTGTTCAGCATCTCATTGCGGAAATCGTTCAGTTCGATGCCGCCAGCATACCAGCGTGCCGGCATAATCATGGAGATATAGTGAGGCTGCATGGTTTTTGCCTGATCCACAAACAGGTTATAAACCGGGCGTGCCTGTTTCGCCGCCACATTGGCTGCGCTTCCGCCGCCTGTATCCTCCTGATACGGCGGATTACCCACAATGGCATCAAATTTCATGGGCTGTCCCTCCTTTCCCCATGTATCGATTCGCTGCAGCTTCTTTGCCAGACGCTGCGAATCGAACTGCTCGTTGAGGAAGCAGTAACCACCCACCATGCTGCTCAGATGAAGGTTCACCACCCGCCACGGGGTCAGAACGGTTTCCTTATCGGGGTTGCGGAAGTGGCTGAAGATCTCGGCAATGCGCTTCACACGCTCGGTGGGCGGCAGCTCGTCCACTGCCTTTGCCATGCGGCGGATGCGCAGACCCGCCCCGCTGACCACATCCTCGTCGTAGTATTTCAGCAGCTTGCGGAACAGGGGCTTGTCCACGGTTTTGGGCATAAACTCCTGCCAGGATTCCTCATCCACCAGCGTGATGAAGTCTGCCATCTTGATGCTCTCGGTCAAATCCACCTTGGCACCGTAAATCAGCAGAGGCAGGCGGATGGACGCATTCCGCAGCAGCCGGATGACCTCCTCGCGCTCTTTCTTCTGCTCTTGCAGCTTTTTGAGCAGGTCGTCCTCTTTGGTGCGCTCCCGCTTGGGCTTGTTGGAAATCCTGTCTGCCTTTTCGTATTCCTCGCCCGTCAGTCCCTGATGGTTGATGTGGACTTTGGTTTCCTTTTTGGCGGCTTTCTGCCCGCTGAGCTTGTCCGACAGGGTATGGAACAGCTGCACATTGTCCTCGTCCATGACGATGCCGGTGTCCTGCTTGTTAGACCGATTCATCGTCAAAGCCGCTCTTGATGGCTCTATCCACCGTCAGACGCTTGATCTGCCGCATCATTCTGGAGACGCTGTATGCAGTCATCTGGGTGCCGTCCACCGCAATCACCGGGCAGAAATTCAAAAACTCGCCCAGTGCCGCCCGGTTCTGCTCCTCGTTGGTCCGGCCCCGCTTGGTAATGCGGTTGACCTCAGAAATCACGTTCAGGACACGGTCCGGGGCAAAGTCAAAGACGTAGCAGCGTTCCTTCTGCTTGCCGTCCAGCACCCCTGCCGACTGCACCCGGAAGATGGTCTGCATATAGCCGGACGCAGCCGTGCTTGCCGACCCGGTCAGCATCATCACAGCCGTCCACTCCGGCACCATCACGCCGGTGGTCAGCTTGCCGCAGGAAATGGTAATGGTATAGCGGTTCACCTTGATGACCTGCTTTACCAGCGTCAGAAAGCAAAGAATCCTCGCTATATCTTACGATAATGACCTCGTTCCAGAAATTCGATCATCCCTTTATCCCGAAGGAATTGCATCTGTTGGCGAATCTTCGCTTCAATGTTTTGATTGTCGGGATGCTGAATCTTCAGTTTGTCTGCAAACACATAAATATCCTTCAGATAAAAATCTTTCGTCGGGATAGCGTTTACACAGTTGAGTACATCAAACAGCCATCCACGCTTTTCAATAGATCCCGTTTGCAGACGTTTGATTCTTGCATAGTCTTGTACGATACGATCCTTACTGCGGAAATTCTGATTTTCAATAATAGGGATTCGCCCTTGTTCTGGAATATCACCGTACAAAATATTGCAACCGACCCATCCAGCACGTCTGGCAGTTGGCGATAACGGTTTTCTCTTTTCGATTACTGTAGGTGTAAAGAAGAATTTGGGAACAACTGTTAAATCGACGACCTGTAAAGAGGAGTAGTGCATAACCAACAAATCGGGATTTATCATACTGGTTATGCGACTTATCATGGTATCGTATGCACCATCCGATATTTTTCTTCCGATTCTTCCATCTTTACTTTTCAACTCAAAGATTTCCCCACAGGATGGACACTGAAAGTCTGCAACAGGGCGGTTATTTTCCAATTTTGAAATTCGAGCGTTTCCACATACCGGGCAAAAAACATTGTCGTTGACCCAGCTTTCACTCATTACACGGATTTTCTGTGAATTGCTTTTATATCCAAGTCCAAGCGATTGGTTAAAGCACAAGTTCATAGTTCAAAATCCTCACACCGGATATTGCTTTTTATGATTGTACCACGTTAGTCGGGCACTGTAAATATCAGAGCCTCATGCCGCCATCTTTCGTTTTCATCAGGGCACCCCATTTTCCAGTGCTGCCGGGAAGAATCCAAAGAGCGGCGGAACGCTCGTTGGCACACGACTTTGCCTGCAAAGTCTAGTGTGTTACACCTTGGTTCCGGCTGACGCGAAAAAGGGGCTGCGAAAGGCTCCGGCAAGCACCTGTTCTGCGGCAGAAGGATGCGCGGATGGTGCGTGGCAGTTGACGGTCTTTGCCCACCCAGCGCAGGCTTGCGGAGGAACCAATGGTGTACGTTCTCTCATCCTGCCGCACCATCTTCATGACCGCCGCCCTGCGGGAGGAACTGAAGCAGTGGCTGGAACGGCTGAAAAGGGAAGAAGCCCTCGACCCGGAGCGGTACCGCAACAGCGGGATGCTGCTGCGGCTACCCAACGGTCTGGCGGTGGAGCCGGTGCTCATCCGCAAAAAGTTCCTGAAATGGCAGGACGCCCACCCGGAGTTCCCCGCATCGTGTTCCATGGTCTGCGCTACTCCAGTGCCACCTACCAGTTGCTGCAATCTGGCGGTGACTTCAAATCGGTGCAGGGCAATACCGGCCACGCAACCGCCACCGTCCTGATGGACACCTACGCTCACACGCAGGACAAGCCCCGGTTGGAGTTGACCGAGAAGATCGAAGCCGACTTCTACTCGCAGGATGTGGCAGGTGCAAAGCCGCAGGAACCCCCGGAAAACAAAACGCCGGTGGCAACAAAAATCACAGGCAAAATGATCCTTGAAGCCATCCGGCAGATGGACGCAGAGGAGCGCCGCGAGCTGACGCAGGTGCTCTTCGCGTAAATTCTCTTTTTGTGCAGCGAAATACACGCTGTGCAAGCGATGCAAAGATAACATGGCTTTTTTGTAAAGTGTGCAGAAAGTGTGCAAGTGTGTGCAGCCTCTGCCGGAAAAACAAAAAAGCCATGAATCTTTCGATTTACAGCTTCCACGGTAGACATTCCTACGCGTTGGAACCCGCGGCTAAGCAACAGCCCACTGGGCTGATTACTTGCGGCGCTATGCGCCGCCGCCCTGTTCGAGCCCCTTCCATCGCGCAAACAAAAAAGAAAAACCAGAACACAAACGTGTTCTGGTTTTTCTTGGTGCGATGGAAGGGACTCAAACCCCCGGCCTACTGATTCGTAGCGCAACCCCGGCACATATCTCAATTTATGAAAGTTGCGTTATATCGTATTTTTAATGTGAAGCACCGCAATTTTTGGCTGTGTAATTTGTGCATCCATTGTCGGATTTTGCAACGAAAATTCACCTGTGCATCCTGTGTGACCGTGCAAAATCGTGCAGAAACCGTGCACTTACTCTGGAACAAATGAAATCGATCTATCCAATAAGGACTTGACGGCATTGATTTGAGTGGCCAATCATCAAAATCAAGACTTGGAGGATACGATTATGAACAGACTGCTTTCCTGCCGCTACAACATGGACACTAATCGGGTAGAAGCTCGGTTCGCAGATGGCTCTGTCGTTGCCATCGACTGCCTCGCCATTGAGGACGAGTACGGCGATACCCCGGCACAGCGGGCAGAGCTGGACTGGCTGCTCTACAATAAGCCCTTGGAGTATGCACAGATGGTGCTGAAAGGGGAGATGGGGCATTATCTGTCGCCGGGATGTGAGCACGGTAGACTGGAAGATTGATTGTTAGTCCCTATAAAGAACAAACTGCCCACCAGCTATGGCTCTTGCCATAAGCTGGTGGGCATCGCTGCGTCATCGGAGCAAGAGCATATAGGAATTAGTGTCTTTCAACCTCGCTGTAATTCTATCATTTACAGGTAAAACCGAGACGAGCGATGGAGCAAAGTTCTCATAAATACGGAAGACTAGGAAACCATCATTTGCAACAGGCAAACAGTCCCTTTAATGTATCTATTTCTTCCTTTAGATGAGCTAAAATCTTTCTTTGTTCATCGCGTTCCAGATTACAAATAAAATCACAGCACTTCATTTTTTGAAATTCTGTAATGACTTTTGCTCCACCGTAGTCATCGATCGTCTTTTTCTCAATTCTAAATTGGTCAAGATCAATATTATCTAATACTAGTGCATTCTCAATGCCAACTCTAATTCCTTTCGCATTTTCATATTTACGAACAGACGTAATAATTACATTTTTTTGAGAATGCGCTTTTACGTTTGTATCGCTATCTAATAGAGCAATATTGGTAAACGGCAAATTTGGGGAAATCAGAAAGTGCACTGCTTTGTTAACACTATCTTTTCCCGTGTTAACCTCTTGTCCATTACTATCTATATACCCAATCCATTTAAATTGAAATGGCAGATCCATGTCGAACACTTCTGCTGTCTTCTTAAAATATTTTTCATCTGTTCTTCCTTCCAAATATACAGTTTGTGTTCCCGAATCGAAATCATGAATTTCAAAAGCATCCTGTATAGCTTCGACTGAGGAGCACTTATAATATTCTGGCCTATCCTTAACAATAATGCTTCCAGAAGGATCTCTTGTTAGAACAATTACTTTATCACGTCTATGATTTTCGTTGTGAATAATGAAAGGAGAATGTGTCACAGCAAAAATTTGTGAAGTTTGGCACCCAAATTCATCTGTAAAAATCCCTTTATAATAATCCATCACTTTCATTTGCCACTTTGGATGCAAACTAATTTCAGGTTCATCTATAAATACAACCGCTCCATTCATTGCATTTGCATCTTTCAGAAGAAAACATCCTCGGTATACAATTTGCTTTTCTCCTGAACTTAATGCATCAATCGGAATCAGCTTTCCATTCTTTGTAAAAAGGATTGCTTTATGTCCATTAATATTTTGAATGCGGCTATACTCCAGATTATCAAACATTCTTGCAAATGCTTTTGTGAATCGCGGCATTCTCTCATGTATATTGATTTTATCTGTGTTTGTGCCTGGATGCATCTTGACCCAATAAGCAATGTCAGCATCATCTAATGCTTGAATATCAATAAGAAGTTGTTTGATTTCAGTTGGAAGATTATCTGAAGACCGGCGGCTTTCCTTTTTTCCATCCAATGTCAAACTAGTAACACTCGTAAGATCGTTTGAATGAAAATTAATATCAACATCAGAAAATATGGCGTGAATCAGATATTTTTCACGAGCTGCATCTCCACCCGCAATCTGCTCTGATCCAGTACCATCATCAACTACGACATAACGCTGGGATATGTTAAACTTTTTCCAGTAGTATTTTAAATGGATTGTCTGCTCTCCAAATTCATATTCAACATTGGCTTCAAAGTTTGGTCTTTGAGAGGTTAAATCATATAAAGCATTTAAAATTGTACTCTTTCCAACACCATTTTCACCAGCAAAAATCACAGTATCCGCAGCATATCCGTTTGCATCGCAGAAGTCAAGCGACAAATTTTCCAAAATCGGATGATTGAGGAATTCTACTTTTCTGATTTTGTACATTCTGTATCTCCTTTGTATTTCAAACTAATTCGACTTTTTAGAATACAACAAAATTTGGAAACAAATATACAGCTTTACAACAGCCGAACAATTAGTGTATCATCAAAGCAAGGGGGCCATATAAAGCGGAAGGTATACAATTCCATCCTCTTCTTTCAAATCGCTTGTATGCAGCACATAGGGTGTGCCGGTTTGTTCAGCATAGCGTTCCATAAACTTCCGCAGGGAAGTCAGCGTATAGTTTTTGCCGGACTTGACCTCAATGGGCGAGATATTATGCCGATTACTGATTTTGCTCTTGGCAATCAAGAAGTCGATCTCCATCCGGGCATCTTTATCGTCCCGCGACGGATTGGAGTAAAAATACAGCTTGTGACCGCTGGCGGCAAGCATCTGCGCCACGATGTTCTCGACAATCATTCCCTTGTTGACTTCCAGTTTATCGAACAGCAACTTTTTATAGATTTCTTCGCTGACCAGCCCGTTTTCGTCAAATGCATGGCTGATGAGCAACCCGGTGTCACCCATATAGCACTTGAGGGTCATACGGTCCATGTTCAGCTTCAGACCAATGTTGGGTTCTGTGGAGTTATAACAGATGTTGGCGATCATGGCATCATCCAGCCAGAACAGTGCATCTTCATACTCCCGGAAGCGAGCTTCTTTTTTGAGTGAGGAGAGTTTGAACCGCTTTTCGTGCTTCTGAAGCTGGGCAGGGATTTCGTCAAAGATGCTTTCCACCTTCATCTCATAGCCGGTGGCGTGTTTCACGATGTCTGCCCGATAAAGGGTCAGAATATCGCGTTTGATACGGTCTACCCGGTCAAAGTCCTTACTTTCGGCATACTCCTGCACCGCCTGCGGCATTCCACCCACGATGAGATACTGACGGAAATAGTCCATTGCCCTGCGGTGCATTACCTGTCCCATGGACTTGTGGGCTTCAAACCGCTTGCGGACAATATCCATCAGGGTATCATTGCCCATCGCCCACAGAAATTCCTCAAAATCCATCGGGTACATCTTGATATGTCGTTCCTCGGACGGGATGACGATATCTTTGACATTTTTCCTGATGGACATGAGCGACCCGGTTTCCAGATAATCGTACCGGCCATCCGCAACCAAATACTTGATTGCCGCCCGTGCGCGAGGGAACATTTGCACTTCGTCAAAAATAATCAGGGATTCATGTTCATACAGCTTAACATTGTAGTAACCGGACAGATACATGAACAGGGTGTCCAGATCGTTCAGATAGTGCAGAAACAGGTCTTTGACTTCGTCGCCCACTCGGTTGAAATCAATCAGCAGATAGGATTTATATTCTGCTTTCGCAAATTCCTCTGCCACATAGCTCTTGCCCACACGCCGTGCGCCATCAATCAGAAGTGCCGTTCTTCCTGCACCATCCTGCTTCCAGCTGACAAGCTGGTCGTATATCTTCCGCTTCATCGCAAGCCCTCCAATCACGAAAACGAGATTTTTATAAGCTCAGTCTATCACGAAAACAAGATTTTTACAACAGCTGCATCTCACGAAATTGAGAATTTCGAGTGTATGAGCTGGATGAACGAAGCGTAGCGATGCGCAATACGCTGAAATCGTCTTTCAGGCAAAAAAGGTCGAGAGGGAAAAGATTGTACTGCCCGATGAGTCCAGCTATCTTCCTCTACCGCAGACTGCTATTACAGATTGATACAGCAACAGCCCGTCCACTTGTGGAATAAACCACGGTGGACAAGCTGTTGCGATTTTCGGGTTATTATGGCTGTTTTAGATATATGAAAGATTGCGGTACATGCTCGATTCCATAATCTTTCAATGATTTTGGTTCATTATAAGCTTTCACATTTTTTAATTTATATGCAACTGCAATTTCTCGATTTTTATAATATTCTCGAAAGAATGAAGCAGGTATGCCCGACCCGTGCTTTGTTTTCTTCCAGATTTCATTCGGTGGACCAACTAGAACATCTTCGATTTCAGCCTCTCCTACAACTTGACTTTTGGGCGCAGTTGCATAGAATATAATTTTCTTTATGTCCTCTCGGCATTTTCGGGTACGAAATTCATATTTTTTTGTTCCCTCAATAATCATTTTTGCATACTGAGGCTTAATCGATAATAACATTGCTGACATCAACATTTCCCTTTTCCAAAATACTTTTGAAAGCCGGTTTTCCTAGTGAAATCAGGGTAGGATACTGATTGCCCCAGTAACCGTTCTGTTCTAGCCAATCCATATTTACATTGTTTCCTTCTCCAAAGTATCCGTAATAGAGCATTTCAATAACAAGCATATTGGAGTCATAATTATAACGTCGCCTTAGTTCTTCTTTATCAAATACAGACTTGTTTCCAATTTTATTCAAAAGTTCGTTGAACAGCATAAGGGGTTGTCCACCCTGCTTTACTTGGATTATCTTTGTAACGACGCAAAAGGATGTGATACATGAATGATACCGTTTTCCAGCCCCATGCGTGTATCTTCGGTAGATAAGAATAGGATCGCCTACCTTATATGGTGGTTTTGAATACTGTGCGCCAACATATATTTTGCTTAATCCGTTACTCACATTCATAGCCACATTACTTTGTAATGTGTTGTTTTTTAATTCCGAATAGGGAAACATTGTGTCGTGGTAATCATCATTGATAACAAGATAACCCGCTGTTTGAAAATTCGGATTGATAAACGGAAAAGATTTATAAGGGTCATAGTAGTCGATATGATGGCGATTTTTTACATACACACCCTCACCGTTCAAGTTGAAACCTACCTTGTTAAATCCAAATTTCTCAAGCTGTGAGATTAAAAGGTCTTGTTTATCAAATGCGGTCACATAGATTTCATCTGTACCAGACTTTTGCCATTTCCACAGAACCAAACCTATTGCACCTTCACCAAGCCGCTGTCCTCGAAAACGTTCTGCGATTTTCATTGTGCTGATTTTGATACGATTGTGCGCCGGAAGGGTTTGGTTCTTTAATTTGATTGGTTCATTTTCATTCTTTATACAAACAAATGCGCCCAAACCTTGTTCATCATAGAATACAAGTGCAGTGCGTCCTTCTTGTGCCTTCTTGTCAAACCACGTTGAAAAAGATGGAGAAGATGCACTACCAGGATAATCCTTTTTCAGTGTATCAAAGAAAGAGTCATCGAGATTGATTTCGCTAAATTTACGAAGATAAAACTTTCCGGCCACAATAAATCCTCCTTATCATTTTCATTTTCCAATATCACTCTAATCGTACTCTCAATAAATGCAATCTCATCCTCGGTCAACTCGTACTTCTTGTACATCTTTTGGCCCCGTCCAAACTTCCTTGAAATTCTAAATAGGTTTTTAAGTCCAGACCTTATTTTTACTTTTCAGCAGCGACTGCTATTGCAGACCATATAAATGACTTGCCGGTTTTGTGCAATTTCCTGTAGCATCTGTAATGCGCTCTTCGTGTGTTCATCGTCCAGATTCACAAAGGGGTCATCCAGAAGAATAAACGGCTTTTCCTGCTTGAAGAGGGCATCCACCAGTGCCAGCCGCATACAAAGCAGAATGCTGTCAATGGTGCCCGCACTGAAATAGTCGATTTCCCGCACTTCACCCTTTTCATCTACATGGATCGTCAAATCATGATCGACCAGCGTACTGCCGAAGTCACTGCCAAGCAGTTCCTGCATATAAGCAGCAAAATTCCGCTCCACTCCGCCAACGTACTGGTTGGAAAGGTTGTTTTTGGCTGTTTCTATCAACTCCAAGGTCTTGTCCAAAATAGCACAACTTGATTCAGCTTCCTTGCGCTGTTCTGTCAGGCGGCCGATTTGATCTTCCATTTCAGGAATCTGCTCGACGACCTGCAGGAGCTTTGCCCGTTCTCCCCGTGCTGTTTGAAGATCCTCCGCCAGCTTCTCCAATTTTTCCTTTTCCACTTTTTCAGCTTCAATCAGCGCATCAACTGCCGGGAGTTCCTCCTGCTCTTTCTGTTCTTCAGGCAGCCCGTTTTTGAGTTCCGGATGCTCCATTTGAAATTTAGTCCGTTTGGCTGAGCTTCTTCATATCGTTTCTGCTGCGAGGCACGGGTATTGACATCGTCCGAAATCCGATCCAGCACTTCTTCCTTCAGCGGCAGAGCAAACCCGTATGTCTGTGTGAACTGCTTCAGTCTTTCCTCTGCGGATGCAATCCGTTCGTCGAGTTTTTCTTTTTCTGCATAGTAGCTTCTCACGTTTTTTGCCGCATCCTGATATGCTGCGTAATTTTTTCGGAGCGTTTCAAGAGAACTGCTATAGGGGAGGTTTGCGGAATACACACGATACTTTTTCAGAATGGCTTCAATTTTCACTTTCAATTTCTGTGTTTCCGCTTCGGCATCTTCCCGTGTCTTTTTCGTTTCCGCCCATTCAGAATTCAGTTTATGCAGTTCTCTCCGATCATTTTCCAATCTGGTCAGATGCTCAGAAAAGTCTTTTACTTCGTCATTCGGATAATATTTTCCGAACGTCTCCCGCAGTTCCTTTTCAATGCGGTTGATTTCTGCTTCCAGTTTTTCCCTTTCGTTCAGAACACTTTTCCGGCGTTCCTGTAGCGGTTATATTCCTTCCAACGTTCCTGCAACTCTGCGGCAAAGCCGTCCTGATACGGTTGATTTGAATAAAACCGCTGGAACACCCCCTGCAGAAGTTTCTGCTGTCCTTCTATTTCCACGCAAAGAGCATCCGTTTCTTTTTTCTGCTGATGCTTCTGCTCCTGCAGCTGAAGATACGCTTTTCGATCCAGCAGAAGATTTACCAGTTTGCATTGGGGTCAGACGCATCACCATAAAATTTCAGAATAAACTCTGCACATCTTTTTGCAGTGTATACAGTTCCTGAATCTCCGTTTCGCTGATGGCACTGCTTTCCACAGCAACTTGTGTCGCACCATGATTCGACATCTGTTTTGTGCGCCCCCAAAGAACCAGCAAAATTCCTGCAAAGCCAGCAACTGCCAGAATCGCGCCCACAGCAATTTTGGACAAAACAAAACATACAACGCCAATTGCAACCAGCAGAACGCTCCCCGCCATCAGTCCCTTTGCGTTTGTTTTCTTTTCAACTTTCGGTTCTTGAACCGATTGAAGAACAACTGTTTTTGTCTCTTTTTTGTTGTTCAGTGCATCGATCCATCGGCAGTCATCCTGCTTCTGATGAATTTCCTCTTCTTCCGGCACAGCAATAGAGAAGACACGGCTCAGCCGTTTCCATTCGCCCTGATTCTTTTCTGACAAACCGCTGTTCTGAAGCTTACTCTGACAGTCCCGAATTTTCTCCTCTGCTTTCTTGCACTGATCCAGTTCCTGTTCCTTGACGCTCTTTCCGTCAAAGAATCGGGAAAGTTCTGATAAGCTGGTTGCTTCCGCTGCAGTCAACTGGTGTGCGGCTAATTCACCTTGCTTCTGAGACAAATCGCGCACCTTGTCTTTGCATTCCCGAAGCTCCTGATCGGATGGTTCACCCGCTTGAAAAAGCCGCGACAGCTTTTCCCTCCGTTCCAGTTCTTCTTTTCTCACCTGCACATTTGCCCGTTCGGTTGCCTTTACAAATTCCTCGCAATCTTTCTGGCATTCTCGGATCGCCGCATCCGTTTCGGTTTCGTCTGCAAAAAGTTCCCGGTTTTGGGTTTCGCATTGAACATCTTCCGGCCGCAATTTCAACTGAACCAGATCTTTCTGCGCATTTCCAATCGTCAATATATTTTTACTTTGCTCCGCAATTTCCGTTTTTGTCGGATACCCCTTCGGATAAGATTGATCCAGTGCCTGTGCAGCGCTTTCCGCATCGTGCAGATCTTTCTCCAATTCCGTGAATTGATCGCGCAGCGTCCGGGTCGCCTGCTGTGCAGAAGCCTTTGTGATCTTTTCACGGATCGCAGAAAGGATGTCATCCCGCTGTTCTTTTTCTTTGCACAGTTTTTCAACTGTTTCTGTTTTTCGTTCCAGCGGATCTTTTTGGGTCTCAGCATGTGCTAGGTCACGTTCCGTCTGCTCAATTTGTTCTTGAATTCCGTCAATCAGGCCGCCATTTCCACGGAATTTCCGATAATTCGACCGCGCTGTCCGCAGACGTTCCATCGCCGAATCGTAGTTATTCAGATCATCTGTGTTATCGACCAGATTGCCCAGTTTCGCCTGAATAGACGTGGTTGCCGTGGTATCCGCATTCTGCGACTGCGACATATAGACGCTCCGCATGAAAGATTCCGCATCCAATTGAAACAGTTCTTCGCCTAACTTTTCGCTGAATTGCTTACTCTCCCTGCGGTTAGTCAGATCCCAAAGCTTAAAGGTGTCTTTCGCTGCGGTCTTTCCAAACGTCCGCCACACCCGGTAAGCGGTTCCATCAAATTCAAAGTCCAAGCTTCCGCCATAGGTTCCGCCCTGCCACGGAAGATATTTCTTCCGTTCATTACCTGCAACGCTTCGTCCAGCGGTTCTGGGAAATCCATACAACATCGCCTTGATAAACGCAGCCAGCGTACTTTTTCCAAAGCCATTCGGTTCTTGTATTACCGTCAGACCCTCTGAAAAACGATAATCATAATTCGATAGCTTGCCAAAATTATCAACATGGCATTCCAAAAGTTTCATACCGTCACTTCCTCCCCGGTCAGTGCTTCAAGCCCTGTGCGAATGATCTTGACCTTGTCCTCTTCGCTTGCATCGCTTACCATGACCAACCGGACAAACTCGCCTTTCAGCGACACATCCTTTTCATAATCTTTCGGGTCCAGCACAAGCTTCGTTTCGTCCTTTATTTTGATAAAGAAGAATCGTCCTTCGCAAGATTGTACAGATATTTCTTCGCAATGCGCGCGGAAGGGGCTGCCGCACCGGTAAGGATAAATTCTACCATATCTCTTTCCGAGATTTGCTGTGCAGCTTTTTTCATCTCCTGATATACCGCACTGTTTGTCGATGCCCCCGTGATATCGACCTTCACACGGTGCAGTTGCCGTGTCGAAAAAGGAACGAATTCCGGTTCCAGTTTCCGTGCAGCCGTATCCAGAACGACAAAGCCTTCTCTCCGCACTCATCGAATCCGCGTCCTTCCAGACAACCCGGGTAGCAATAGATTCCATCCCGATCTAGCTGCTCACAGATGTATGTATGGATATGGCCCAGCGCAAGATACTGGATGTTTTTTCCTTTGAGCAAATTCAGATTCACCTGATCCACTTCACAGGCCGTCGAAATTTGTCCATGAAGCATGACAATATTCACTTTACTCTTCTGTGCAGGCAGCTGTTCATAAAGTCTTGCTGCACTCGCCTTGGTAATTTCAATTCCGGATACCGCTACATCACCATAAACAAATGTCGACCATTGATCCGTAAAGGACTTGAAATTCTGCGGAACATCCTGATCCACAAAGGCATGGGTCTTATCATCATGGTTTCCGCTGACATAAAGATAATCGATCTGCGGCGTACTGCGAACTGCATCCAAAACGCCTTCTACCGTGCGCTTGGTAATGCGCTCCCTGTCAAAAAGGTCACCCGCAATCAACACCAGCCGAATCTTCTGCTGTTCAGCATACTCTGTCATTCTCCTGAAAGACTTCAGGATTTCAGCATTTCGGATCCGTGCCTGTTCCGACGTCATGTGTGTCTCCATCGGCGAATCCATATGTAAGTCTGCGCAGTGTAAAATTTTCATATTGCATCAACCCACTTCCAAGCAAAATCCACAAATTTTTTCAGTTGTTACAACCATTATACCAAACTTGTGACAAACTTCAATGTAGACGGTCAATATTTCCGCACACCTTAACGCCCATCGAATGCGAACGGCTCAACGGCTTCCCGGATGATTGGACAGCCGGGATGCCGGAACGACTGCGCTATTTCACCATGGGGAATGCGCTTGTCGTTCCTCTGGTCAATGCTATGGGCAAGCGGATCAGCGCACTGGCCGAGGACGAGCAGCGCAGTTGATGGGCGTTTCTCTTGGGTTTCCAAAGGGGTGCGGGTCGCCAGTGGCGACCTCAAAATGCAGCACATTTTGAAGCACCTGACCGAGCGACAGGCGAGAGGCAGCACCCCTTTGGCACACGACTTTGCCTGCAAAGTCTAGTGTGTTACACCTTGGTTCCGGCTGATGCGGAAAAGGGGCTGCGAAAGGCTCCGGCAAGCACCTGTTCTGTGGCAGAAGGATGCGCGGATGGGCGTGGCAGTTGACGATCTCCGCCCACCCAGCGCAGGCTTGCAGAGGAACCAATGGTGTACGTTCTCTCATCCTGCTGCAGCAGCGTTTTCCTTATAAGCCGCAGGGCAAATGATTAACGTCTGTGCTTGCCCCGCATCCCTGCCTTTGTGCGGTGCTTCAACATGGAGGATTTGTTGAACACCCGCAACAGGGTCATCTGTTCTTCTTTCGTCAGCTTGGAATAGTCGATGCCAATCTGCCCCATCAGGACATTCATCTTCTTTTCTAACGGAGAACCTTCAAACTTCTGCGCATTTTCAAGCTGCTTCCTCGCTTGCTCGATCGCTGCACCGTCCGATGTGGTCTTATCGGTTCCATGTGCCGCTTTGATCTGCTTCAGGATCACCGTCAGCTCATCATAGAGGATCCGCCCGAAATACTCATCCTCGTTGATTTGCGCCGTTTTCAGCGTCCGCATGGTCAAGTCCTCTGTATCAGCATGGTATCGCTTTTCCAGTTCCTGCCGGGTGGCTTCTACCATGGCATTCATATCCCGGATGCGGTCGCTGACCAGACCATCCACACAGATCTCAAGGTCGGTCATCCACCGGGCACAAAATCGGGATGCTCCAAAAGCTCGCACAGCAGCCGATGATTGAATCTTCCATTCCTTAATACGTCCACTACGCCATCGCTCAGATGCAAGTCCGAAAGGACTGCATCTGGGCGTTTTTTGTTTTCCGTCACACCCAGCAGGTAATCCGTGGTCACACCATAAAACTCAGCCAGCGTTGTCACCGCATAAATACTGAGGTCGGTCACATCGTCGCTCTCATACTTCGACAGTGCCGATTTGGACAGACCCGTCTGCTCTGCCAGCGTTTCCAGCTTCAGATGCCGCTCCACACGCAGGTCTTTGAGCCGTTCTCCCAGCGTCAGCTTGATGTTCATAGTCGCACCTCCGATGTTTTTTGCACAGTATACCACTTCCGGCGGTTCCTGTCCATAAGCGTGGAATTTTGCAGTTTCTGCACCTGTTTTCCGACATTATGGATATACGGCACAGCGACCATGGAGGTGCTATCCTATAGACAGAAAGAAAACATATGCAATTCAACGTTGTTGCCGTCGCATTAAAAAGTTGAATTGCTATAAAGGAGGAACACCCTATGAAGAAAAATATTTCCCGCAACCTCTTATGGCCGGACTGGTACAACGGCAAGAAAATTGACGAAGTCCAGTTTGGTCGTGCCTTTCTGAAACAGTGGCCGCTGAAATGTGTCAACGGAACGCTGTCCACGCTGGACGGCCCGGTAGAGGACGAAAGCGAGATCAAGCAGCGCATCTTGGAGAACATCGAGGAATATGTCACCTCCGGCCTGTCCAAAAAGGTCACCAACATTCTGGAGACCATCAAGCTGCTGGTCTTTTCCGACCCCTTTCCCATCGAACAGGACTGCATCCACCTTCAGAACGGCGTGTACCATCTGCCGGACGGCTCTTTTCAGGAGAGCCGCCTGTTCTGCCAGAACCGCCTGCCTGTGAGGTATGACCCAAAGCCGCCAACCCGGAACGCTGGCTCGCTTTCCTGCACGAGCTGCTGGACGATGCCGACATCCCCACCTTGCAGGAATATCTGGCTACTGCCTGATCCCCAGCACCAAGGGGCAGAAGATGATGCTCATTGTCGGCAAGGGCGGCGAGGGCAAGTCCCGCATCGGGCTGGTGCTCAAGCGGCTCATGGGAGATGCCGCCAGCAACGGCAGCGTCCAGAAGGTGGAGAACAACCGCTTTGCCAGCGCCGATCTGGAACGCCGCCTGCTGATGATCGACGATGATATGGATAAGCTGCGGCCCTACCACATCGAAGCCCTGTACAACACCCTGAGCAAGACCTCTTGCGGACAGTATGTGGGCGGCAAGCGGCGAGACCTCTCGCCCAAGCAGCAGAAGCACACCCTCTCCGGCACTACCCTCCATGAGGTCCACCAGCTTCTGCACAATTCCTTTCTGCTTGCGGTGGAACCGGTGCTCATCCGCAAAAAGTTCCTGAAATGGCAGGACGCACACCCAGAGTTCCCCCGTATCGTCTTTCACGGTCTGCGGCATTCCAGTGCCACCTACCAGTGATGATCTCCGGCGGCGACATCAAGGCGGTGCAGGGGACTACCGGTCACGCCAGTGCGGATATGCTGGTGAACACCTACGCCCATATCCAGCAGTCCTCCCGTGTGGAGCTGGGCAAGAAGTTTGAAAGTGGCTTCTACGCCAAGCCCGACACCTCCAGCCCGCAGGCTGTACCCGCCGCAGGCGAACCCACCATCTCCATGACGGCTCTCTTGGAATTGCTCAAGGATGCCGACCCGGAAATGAAGGCAAAGCTGCGCCTGGCACTGCTCACCTGATGCAAAAAGGCACTGATTGCAATGCAATACAGCGCCTACATAATCGGACATGGATAACACCCACCGTGCAAAAACCGTGCAGAAACCGTGCACTTACTCCCGGACAAACTAAAAACCGCTTCATCCG
>ENA-OQLB01000275-OQLB01000275.1-human-gut-metagenome-genome-assembly--contig:-NODE-275-length-30897-cov-4.128209_pt1 | contig 30897 bp, 40 predicted proteins | sample MGYA00242656_ERZ504813 | MGnify/ENA primary metagenome ERZ504813 (study PRJEB26092, sample SAMD00036388) | human gut metagenome | host: Homo sapiens | study: EMG produced TPA metagenomics assembly of... | reverse complement strand
CTTGCCGTAGAATGTTCCACGTACTCCCGGAAGATAGGAAACGAACGCCACATGGCAAAGGACTTGAAAGCAAGAATAATCTCCACTCCTGTCCGGTCGGCAACACTCTTTATCAGTCGAGGTTCTTCCTCAACAGCTCTTCTTCCATGATGTAACAAGGAGAAGGAAAAAGGTCGAAATCTTTATCTGTCATATTCTTCGTTGTATATTTTTTTCTTATTAGTATCTATTCCTCTACACCCGCCGCCAACAAAGGCTTTTCGGGTCATTAATAAATTCCGGTGGAATTTTACTAAAATTCTTCCGGAGTTTTAGTAAATCGTCAGTCGAATTTTAGTAAAACGGAACCAAGTTTTATTAATGAGCTATTTTATGTAAGCAAATATTGAAATTTATATCAAGAGTATCTGCCATTCTTCGCTACGCTCCTAATGGCAGACAGTTCTTTCACCCTATCACTTTAAAACGTGCGAAACGCAAAAGAAGTTGCTTGTCTCCCGCATTTTTGAAACGGATGGTGGCTTTTGCATTATCGCCCTCGCCTTCCACCTTCATCACTTCGCCCAGACCAAAACGTTCGTGTTCTATCAGTTGCCCCTGTTGCACGATGTTGCCGACTGTGCCTGCCGGCGAAGAAGATGCCGTTCCCATGGAAGGAGTCACACGTTTTAGGTTACGGGGGACGGTCGGAGCAATGACTTCCTGCCGGGTGCGAGAACGGAAAGATGCGGCACTCTCGTCCACCCTGCGCCCCAACCCGGCATCCTGCGGCAATTTGAGGAAACGCACATCAATATCCTTCAAAAAGCGGCTGGGACTTCCAAATTCCATTTTGCCATAGCGGTAGCGGCTCTTGGCATAGGTAAGGAAGCAGTGGTCTTCCGCACGAGTGATGGCCACGTAGAACAAACGCCGTTCTTCTTCCACGCCCTGGGAGAGTCGCCCACCATACCGCTGGGAAACAGGTTCTCTTCCATGCCCACCACAAAAACATTCCTGAACTCCAGTCCTTTGGCAGAATGTACGGTCATCAGGGTTATCTTTTCATCGTCCCCGTCTTTGTCCGAATCCTGATCTGTCAGCAAAGAAACTTCCGAAAGGAAATCGCCCAGTGTGATGTTATTGTTGCCTTCCTCCTGCCGCTGTGCGCAAAAGTCGCTCATGCCGTTTGCAAGCTCTTCGATGTTCTCCTTGCGGCTGAGGTTTTCGGGAGAGTTGTCCTGACAGACGTCACCGATGATGCCCGACTGGCGAATGATCTCCGTACCAAGTTCATAGGCGTTTTTCTCGGAAACGCTCTCAATAAAGCCGGTCATCAGATCACGAAAACTTTGCAGTTTGGTCACTGTCCCCTTGTTTATATTCACTCCGTAGGTCAGCGGCTCGCAAAGCACAGTCCACAGACTTACATTGTGGTCGGTAGCGGCAGCGGTGATTTTGCTTACGGTAGTGTCGCCTATTCCACGTGCGGGATAGTTGATGATACGCTTAAAGGCTTCTTCATCATTCGGATTGACAGTGAGGCGGAAATAGGCGATTGTGTCTTTTATCTCCTTACGCTGGTAGAAGGACAAACCTCCATAGATGCGGTACGGCATACTGCGTTTGCGCATGGCTTCCTCGAAAACGCGGCTCTGCGCATTCGTGCGGTATAATATGGCAAAGTCCGAATAGGCATAGTTTCCCTGCCTGCGCAATTCGGCTATCTTATTGATCACGATATCGCCTTCCTCCACATCACTGTACGCCTGATACACTCCGATAGCTTCTCCTTTTTCTTTTTCCGAAAAGACTTCCTTGCGGATTTGCCTTTGGTTCTTTTCTATCAGACTGTTGGCTGCAGAAACGATTGTTTGGGTGGAGCGGTAGTTCTGTTCCAGTTTAAAGACCTTCGTGCCCGGATATACTTTTGTGAAATACAGTATGTTGTCAATATCCGCTCCCCGGAAAGAATAAATGCTCTGTGCATCATCGCCCACCACACAGACGTGCCGGTGCTCCTTGGCCAGTTGGAGCACGATACTGTGCTGGGCGAAGTTCGTGTCCTGATACTCGTCTACCAGAATGTAACGGAACTGCGACTGATAACGGGCAAGCACATCCGGATGATCGCGGAAAAGCAGGAAAGTGTAGAACAGCAAATCATCGAAATCCATTGCATCCGCCTGCCGGCAACGCTCCCAGTAACGGCGGTAAATATCGCGTATGGCAGGCATCTTGCAGCACAGTCGCCTTCGTAAGCCTCTTTATTGTTGGCATAGCCCGCAGGAGACACAAGGTGATTCTTGGCATTGGAAATGCGGACCTGCACCGTCCCTGGTTTGTACACCTTTTCATCCAACCCCATCTCCTTGATGATAGAGCGCAACAGGCTTTTGCTGTCTGCCGTATCATAAATGGTGAATCTTGAGGTAAATCCTATCTGTGCGGCTTCTGCATGCAGAATACGTAAGAATATGGAATGGAATGTCCCCATCCAAAGGTGGCGGGCACGCTCCACACCCACCTGCCGGGCAATACGCTCCTTCATTTCACGAGCTGCCTTATTGGTAAATGTGAGTGCAAGAATGTTCCAGCTGGTAATCGTTTTCCAGCAGATAAGCTATTTTGTAGGTCAGCACACGAGTTTTTCCCGAACCCGCACCGGCTATCACCAGCGAAGGACCGTCGTTGTAGAGCACCGCAGCACGCTGTCCTTCATTCAGTTCTTGTATATAATCGGACATATTCCTAATAATCTATCGGGTAAAGTTCTGTGCAAAGATAGAAAAAGGTTCGGACACCAGCGAACAATTCCATAGGTTATCACGTTAGTATAATAAAGTTTCAAAACTAAATAATTGAACTTATGAATACGTTATTAATGTCTTTAATGATAATGATTATGTCACATGAAATGCCAAAACTTCCTTACGCCAACAACGCGCTGGAACCTGTAATCAGTCAGCAAACAATAGATTACCATTACGGTAAACATCTACAAACATACGTAAACAACCTGAACAATCTTGTTCCGGGTACAGAGTATGAGAAAAAGGATTTAGTTACCATCGTAGCTACCGCACCCGACGGTGCCATATTTAATAATGCCGGGCAAGTGCTGAACCATACATTGTATTTCCTGCAATTCTCTCCCAAACCTTCGCAAAGCGAACCCACCGGGAAACTGGCAGAAGCCATCAAACGTGACTTCGGCAGCTTTGAGAACTTCAAGAAAGAATTCAATGCAGCGGCAGTCGGCCTGTTCGGCTCCGGCTGGGCATGGCTGTCGGTGGATAAAAACGGAAAACTGCATATCACCAAAGAAGCGAACGGAAGCAACCCCGTACGTTCGGGACTGACTCCGCTGCTGGGCTTCGATGTCTGGGAACATGCATACTATCTGGATTATCAGAACAAACGCGCCGACACGTCAACGCTCTTTGGAGCATCGTAGACTGGGATGCTGTGGGCAAACGAATGAAATAATCCCCTTATAAAATCCTGTAAAAGCGCATCTGTAAGCCGTAAAAGGCAACGCAGATGCGCTTTTTATATGCCTATGAAGGGACAGCAACGGCTGATTAAAACTTACCGTATTCCATATACTCAAGTTTGGCGGGCAGCGTAAAATAAAACGTGGATCCTTCCCCTTTCTTAGACTCTACGCCAATGCCGCCACCGTAATGTTCTATTATAGATTTACAAATAGAAAGCCCCAAACCTGTTCCGCGAATATTATAGTTCATCTTGACAAAACGCTCAAAGATTGCACGCCTGCTCTCCTCTTCAATGCCACACCCGGTATCGGCCACGTAGAAATAGAAGTTCTGATTGCTCAACCTTCGGCAGCCGACCTTCACACAGCCTTGCTCGGTAAACTTCAACGCATTCCGTATCAGATTACCGACTACCTGCCCGAAGCGCACCCGGTCAATCCTCAAACGGCATTGGGGAAGCTTTTCTACAAACTCCGCCTGTATGCCCGGCAGACGGGAATGAGCATTCTCGGCTATGCACGTCTCCAGAATCAATGCGTTCACATCCACCTCACCATCGTTATACTCCATTGTGTTGGCTTCAATCTTGGAGTAGTCCAGCAAATCATTCACCAGCTGCAGCAGAACATCCTTGTTTTCATTGATCTCTTTCAGAAATGCCACACGCTGCTCCTTGTCCAAATTATCGGTTTCGGCAAGAATCGTGGTAAACCCAACAATCACATTCAAAGGAGTACGTATCTCATGGGTCATATTTGCAATAAAGGCATTTTGCAACTGACGGCTCTCTTCTGCAACTTCGTTCATTCGCTTCAAGGCCTGGACATGCTTTGACTTACTGATAGAAATAAAAATCATGATAAACAACAGCAGGAGAACTATTACTGCAAGACAGATTACCAATATTTCATTTTTCTGATAGAAATCATTTACTAAATCTGCAAAAACAGCAGTATATGTCAGCTTCATAGTAATTTATTTGTTTATGAGGAAGTGTATGTGCATGTAAAGATAGGAAAGAAAATACAAAATGCAGAAAAGAAAATACAATTATTAAAATCGGGAATTCATATTCTTACAAATAAATTAGGCCGCAACCTTATAAAAATAAGATTTACGGCCTAATTCACCCTATCCAGTTCGCCTTACGGCGCCCATTTCATTTCTTAGCCTTCAATGGCAGCCTGTGCCGCTGCGAGTCTTGCAATAGGCACGCGGAACGGAGAACAACTGACATAATTCAAACCTACCTTATGGCAGAATTTAACCGACGAAGGTTCACCGCCATGTTCACCGCAGATGCCGCACTTCAAGTCCGGACGGATAGCGCGACCTTTTTCGGTAGCCATACGCACCAATTGCCCTACTCCGTTCTGATCGAGCACTTGGAACGGGTCTACTTTCAGGATCTTCTTTTCCAGATAAATCGGCAGGAAAGAAGCGATGTCGTCGCGTGAATAACCGAAAGTCATCTGCGTCAAGTCATTCGTACCGAATGAGAAGAATTCAGCAGAAGAAGCAATACGGTCTGCCGTAAGAGCGCACGCGGGATCTCAATCATTGTACCTACTTTGAATTCAATGCTATCGCCTACTTCAGCAAACAACTTGGCGGCTTCAGCGCGGATAACCTCTTCCTGTTGCTTGAATTCGTACAGAATACCCGTCAACGGAACCATGATTTCGGGATGTGTCTCCACACCTTCTTTCTTCAATTCCAAAGCGGCGCCGAGGATGGCACGCGTCTGCATCTGTGTGATTTCCGGATAAGTATTACCCAAACGGCAACCGCGGTGTCCCAACATAGGATTGTGTTCGCAAAGAGCCTCTACACGTTGCTGGATATACTGCAAACTTACACCCATGGTATCTGCCATTTCCTGTTGTCCTTTCAAATCATGAGGAACAAACTCGTGCAAAGGCGGGTCAAGCAGACGAACGGTCACCGGACAACCCTCCATAGCCTTGAAGATACCCTTGAAGTCAGCCTGCTGATATGGCAAAATCTTAGCCAATGCCTTGCGACGTCCTTCCGCATCTTCCGCCAGAATCATTTCACGCATGGCTTTGATTTTCTCACCCTCAAAGAACATGTGTTCCGTACGGCAAAGACCGATTCCTACCGCACCGAAATTACGTGCCACCTGAGCATCATGCGGAGTATCCGCATTGGTGCGTACCTGCAATCTCGTATATTTATCAGCCAACTGCATCAACTCGGCAAAATCACCGGAAAGCTCGGCTGCTTTTGTTTCCACCTTTCCTTTATAAACCTCACCGGTGCTACCGTTCAAGGAAATGAAATCTCCCTCTTTCAGTACCACACCGTCCACTTCAACCGTACGGGCTTTATAGTCGATGTTCAATGCTCCGGCACCGGACACACAACACTTACCCATGCCACGAGCCACAACAGCAGCGTGCGATGTCATGCCGCCACGTGCGGTCAGGATACCTTCGGCAACAGCCATACCTGCCAAATCTTCCGGAGAAGTTTCTATACGCACCATCACCACGCGCTTACCGCCGGCATGCCATTCGGCAGCATCTTCGGCAAAGAACACAATCTGTCCGCAAGCTGCACCCGGAGAAGCCGGAAGGCCGCGAGTCAAAACCTTGGCCTGCTTCAAAGCCGCCTTGTCAAACACAGGGTGAAGCAATTCATCCAACTTATTGGGTTCGCAACGCAGCAAAGCCGTCTTTTCGTCAATCATACCTTGATGCAGCAAGTCGGTGGCAATCTTCACCATAGCCGCGCCGGTACGCTTGCCGTTACGTGTCTGGAGGAACCAGAGTTTACCTTCCTGTACGGTGAACTCCATGTCCTGCATATCTCTATAATGGTTTTCCAGCTTGGTCTGCAAAGCATCCAGTTCCTTATATATTTCGGGCATTGCCTCTTCCATAGAAGGATATTTGGCCGCACGTTCTTCTTCACTCACACCGGCAAGTTCGGCCCAACGCTTCGAACCGATAATAGTGATCTGTTGCGGAGTACGGATACCGGCCACAACGTCTTCACCCTGCGCGTTAATCAGATATTCGCCGTTGAAGAGGTCTTCGCCCGTAGCAGCATCGCGGCTAAAGCAAACTCCCGTAGCGGAAGTGTCTCCCATATTGCCGAACACCATTGCCTGAACGCTTACAGCCGTACCCCATTCATCAGGAATTCCCTCCATTTTACGATACAGGATAGCGCGTTCGTTCATCCACGAGTTGAATACAGCACAGATAGCTCCCCACAACTGTTCGTAGGCACAGGTCGGGAAGTCTTTTCCGGTCTGTTCCTTTACGGCAGCCTTGAATCTCTTTACAAGCTCCTTGAGGTCTTCCACTTCCAGTTCATTATCCAGCTTCACGCCTTTAGCATGCTTCACATCTTCTATAATGGCTTCAAACGGATCGACATCTTCTTTGTTGACCGGCTTCATACCCAATACTACATCGCCGTACATCTGCACGAAACGACGGTATGAATCCCATGCGAAACGGGCATTGCCGGTCTTGCGGATCAACCCTTCTACAACTTCATCGTTCAAACCGAGGTTAAGGATTGTATCCATCATGCCGGGCATGGAAGCACGTGCACCCGAACGTACGGAAACCAACAACGGATTATCTATGTCGCCGAATTTGGAACGCATCAGCGTTTCTACGTGTGCAATGGCATTTTCTACTTCCTGCTTCAACAAGGCAACAACCTTGTTCTGCCCCATTTCATAATATTCTGTGCAAACTTCTGTTGTAATTGTAAAGCCCGGAGGAACCGGAACTCCGATAAGGTTCATCTCTGCCAAGTTGGCCCCCTTACCTCCCAAAAGGTTTCTCATGCCGGCTTTTCCTTCTGCCTGACCGTTACCAAAGGTATAAACTCTTTTTTTGTCCATAATATAAATTTAAAGTTTCTGATTGTGATTTTTTCCATTTTTCTGTTCGCAAATCTAAGTATATTTCGCAGACTAGAAAACTTTTTGAGAAAAAACTTTAATGCAAAATGCAATTTCGACATTGCAATATTTAATCTTTCAATTCATAGAGAGAAATCCCGAAAAAATACCTATTTTTGCCACTGAATTTATTATACTGGTGTAAAAGTGGCAAGAAAGAGAAAAGAACTTCCCCTGTTAGAGAAGGTGGAAATAACGGATGTGGCTGCCGAAGGAAAAGCCATTGCAAAGGTCAATGATTTGGTAATTTTCGTACCATATGTCGTTCCGGGTGATGTAGTAGACCTGCAAATTAAGAGAAAAAAACATCATTATGCTGAAGCTGAAGCGGTGAAGTTCCATGAATACTCCCCCGTAAGAGCAGTCCCGTTCTGCCAGCACTACGGTGTTTGCGGCGGTTGCAAATGGCAGGTGCTCCCCTATTCTGAGCAGATACGATATAAGCAAAAACAAGTAACGGACAACCTTACCCGCATCGGGAAAATAGAACTTCCGGAAATATTGCCGATACTCGGTTCCGAAAAAACGGAGTTCTACCGGAATAAACTTGAGTACACTTTTTCCAACAAACGCTGGCTGACAACGGAAGAAGTCCGGCAGAATGTAGTGTATGAGCAAATGAATGCGGTGGGTTTCCACATACCCAATGCGTTTGACAAAGTATTGGCCATAGAGAAATGTTGGCTGCAGGATGACATATCCAACCGCATCCGCAATGCCGTACGCGACTTTGCTTACGAGCACGATTATTCGTTCATCAATCTGCGCACTCAGGAAGGAATGTTACGCAACATGATTGTACGCACTTCCAGTACCGGCGAACTGATGGTTATCCTCATCTGCAAAATAGAGAAAGACGAGGAAATGGCTTTGTTCAATCAGTTATTGCAATATGTGGCAGATACTTTCCCCGAAATAACGTCTTTGCTATACATTATTAATAATAAATGCAACGACACCATCACCGACCTCGACGTACATACCTTCAAAGGCAAAGATCACATCTTTGAGGAAATGGAGGGACTGCGCTTCAAGATAGGCCCCAAGTCTTTCTACCAGACGAATTCCGAACAGGCATACAACCTATACAAAGTTGCCCGTAACTTTGCCGGACTCACCGGTAACGAATTGGTCTACGACCTTTATACCGGTACAGGAACCATTGCCAACTTCGTATCCAAGCAAGCACGCCAGGTCATCGGGATTGAATATGTGCCCGAAGCCATTGAAGACGCCAAGGTCAATTCGGAAATCAACGGCATACAAAACACATTGTTCTTTGCCGGCGACATGAAAGACATGCTGACGCAGGATTTCATCAATGAATACGGACGCCCGGATGTAATTATCACCGACCCTCCCCGCGCAGGCATGCATCAGGATGTGATTGACGTTATCCTGTTTGCAGAGCCCAAACGGATTGTATACGTAAGCTGCAACCCAGCCACCCAGGCAAGAGACTTACAGTTGCTCGATGCAAAATACAAAGTAAAAGCTGTCCAACCGGTGGATATGTTCCCGCATACTCATCATGTGGAAAACGTGGTACTGCTTGAGTTGAAAAATCCGGCATAAAGAGAAGGGAAATCTAAAGTAGTACTTCAGAAAACTAAAGTACTACTTTAGGAAGCTAAAATAGAACTTTAGAGAGCTATTAAATCATTAATCACAAATTATTATCCTCGTGGCAAAAGAAAAAATTAGAGCAAGAGCACGCACGCAATATACGGACTATATGGTGAAGGAGCCTATGGAACTGATGGAATTCCTGGCTGCCAAAATGCCGGATGCCAGTCGTACCAAGCTGAAATCATTATTGAGCAAGCGCATTGTATATGTAGACAGTGTTATCACCACACAATACAATTTCCCTTTGAAACCCGGCATGAAAGTGCAAATCAGTCGTGAGAAAGGGCGCAAAGAGTTCAGCAACAGACTGCTGAAAATAGTATATGAGGATGCTTATATCATTGTTGTCGAGAAGATGCAGGGGCTGCTGTCCGTCAATACGGAAAGGCAGAAGGAACGCACTGCCTACACCATATTAAACGAATACGTTCAACGGTCGGGCAGGCAACATCGCGTATATATCGTGCACCGTTTGGATCGTGACACGTCGGGATTGATGATGTTTGCCAAAGACGAAAAGACACAGAACACATTGCGTGACAACTGGCATAACATTGTAACAGACCGACGCTATGTAGCTGTTGTTGCAGGTGAAATGGAAAACAATGCCGGCATGGTAAGATCATGGCTTACCGACCGCAAACTTTACGTATATTCCAGTCCGACGGACGATGGCGGAAAAGAGGCTGTTACTCATTATCGTACAATAAAACGTGCCAACGGCTTCTCGCTTGTAGAATTGGTTCTGGAAACGGGACGCAAGAACCAAATTCGTGTACATATGCAGGATTTGGGACATCCCATTATAGGCGACGGACGATATGGACTGGAAGAGGTAAATCCCATCAACCGACTGGCGCTGCACGCTTTCAAGCTCTGTTCCATCATCCAGTAACCGGAGACTGATGCAGTTTGAAACACCTTATCCGGGGGAGTTCAAGAAATTGTTTCTAAAACAGAAATAAAGCGATTCCGCACGATACAGTTCAAAACATAAAAAAGGAAGGCTGCCATGAAACAGCCTTCCTTTTTTTATATCAATATCCCACTCGACGCAAGACTAAGGAAATACCATCATAGCCCTCCAAATAGTCTTCGTAATAATCATAATACCAACCGGAAAGAGAGACGCGGTCGGCCCATGAACCCGCAATACATGCTCTATCATTATGGCCGAAGTCCAATATTATTGTACCGGACGGCGCATCCCAATATTGTTCATCTTCAAAATACCAGTCGAAAGTACCGGAGTCTCCCCCTTCTATCCGATAACTGCCGGTTCTGTTCTCGTTGAAGATAAAAGAAGCATCACGAGCTCCGACTTGCCCTGCCCATGTACCAGACAACCAATATTCCGTATCATCCGTTTCACAAGAACTTAATCCCAATACCAGAATACATAGAAGCAACACTCTCGAATATTTCATCATATTATTCCTTATCCTTTACTATTTATAATTCGCATCTACCAACATCATCACTTCTCCGTTCAGTTTTCCGGACAAATAATGTTCACGTACCCATACATTCTCAAATATCTTGGCTGTGTTATCGGCAAAAGTCAATCGTATAGCCTCCTTACTCTCATCCAGCCAACGCCATGAAAATTCCCGGTCAACAGTAACCTTACCACCGGCTTCATAGGTTATCGTAACTTCCTGCCCCTTATTGTTTGCACCGAACTTAAGCAGATAGGTATATGCTTCACCATCTTCTCCCGATTCATCCACCCAATTCTTTCCACATAATTTCTCATCACTATTCTGTATTGTAGTATAATAAATATCATCTCCACAAGAAGCCATTCCCATAGTTATTACACACAACAGCATTATTTTCGCAAAATCTAAAATCTTCATGTTTATCAAGTTTAGTTAATATTTATGGGCAAACATACATAAAAATATTGAAACACTTAATACTTCGCCTGAAATTTCTTGTAGAAGACAGCGAATAAAACAAAACCCACCAACGCAAAAGGCACACCTGCCAAAGCCGGATAACGGTATCCGCCGCTAAGAGCCAATCCACCTACGTATGCTCCGATAGCATTACCCAAATTGAACGCTATTTGCACACAAGCGCCACCCAGCATCTCTCCGCCGGGAGCAACACGAATAATCAACACCTGTTCGGGACTTGAAACAGCAAACAACCCTGCTGTACAAAGTGCCATCAGAATGGCAGAACACCATGGGTTGGGCGACAGGAAAAATATCATCAGCAACAAGATACAAATCATACCTTGCACTACCGTACCAACCTTACCCGGAGTATATCTGTCGGAAAGTCTGCCACTCACAAGATTGCCGACCACCATGCCAAAGCCTGCCAGAACCATCAATGCCGTCACGCTTTCAGCGCTAAAACCTGAGACATTTGTCAGCAACGGTGTAATGTAACTATACCAACAGAAAACCCCGCCATTGCCCAAAGCAGTCGCCCCCAATATCAACCAGGGAGCAGGTGTCTTTAAGAAGCGAAATTGACCTTTGAAACCGGTATCTTTCAGTCCCTCTATCACAGGAACCCACCGCCATATATAATAAAGGACGATCAGCCCCCAACAACCCACCAGCAAGAATGTCACCCGCCAAGAGAGCATATGGCTCAATGAAGTACCCAGCGGTACGCCAAACAAATTGGCAACCGTCATGCCTGCTATCATAATGGATACGGCTTCCGAGCTTTTTCCCTCATCCGCCAGCTTGCCTGCCACAATAGATGCAACTCCAAAATATGCCCCATGCGGCAAGCCCGAAATGAAACGCGCTGCCAACAGCAACCAGTAATCGGGAGCCATTGCGGCACCCAGATTCCCCACCAGCATCAAGGCCATCAACACCAGCAGAATATGTTTCAACGGACGTTTGCGTGCCACAATCAGCATAGGGGCACCGGCACACACTCCCAGTGCGTAGGCAGAAATGAAATGTCCCGCAACCGGAATACTAATATTTAAATCTCGGGCAACATAAGGCAAAATACCCATCATTGTGAATTCGGCAATACCCAATCCTAACGTACCGAATGCTAATGCAATAAGACTCTTCTTCATCTGAAAAAATACAACCTATATAACAATCTTTTTACCGCCGCAAAAGTAATATATTGTACGTTCTTAAACTATTTATTTTATAAAAACCAACTAAAAATTTGTACAGCACAAATATAACCTATACTTTTGGCCCTCCGAAAATATAGGACTTCTCCTATATATTACAATTCAATAACCAATTTGTATAACTAAAAGTTAAGAAGAAAAAGATGAAAAAGTTTGTAATCTTATTATTTGTTGCAATGGCTGCTTTATCAGCAAAAGCGCAGGTTTATGTTGGTGGAACAGTGGCTTTATGGCACAATGACGACCTTGACGCAACAACTTTTGCGTTGAATCCGGAAGTAGGATACAACCTGAACGAGAAACTGGCTATCGGTGGTGTATTGACATTTGCACACAGCAAGCTGGATGAAGGAAAATACAATGCCTTCGCCCTTGCACCATACGCACGTTACTCTTATTATGAAAACAAAGTTGTCCGTCTTTTCATTGACGGAGGGCTGGGCTTCTCCACTCAAAAGGTAAAAGGTTTGGATTCCGTAAACGGTTTTGAAATCGGTTTCAAACCGGGTATCGCCATCAAACTGAATGACAAGTTCAGCGTACTTGCCAAATGCGGTTTCCTAGGTTACAGAGACGATTATATGGATACGGAAAGCGGTTATGGCTTTGGCTTCACCAGCGAGGACCTTTCAGTAGGTTTCCACTATGAGTTCTGATTCATACCAAACATTGATATGTCAAAGGGGTGTTCCGCAGGAGCATCCCTTTTTATTACCATGCCATCAACGGCACAAGACACACGCACCCTGAGAAGAAAAAACAAGGAAAAGGCGGTTCCGATAAATGTTTTTCCGCTTCCGATGGTACAAGCGCCTGCAATATTGTGTACTTTTGCAGTATCATAAAAAGAAAATGCAATGAAAAAGTTCGTAAAAGGAGTCCGGTTTACTCCTAAAAATTATTCCGATGAAGTAGAAGCCAAAATTCAACATTATAAAAGAGAAGGTTACAAACTACCGTCAAGACATTTATTGCGTACAGAAGAACAACTGGCAGGCATACGCGAAAGTGCAAAAATAAACACCGCATTGCTCGATTACATTTCAGAGAATATTCGCGAAGGGATGTCTACCGCAGAAATAGACCACATGGTATATTGCTTCACGACAGACCATGATGCCATTCCCGCCCCTTTCCTGTACGAGGGGTTCCCAAAAAGCGTATGCGTCAGCATCAATGACGTAGTGTGCATGCATCCCCAGCACCAAAGAATTTCTGCGCAGCGGAGATATTGTCAACGTAGATGTATCTACCATATATAAAGGATATTTCTCCGACGCCTCGCGCATGTATATGATCGGAGAGGTAAGCCCGGAGATGCAACGCCTCGTACAAGTAACCAAAGAATGTCGCGACCTCGGCATACAAGCTGCCCGCCTTGGGCACGACTGGGCGACGTCGGCGCCGCCATTCAAGAACACGCCGAGAAGAACGGTTACAGTGTAGTGCGCGACCTCTGCGGACATGGCGTAGGCGTCAAGTTCCATGAAGAGCCGGATGTGGAACACTTCGGCAAGCGTGGTACGGGCATGCTGATAGTACCGGGAATGACGTTCACCATCGAACCGATGATCAACATGGGCACTTACGATGTTTTCATTGACGAAGCCGACGGCTGGACAGTATGCACAGACGACGGCCTGCCTTCCGCCCAATGGGAAAGCATGATCCTTATTACCGAAGACGGAAACGAGATACTGACGCAATAAGCATAAGCCCGCAGGCCGCAGGATATTCCCCGGTGCGGTACTCTCCGTACCAACCGTTGGTATTCCTTGTACCACACTTTGGTATTCCTTGTACCAACCGTTGGTATTATCGGTACCCAACGTTGGTACAACGGATACCACCCTTTGAAACAGAATTTTCAGTTCATTGCAACTATATTTCCCATACATCATTATGAATATCGTACTATTAGTCGTTGGAATTATCGCAGGAGCCATTATCGGCTATTTGACAGCCGGCAGAAAAGCCGCTGCCCTAAAAACACAAGTAGAAGCCGCCGAAGAGCGTGAAGCCTTACTGAATCGCACCGCCGAAGAACGTATCACCCGCGAACGCTCCATTGCGGAAGAGCGCTTGCAGGAGGCTAACCGCCAAGCCTCGGAACGCCTTAGCGCACAAGAACGGCTCTTTGCCGAACGCATTTCCGAACAGGCACGCAATCTCAATGAACGCCTTGTCCAGCAGGAACGTTCTTTCTGCGAACGCCTTGCCGAGCAGCAAAAGCAATGGGAACAGCGCCTCACCCAACAGAAGGAAGAGGCCGAAGCCCTGCACAAACGCATGAATACGGAGTTTGAAAACCTTTCAAACCGCATCTTCCAAAGCAAAACCGAAGATTTCACCAAACTAAATGCCGAACATCTGGGCAACCTGCTGCGTCCGTTGGACGAAAAGATAAAAGATTTCAAGGAAAAGGTAGAGCAAGTGTACAGCACCGAAGCCAAAGAGCGCTTCTCCTTAGGCGAGCGCATCAAGGAACTGGTGGAGCTGAACAACCGTCTCAGCGAAGACGCCAACAACCTGACACGCGCCTGAAGGGAGACTCCAAGATGCAAGGCAACTGGGTGAGATGATTTTAGAGCGCCTGCTGCAGCATCAGGCTGATTGAAGGCGAGCACTATTTCCGTCAGGAGTTTCTGAAAGACGAACGAGGGGAAGCTATTGTCAGTGAAGAAAGCGGACAAAAGATGCAACCGGACATCCTTATCAAATACCCAGATGAACGCGAAATGATAATAGACTCCAAAGTGTCTCTCACTGCCTACGCAGCCTATACATCTGCCGAAGACCGGGAAGAGCAGGCACGTTGGCTCAAGGCGCATTTGCAGTCTGTCCGCAGCCACATCGATGAACTCAGCCGGAAGGATTATTCGCACTATGACATCAAATCGCCGGACTTCGTAATGATGTTCATTCCCACCGAAGGCGCTTATCTGCTTGCCATACAGAGCGATGCCAACCTTTGGGAATACGCCTACAATAAGAAGTCGTATTGATGAGCCCCACCAACCTCATCAGCGCCCTGCGTCTCTCGCTCGACCTGTGGAAACGGGAAAACCAAGTGAAAAACGTACAGGCTATCATCAAACGCGGTACGGCCCTGTATGAAAAGATAGTAGGCTTCACCGACACTTTCCTCACCCTCGGCGACCGCATGGCGACTTTGCAAAAAGACTATGACAAGGCGCTCAACCAATTGTCCGAAGGAAACGGAAGCGTAGTCCGCCAAGCAGAAATGCTGAAAGATATGAGCCTCACCCCCAAAAAACGTATCTCGGCAAGACTGCTGCCTAAAGAAGAGATACAGGAAGAAACGGAAGATGAAGAATAAAACTCAAGGCCAGCCCAAGGAAGTTATTCAGCTTTCGGCAACACTATGTTCAGCACCACATATCCCAATACCCCAGCGAGCAACGTTCCTAAAAGCACGCCGAATTTCGCTTGGTTCAACAGTTCCGGATATGCATCTGCAAACGAAAGGTTGGCTATAAACAAAGATACCGTAAAGCCGATGCCTCCCAGCAGGGAAACGCCTGCTATATTTTTCCAATTCATGCCGGCAGGCATCAGGGCCAAACCACTTTTTATCGATAGCCACGTAAACAGATATATACCCAGGAATTTGCCCAAAAGCAGACCGGCAGCCACAGCCATACTTACATCTCCCACAATATTGCCGCTACCGCTGAATACCACACCGGCATTGGCAAAGGCAAACAAAGGTAAAATCACAAAGTTCACAGCCCCATGCAAATTGTCCTCCAACGACTGCAACGCTGATAACATGATCGGACGCACGTTCCACCTGTTTCAACGTAGCAATCTGCGCATTTGTCAGCACTATATTATCCGATTTGGAGGCAGGGAACTCCCCTATAATATCACGAATTCGCTTGATATATTTACCGGCATCCAGACGGGGACGGGCCGGTATCACGAATGCCAGTATCACTCCGGAAATAGTGCTATGTATGCCCGACTGCAAGAAGAGGTACCAAATTATTATACCGAAGAACAAAAAGAAAATCTTCTGCGTCACCCCCAACTTGCCCATATAATAAAGGAATATATACAGGATAGCCGCTACAATCAGGTATCCGTATGCCACGTCAGTACTATAAAACAGTGCAATCACCAATATTCCCCCGATGTCATCAACCACAGCAAAAGCAGTCAGGAATATCTTCAGGCTCAACGGAACACGCTTGCCCAGCAAACTGAGCACCCCCAAAGAAAACGCAATATCCGTGGCCATAGGAATGGCCATTCCCCTGGTTTCAGGAGTACCGGAAATAACCAATAACGAATAAATCAGAACCGGAACCACCATGCCGCCACATGCCGCGACAAAAGGTAAAGCAGCCTTCCGGAAAGAAGACAGTTCCCCTACCAGCAACTCACGCTTTATCTCCAACCCCACTGCCAGAAAGAACACTGTCATCAGACAGTCATTGATGAATTCTATCATTTTCAACGGATGCCCGCCATGCGAAAGTAAATTGAAATTACCGACACGCAGATGAAGTTCCTGAAGCAGGAAGTCCTGATATATCGGCGACAAAGAAGAGTTGGCTATGAGAGCAGCCAGAATAGCGGTCAGAAACAAAAGGATACTCGCCACTATATTCAGCGAGGAAATGTGTTTCACAGTACGTAGAATAATCATAAGTATTTGATTTAAGATTTTATCCTTCTCCGGAAAGAAGGTGTGTCAAAACTAACATTAACTATCATTTTACTCTGTCATTAGCTTCGCTCAAAACCTCTTCTGCCTTTTTTCATTAAGGTATAGTCAGAGTGAAGCGAAGAACCTACTCTCTGTGTGAGTAGGAGAAGAGATGCTTCACTACGTTCTGCATGACAGACTATACATTAGCGTAAGAAATAAAAAGATATTTTGAGCGAAGCTAATGATATGCTTGTCAGAGTTTTGACACACCCTCCCTATAAACCTGACAGCGCCACTTTCCTCACCCACAACACAAATATAGCTGTTAAAATTAAATCAAGCACTATGTATGTGAATTATTTAGCAGCTAATCCAATTTCAGCACAGCCAGGAATGCTTTCTGCGGAACTTCTACGTTACCGATTTGCTTCATCCTTTTCTTACCTCTCTTCTGCTTTTCAAGCAGCTTGCGTTTACGGCTTACGTCACCTCCATAACATTTTGCAGTAACATCCTTACGAACTGCCTTTATTGTTTCGCGGGAAATAATCTTAGCCCCGATAGCCGCCTGAATGGCAATATCAAACTGCTGCCTTGGAATCAGGTCTTTCAGTTTCTCGCACATCCGGCGTCCCAACTCGTAGGCGTTATCAAAGTGAGTCAAGGTAGAAAGCGCATCCACCGGTTCGCCATTCAACAGAATATCCAGCTTTACCAGTTTGGACGGACGGAATCCGTTTGCATGATAGTCAAAAGAAGCATACCCTTTGGAAATACTTTTCAGCTTATCGTAAAAGTCGATAACGATTTCTCCAAGCGGCATGTCATAGTATATCTCCACACGATTACCGGAAATATATTCCTGTTTCACCAACTCACCGCGCTTACCCAGGCATAGCGTCATAATCGGTCCGATATAGTCCGTAGTAGTAATCACAGATGCGCGGATGTAGGGCTCTTCAATGCGGTCTATCAACGTTGGATCGGGCATGCTGCCGGGATTATGCACCTCGGTCATGTGTCCCTGCTTGTCATAAATGTTATAAGACACGTTAGGCACAGTAGTGATGACATTCATATCGAACTCGCGGTCCAAACGCTCCTGCACAATCTCCATATGAAGCAGTCCCAGGAACCCGCAACGGAAACCAAAACCCAGCGCCAATGAAGACTCCGGCTGGAAAGTCAATGAAGCATCATTCAGTTGCAATTTCTCCAACGAAGAGCGCAAATCTTCAAAATCTTCCGCCTCAATAGGATATACGCCGGCAAAAACCATTGGTTTCACTTCCTCAAACCCGGCAATAGCTTCCTTGCATGGACGGGCTATGTGGGTAATCGTATCACCTACCTTTACTTCTTTGGAAGTCTTGATGCCCGAAATGATATAACCTACGTCACCCGTACGCAATTCCTGCCGGGCCACCATATCCATTTTCAAAACACCTATTTCGTCCGCATCGTATTCCTTGCCCGTATTGAAGAACTTCACCTTGTCTCCCTTCCGGATGACACCGTTCACAATCTTGAAGTAAGCAATAATGCCCCGGAAAGAGTTGAATACAGAATCGAAGATCAGAGCCTGCAACGGCGCTTCCTCATCACCTTCGGGATGCGGAACACGCTCAACGACTGCCTCAAGAATCTCCTCAACCCCCATTCCCGTCTTACCGGAAGCGCGGATTATCTCCTCACGCTTACAGCCGAGCAACTCTACAATTTCATCCTCTACTTCTTCGGGCATGGCGCTCGCCATATCACACTTATTGATAACCGGAATAATCTCCAAGTCATGCTCGATGGCCATGTAGAGATTGGAAATGGTTTGCGCCTGCACGCCTTGAGACGCATCCACAATGAGCAACGCCCCCTCACAAGCGGCAATAGAGCGAGACACCTCGTATGAGAAGTCCACATGTCCCGGGGTGTCTATCAGGTTCAGAATATACTTCTCCCCCTTGTACATATACTCCATCTGGATAGCATGGCTCTTAATGGTGATACCTCTCTCCTTCTCCAAGTCCATATCATCCAACATCTGTCCTTCAGTCACTTGAATAGTATTGGTGAACTCCAGCAGACGGTCAGCTAAAGTTGATTTACCATGATCGATATGGGCAATGATGCAAAAGTTACGTATATTCTTTTTCATTTGTTTCTAAAATTTTGGTGTGCAAAGATACTAAAAGGAGAAGACAAAAAATGCGTTGATAACATATCAAATGTATCAACGCATTTTTTATAACATTCCAATCTCTTTCTTAGTTCAGTTTTACAAACAGTTCGCCTTCAACTTCTTGAGTAGAAATTTTATCTTCTCTCAACAACCAGCCAAGACCCAGGAACAAATCTTTGTCTACCAATTTCGTAGCTTTCTTGATTTGCTTAGCAGTTAAACCTTCAGTTCCATTCAGTACATTCCAAATTTTTCCTGCAGTTTCACCAGCTTTCTCTTTCAACATTTTCTCTTTATTTTTAGTTAGACATGCTTAAAAATCCGTTTCCCACAAAGAAGAATCAGATTTTATTTCAGCGGCAAAGATAGTTATTTTTATGTTATATAACACGTTAACTGCCTTTTTTTTTCGCTTTTCTGTCATAAAACGGCTAATTTCTGCTTATTTCTGCTGTTTTTCCAAATACTCGGCCATATTGTCGCCGCCTCTTCCACCATTTTCGCACAAGGACGCTTGGCATAATATTGTTCCGTACGCGCTTCGGGAGTGGAAGAACCTTCCGGTTGCTTCAATCCCAGCAACTCAGCGCAGATCATTGAACCGTTACGCTTCTTGAACTCTTCTGCAAGTTCCTGCACCAACGCATAATTGGCGGCTTTTCCCTCGCGGTCTTTACCGTCGACGGCGCCTTTTTCCAGTCCCGCCAGCAAAAACATACCACAGGCGGCACCACAAGTCTGACGCATCCGTCCGATGCCCCCACCAAAGGAAGCAGACATCCGCAATGCCTGTTCTTCCGTAAAGCCATACATGTCTGCAAAAGCAGCCACTACCGATTGTGAGCAGTTGTACCCGCTTTTAAACAGTCCAACAGCTTTTTCTATTCTGTCATTCGTCATATCTCAATCTGCTATTTCCAACATCATAGGACAATGATCCGAGTGTACTGCATCATTCAGAATACGCGCATCTTTCAGCATCGGACGCACCGGCTCATTCACCATACAATAATCTATACGCCAACCTTTATTCTTCGCCCGCGAATTGAAACGATAGCTCCACCATGTATACTCCTGCTTGTCGGGATGAAGCAAGCGGAAAGTATCTATGAAACCTTCATTCAGAAAACGGGTCATCCATTCCCTCTCCTCCGGCAAAAAACCACTATTCGTGGCGTTACGGACGGGATCGTGAATGTCTATTGCTTCATGGCAGATATTATAATCTCCGCAAAGGATTAATTTTGGACGGGTGCGCTGCAACTCCACTACATATTGACGGAACTTTTCCAACCACACCATCTTAAATGCCTGCCGTTCGTCACCGCTTGTTCCCGAAGGATGATAAACACTCACAATGGACAAGTCGCCATAATCGGCACGCATAAAGCGCCCTTCACTATCATATTCCTCCATGCCCATGCCATATTCCACATGGTCCGGTTCACGTTTGGTCAGGATGGCTACTCCACTATACCCTTTCTTCCGGGCCGAATACAAATAATGCTTGTATCCCAATGCGTCCAACGCCTCTGCCGGATACTGCTCCGGCTGCAATTTGGTTTCCTGCAGGCACAACACATCCGGTTGTTCGTTTGCCAGCCATTCGGGAAGTCCCTTAGTTACGGCAGCCCGCAAACCGTTTACATTATAGGTTATAATCTTCATATCTGTATATTGTTGAATCCACTTATTCAGCTTTTTTGTGTTGCTTTTCCCATTCCAGCAATTGTACCTTATGTTCCAATCCCCAATGGTAACCGCCCAACGTCCCGTCGGTACGTAGCACCCGGTGGCAGGGAATCAATACGGCAACCGGATTATCCCCAATTGCCGTACCTACGGCCCGGTACGCCTTCGGATTTTGCAATGCTGCGGCAATCTCTCCGTAAGTAGCTGTTTCACCGAAAGGTATTTTCAGCAATTCGTTCCATACACGTAACTGAAAATCAGTTCCTTTCAGATGCAAAGGCACTGTCTCCATATTTTCCTCATCCGCAGACAAAGCGGCCAGTGCCCTACGTTGATGCTCATCCGTACCTATCTCAAAAAACACTCCGGGAAATCTGTTCATCATCTCGCTCTCTGCCATATCTCTACCCCTCACTACGAAAGCCATATAGCATACGCCTTGAGGTGTTGAAGCAACCAACACTTCTCCCAGAAATGTCTCTGCAAAAGAAAACTTTACTGTCAGCCCCGGAAGTTTATGTGACAGTTCGCCGTCAGCCAACTTTTCTATTGTTATAAATCTTTCATTCAATAAGTTCCGCTCCATTATAAACTAGATATTAATAACATAATATTCAATACAGTCACAACGATAGCAATCGTGTAAAGCACCAATGTGCTCCACCTGCTATTTACGTATTGTCCCATTACTTTGCGGGACGAAGTGAGACTTACTTGCAGGAACACCGTAAATGGTAACTGAATACTCAAAATCATCTGCGAAATCAGCAGTCCTTTAAAAGGGTCCCCAATAAAGAAAATCAACAATAATGCAATACCTAAGGAAAGAATCACCCCCACTTGGGAGTGGCTGTCCTTAATGTGGTATGACTCACCGAAAATACCGGCAAATATGGAGCCTGCCGCCATGCCGCTTGTTATTGTGGAAGATATGCCCGCCATCAACAAAGCCAGCGCAAACACTACGGCAGCACTGCTTCCCAGCAAGGGTTCCAACAGTGACTTTGCCTGTTGCAGTTCCTCTACCTGAATTCCACTCTTAAAGAAAGTAGCGGCAGCCAGCAAAATCATCGCACTATTAATGGCCACCCACAATCATCGAAACAGCGTGTCAAACAGTTCATACTTCAAGACCTTACGAATCGAAGCATCATCTGTTTGTTGTACTCATGGCTCTGTATCACCTCCGAGTGAAGGAACAAATTATGAGGCATCACCACAGCTCCAAGCACGCTCATTATAATAAGCATGCTCCCTTCCGGAAACGAGGGCGTCACCCACCCCTGCACAGCCACCGGCCAGTCAATCTTAACGAGAAACAGTTCATAGATGAACGAAAGCCCTATGACAGACACAAATGCAATGATGGAGCGCTCTATTTTCTTATAAGAATTAGTGAAAAGCATTACTGAAACGAAAACCGCAGTCAGCACCGAACCCCATACAATCGGAATGTCCAGTAACATCTGCAATGCAATGGCCCCACCCAAAATCTCGGCCAAGGAGGTGGATATGGAAGCCAGTACAGCCGTCCCCAATACAGGTCGTGACACCCACTTGGGAGTGTACTGTGTAGCTGCTTCCGACAGACATAGCCCGGTTACGATGCAAGTGTGCCACATTATGCTGAAGAATAATCAGCATGACCGTAGACAAAGTGACTACCCACAGCAACGAATAACCAAATTCAGAACCTGCCGCAAAATTAGACGCCCAGTTCCCCGGATCAATAAAACCTACCGTAACCAATAATCCCGGACCGATATATTTAAATACATCCAAACCACCCAAATAGCGTTTATGGTCTTTCCGCTTTAAGTCCTTAAAAATATTCTTCATTTCGTTGTTGTTATTTTGAGAGTGTAAAAGTACTCAAATAAAAACAAATACACTATAACTTGGTTCAAAACAGCAAAAGTTATCTTGCCGGCAAAAAAATCATCCCATGAGACGGATAAATTCGTCCCGTAAGACAAATTTATTCATCTCATGGATGAATATATTCATCTCACGAGATGATTTTTTTCACCTCGTGAGACGTTTTTAAGCCACAATAGTCTAATATCCCATTTCGTGCAATGCTTTACACAGCTGATCCGGGCAGGAAGTGGGACGTCCACCGCACCGTATACCTTCCAGACGGGAGATAACCTCGTTCACCGGCATCCCGGCAACCAAGCGGGACAAGCCTTGCAAATTGCCGTTGCAGCCACCCCAGAAAGCTATGTCCTTTACTATTCCGTCTTCTACTTCAAGCTCGATATTGCTACTGCACGTACCTTTAGTCTTGTAAGTATAAGTCATTATTCTTCGCTTTCTTCAGGCTTCATATTCGTATAAACCGTCTGCACGTCGTCAAATTCTTCCAGACGTTCCACCATCTTATCAATCGTTTCACGATGCGCCGGCTCAACATCTTTCAAGTCATTGGCAATGTAGGTAAACTCACCACCGACATCTTCAAAGCCGCCCTCTTCCAAATGTTTCTGAATAGCGGCGTAGCTCTTCGGATCACCATAAATAGTGATTGTACCCTCTTCTTCATCCTCTTCATAGTCTTCGTCAATATCAAAGTCAATCATGTCAAGAATGAATTCTTCCATGTCCATGCCGTCTTTCTTCTTGAAAGTGAACATACATTTATGGTCGAACAAGAAAGCCAGTGACCCCATTGTTCCCAAGTTTCCGCCAAACTTGTTGAATACGCTACGCACATCAGCTACCGTACGGGTAGGATTATCGGTCAGTGTATCAACGAATACGGCTACACCATGAGGACATATCCCTCATAAGTCATGCTCTTGTAGTCGCTTTGGTCTTTACCCATTGCATTCTTGATGGCACGTTCAATATTATCCTTCGGCATGTTTTCACGCTTGCAAGTAGCGATAACCGAACGCAATGTAGGGTTGTTTTCCGGCTCAGGTCCGCCGGCTTTCACTGCAATAGCAATTTGTTTACCCAGTCTTGTAAAGGTCTTAGCCATGTGACCCCATCTTTTCAATTTGGCAGCTTTTCTATATTCAAACGCTCTTCCCATTGGAACTAAATATTTATGATTTATGATTTTATTCTTAATACTTTCCTTAACGCAGTTTCGCTCCCAGCTTATCTTCCAGATTCTTCACCAGTTTAGACATGATTTTATCAATCATTTTGTCGTTTAAAGTCTGGTTTTCATCCTGCAATAAGAAACTTACGGCATACGATTTCTTACCGGCTTCCAGATTCTTGCCTTCGTAAACGTCGAAGAGAGATACTTCTTTCAGCAGCTTCTTCTCTGTTTCATAAGCAATCTTCTCGATTTCGGCAAACTGTACTTTCTTGTCAAGCAACAAAGCAAGATCACGTTTCACAGCCGGGAACTTGGAGATTTCGGTATAATTTACCTTTACGTTCTTGATAGCCTTCATCAGCTCTTTCCAGTTCAGGTCGGCATAGTACACCTCGTTATCTATGTCAAACGCTTTCAGGAGTTTTCTTGTCACCACACCGAAAGTAGCCAGACGTTTGCCACCTCTTGTCTGTACGGACAGCGCAGCAGCATAGATGTCATCGGTCAGATTACCGACTACCAAATCGTGCATCTTCAGTCCCAGACGGGCAAAGATGTTTTCAACATACGCCTTCAGTTCATATACCGAACTATCCTCGTCTTGATGCGCCCATGAGTTGGAAACTCTTTTACCGGTAACCCACAAGCCCAGATGATAATCTTCCGAGTAAGGAGCGAGCGCTTTTTCAGGATTGCGCTTCTCTTCGTTGAAGTAATAGCAGTTACCGAATTCAAAGAACCTCAAATCCGAATTCTTACGGTTGGCATTGTGAGAAATACTCTCCAATCCGCCAAAGAGCAGCGACTGGCGCATAGCGTTCAAATCGGCGCTAAGCGGATTCATCAACATCACAAGGTTCTTGGCAGGATAGGATTCCAAACCGTCGTAATATGCGGCACGCGTCAACGAGTTATTCAGGATCTCATTGAAACCGCATCCCACCAACTGTTCGGCAACCAGATTCTGCAGTCGGTTGGACTTGTCCCACTCACCTTTCGTTGTCAGGCTGGACTTCAATGCAGTCGGAATCTCTACATTATTATAACCGTAAATACGGAGAATATCTTCTATCACGTCACAATCGCGCTGCACATCCACACGATAAGGCGGTACATCCAGTGTCAGGCCTTCTGCCGTTTCGGCTACGATCTTCATTTCCAGACTCGCCACGATGCTCTTTACTGTCTCTGCCGGAATCACCTTACCTATCAGTGAATGAACCTTCTCATAGGAAAGTTCCACCGGAAGTCTTGGGCAGGAGCAGCACACACATCCTTTATATCGGAAGATATAGTACCGCCGGCAAGCTCTTTCACCATTATTGCAGCCAGTTTCAGGCAATAAAGAGTAATATTCGGATCGACACCTCTTTCAAAACGAAAAGAAGCATCCGTATTCAAGCCATGACGACGGGCGGTCTTGCGCACCCAGGTAGGATGAAAATAAGCACTTTCGAGGAATATATCTTTGGTATCTTCCGTAGAACCGGAATCCAATCCGCCAAACACTCCGGCGATACACATGGCCTCTTCTTTGTTGCAGATCATCAGGTCGCGTTCGCTCAACTTGCGTTCTACACCGTCCAAAGTGACAAAAGGGGTACCTTCAGGCATTGTCTTCACAACGACTTCACCGCCCTTAATCTTGTCGGCATCGAAGCAGTGAAGCGGCTGACCGAATGCATGAACAATATAGTTCGTAATATCCACCACATTATTAATGGGACGCAGGCCGATGATACGGAGCTTGTTTTGCAACCACTCCGGACTCTCCTTTACGGTTACACCTTTTACGGTAACTCCGGCATAACGCGGACAAGCCTCGCTGTTTTCCACCGTAACCTTGATGTCCAAATCGTGGTTCTCAACGGCAAAAGCATCCACAGACGGCTTTTTCAAAGAAGTCGGCAAGCCGTTCTGTACCAAATAAGCGTACAAGTCGCGAGCCACACCGTAATGTGAACAAGCATCGGCGCGGTTGGGAGTGATATCCACTTCCAGCACATAGTCGCTCTTGATGTTATAATAGTCTTTGGCAAGTGTGCCCGGCACAGCCGTTTCCGGCAATACGATGATACCTGCATGGTCTGTACCGATACCGATTTCATCTTCCGCACAAATCATACCGTTGGACTCTACGCCGCGAAGCTTTGATTTCTTGATTGTAAAACATTCATCACCGTCGTAAAGTTTTGCACCCAAAGTAGCTACCACCACTTTCTGTCCGGCTGCCACGTTAGGCGCACCGCATACTATCTGCACAGCTCGCCCTGTCCCAGATTTACGGTAGTGATGTGCATGTGGTCTGAATTAGGATGAGCTTCGCATGTCAGGACTTCTCCAATGACCAAACCTTCCAGTCCACCTTTAATGGTTTGCACTTCTTCCACGCTTCCAGTTTCCAATCCAATGGAAGTAAGTGCAGCGGCAACTTCATCCGGTGTCAAATCAAAATCGACATACTCTTTCAACCAATTATAAGAGATATTCATATCATTATTTTTTTATTGTTTCCAAAAGTGACCCGCAAAGTTAATAAGATTTTTCGAGTAGATAAGGCAAATGCTTCAAGAAATCTTTGATAAGATATATTCTTTCACCTGTTCCCAAGACTTATTAATCAACATATCCGGCATCGGTTCCTTTTCCGCATCGTCAAAATACACCAAACTTTTCATTGCCATGAAACAGAGCCATCATCATATTTAGTAGAATAGAAGTCTAAAATTTCATTTAAAGAAAGATGATGCAATAAAAAAGAAATATCAATAAAATCCTTTTTAGTTCCCCTGCCAATAACAGCCGTTACTTTCATAGCAGCAATATCTTTAATTCCAGCCATGCGTATTCCTTGGTCTACAACTGGTTCATCAAGCCATTGATACCTGTAATTTACAATATCAACTTTAATCCCATCAACCAAATAAATATGTATATGGGAGATTCTTTCAATACAATAAGAGAGGCTACGGTTTTTATTGCACTTATAAGTTCTTCCGCTTCACAAGTAATAGTTCCGAAGAAATCCAAATCAACAGATTTCCGGTGTCCCAATTGCAAAGCCAGAGCGGTTCCTCCTACCAAACGTGTATCGCGCAATATCGGTAAACTTTGCAACTTTCTTAAAAGTTCCAGTGTTGAATATTCGACTGTTTCCAGATGTAACATCTAAATTGCTCTTTAGGGGTTTTAGAAACTGCAGATATATATGCTAAGGCACGAGCTCTAAATCTCTTAATTCTTTCGCCACCTCCACAATTTTAGACAAGCCATAATATTGCCGGATAAGATTCCAGTCTTCCAACAAGCCATATTCCAAGACTCTTTTTATAATGTATTGGGCATGCTCATCAAAATCGACATCTTCTTTACGCACATCCCAAAAAAGATGGGCTGAAAACATATTTATATATTCATTACCTGACATTCTTATACTTTTTATTTCAAGATTATACTAACTCTCTGCAAAAATAAAACTTTCTAATCAATAAGCCTTCATTATCACAATAAAAAACAGCCGGAACCACTCAAACTAAGCAATTCCGGCTGCACCTAAAACAAAATAACCGCTGTTACCTGTCTTTATTTCACTCCTTCTGTCATGCTGAGCGAAGTTGAAGCATCCCTTCTCCTGCGGACCGCCAACGGTGCTCCCAGTTCTTCCCGTTCCACTATTTCAATAAACCCGCTCTGTTCCAATTCGAATAGAGCAGGATATACCCGCAGCCTGTCTGCACCGGAAAAACGGATTATATTTTCCACCGAAATATTACCCGGACAAGATTTCAGGTAATCAACAATCTTCCGGGTATCAACAGCCTTGTAGTTTATATCATTCATTATTTTGAAATTAAGTTAAGTACTCACTGTATGTAAGCACTCACTGTATGGCTATAGTCCCCGTAAAGGTATTATAGCCACCTTGAGTTATATTTTGGATTAATAATTAAGTTATTTACCAATATTCATTGGCAGAAGTGCCATATAATCAGAAGGAATGCAACTTTCATTTTACGACGGACCAGTTCTGAAAGGTTAATGATACCATTTAATGAAGTTACGATATTCAACACCTTCAGAAATACAATAGGCGTTGATCAAAATCTTCAGGGGAGCGGCATCCGTTTGATAACGGAATAAAAACTCACTGTAAAATTCACTCATATTCATCTTTGTCGATTTTTTAATTCGAAGCAAAGAATGCTAATATAATATTTCATATTGATGTGCGATTACCTTCCAGCGATAACGTCTATATGCAATTTCCACCATATTTCCAGCATTTGTCTCAAATGCCGAGTACGGTTTCTGCAAAAGAGTTCCCAGCATCTCTGCAGAAGAGAAGTAATCAGCTTTCTGCTCTGTCGTTTCCCTGTTATATATCACATCAAAAGCCAATATAGGCTTGCCGAAGAACATAGCTTCTACCAATGATGGATTCGTACCTCCTGCACTATGCCCATGTATGTAAAAAGAGCAATGGCTTCTCAACACATTTAAAGTCTTTACATCATATATAGGAGATAACAAATGGATGTTCCCGTACCCGGCATACTTTTCCAACAGATATTTTCCATACGTGCTCCTATTCCAGTTTCCAACGAAAAACAGTTCTTTACCGGAAGCCTTAAAAGCTTCCAATATAACGTGTACATTATTTTCCGGCTCTATCCGACATAGAGAAAAAGAGTAACAGATGTTCTTCAGTCCGTATTTTTCTAATATCTGTTCCTCCACATCTGCAATATCACATAACACATGGTCACCGCCATAGGCTATCAGTTCCGCTTCTTTTCCATACTCTTCCCTCACATAGTCCTGAATACCCTTATTGTCGGCTATCACCGCATCTGCATACTTCACAGCCATCTTTTCCGAAAATTTCAGGAAAGCTTTGGCATATTTCCCCCATTTTTCACGACGATGCTCCAACCCATCTATATTGATTACCAGCCGCTTCTTCAAAAACAATCGGTATATCGGAAGAAAGCAACAACCGGAAACGCCCAATATCAGGATCACATCGCTCTTTTTCGTTGCCTTTATCAAAGATACTATATCATACAAGATGCTCTGACTTCCATTGGCATCTAACGGCACGTATTTTAAATCTGCATTTTTATAAACAGATTGCCGGTGAGGATAACTTTTGGCACTGCAATAAACCGTATAGTGTATATCGGCCGGAGAATTATAGCCTATAATGTTCTCTACCAACGATTCAAAACCGCCATAGTTGGCAGGTACGCCTACTGTACCAATAATTGAAACTCTTTTCATTATTGTTTTCCGATAATTCTATTATATCCCTCCAATGTAGCTTTAGCAGTATCTTCCCATTTATAATGTTTCAAAATTCTATCAGATAACTCTTCATTAAAAGGAGCCTCAAAAGCTGCAATAACAGCACGTCTTATAGAATCTAAATCATCAGGCTCACAATAATAAGCATACTCTTTAAAGTAATCTTCCGTATCCCCTTTTTTGGTTACAACTATATTCGTTTTCATCACAGCCGCTTCTAAAGAAGAAAGTCCAGGCGTTTCCATCCAAGAAGCTAAAATATGCACTTTTGCTAATTTATAGAACTGAGGGAGTTTGTCATGCTCAACTTGCCCCAAGAAGAAAACATTCGAAAGAGCTTCTTTTTTACACTTCTCATAATATTTTTTAAAATTAGCACCTGCTTGACCTATAAAAACAAATTTATAAGGTAAGTCCTTTATGGCCTTTATTATGTTCAACTGATTTTTACGCCCCTCTATTCTGGAAACACACAGTACACAATCTCTGTAAAACTCTATACTATCATCGACAGTAACATTATCATAATCAAATTTATTTATATCGACAGCGTTCGGAACCGCAACATAATAATAATCCTTCAGATTAAAATCATCACAAACCCGCTTCATTTCTGAATCCGAATTAGGTAAAAAAACATCTACCGCCTGTACAATTTTCTTTTGTAACCGTTTGTGACCATTCAGCAAATAAAACAATGTTCCTTTACTGCATTCCGCATTCAATATCATCCGGGCTATAACTTTCAAATATTCAATTTGGGTTATAGATAAGAATTGATTCAAAAATTGCAAAATTCCACCCCGCGCTTTTTTTTCATATTCCACATATGGACCGTAAATTGTAGATAAAGCAATCTTTTTATGCTGCTTTTTCGCATTTCTCACCTGCAAATACAGCTCTTGAGGTCTCATCAAATTAAAGACATGTACAATATCATATCCTGATAAATCAGGCTCTAACTCCAAGGTTATGTCGACTATACACCCCGCTTTTTCCAAATATTCTTTTGTTTTAAGAATTTGGGTAGTATCTCCTCCCGGCGCGGTAAACAAAGTTTTACGAGACTGAAATAGAATTTTCATTATGTATCTGATAATTATTTAATACAATTAATATTGTTACAAAAGCTATGATAGACATACCATTGAAAAGGACATGACCAGCAAATGCCGAATGGGAAAAAATAACAATCCATGCTATTTTGAAAATCGATGTATACTTGCCTTTTATGCGCATTGCTTTTTTCAAAATATAAATAAACAATGAAATATAAAGTAGTAATCCTAAAAGACCGTACATAAAGAACATGTCAAAAGCTTCACACTCTAAAAAAGATGAAGATCCTTCCCAAAAGCTATTGGAATAAGGATTTCTAAATGACACAAAATATCCCATCCCGAAAAACAGCCTTAGAAGCAGTAGTCCATCTAAAGAATATTGTTCAAAAGCATAATCCATATACTCCACCCGGCCAGACAAGAGAAAATGCCTTAAGGAATCGGCATGTTCATACCTGTAAGTCACCACAGAAGTAGTTGTCGTTATCAATTCTATAACATATGAGTTATAGTATGTCAACAAAGCTATTCCCCCTGCTATAATAATAAACTTATATACCCTTTTTGAATAACAAAAAGATATAAGAAGTATAGCCAACGTTAGTATTATTGCCGCTTTAGACAATAAATTCACCAAATAACGTAGAGAAAAAAGGATTCAATGCAGCTACGTACGTCTGAGCTCGATCGATGTACAGCTACGTACGTCTGAGCATCGATCGATGTACAGCTACGGTACGTCTGAGCTCGATC
>ENA-OQLB01000274-OQLB01000274.1-human-gut-metagenome-genome-assembly--contig:-NODE-274-length-30953-cov-5.238338_pt1 | contig 30953 bp, 38 predicted proteins | sample MGYA00242656_ERZ504813 | MGnify/ENA primary metagenome ERZ504813 (study PRJEB26092, sample SAMD00036388) | human gut metagenome | host: Homo sapiens | study: EMG produced TPA metagenomics assembly of... | reverse complement strand
CTCCTTCATCACGGAGGCTTTTTTATATCCCGACTTTTCCTGTTTTCTTATCCAAAATCATATTTGAATTATGATTTTGAAATATGATTTTTAGATTTTGAAAAAAATATTATATTGAAACGATACGTTTTATAATCAATAATTTTATCTTTCAAATTATCCATTCTTATTTTGCACACACAACCAAATATAAAAATCATATTATACAAAAATATATGAAATCATATTTTATTTTCACCATTGTCCTGACGGTTGCCTATCTCGTCTATTATGCAGTTATCATCGTGCAGGACCTTTATGGAAAAAAAGGAAATGGCAAGCCGGAAGAAGAGGTATTTGACCTCGGTGCGCCAGAAGATGAACAGAGTGTGTACGTGACGGAGAGCGATACGGGATTCAATGTGGGTAATGAGAAATATGAAACAGATGTTGCCCCTACCGCTTCGCCTGCACCACAGGAGACGGAAACCGCAGACAATAATGGCGAGATAGCCGTGGCGGAGAAACTAAAACGCCTGAAAGCCCAAGCGGAGGAACAGATGGAAGAAACCGCGACCTACCTGTCAGACGCATACACGGCAGACGAACTGTACAAAGCGATGCTTGCCAAAGGAAAGACGGGCAACCGTCCGGAACTGGTGTGGAAACCTCTCAAAGACCGATTGTAAAATGTCGAAAGCAAAAAAAATATTATGTGCATTGTGCTTTGTCCCTTATGCGGCATTCGCCAAAAGTGGCAGCGTAAACTACAGTTGGGGTGCAGACGCACTGGCAACGATGCACGACTTCGTGGTGACGATGATGCTGTACGTGCTGTACATCTGCTACGCTGTCGCCTCGGTTTTCGTAGTCGTTGCCGCGCTCCAGATCTATATCAAAATGAACACAGGCGAGGACGGCGTGGTGAAGTCTATCGTATCACTTGTCGGTGCGTGCCTCTTCATCATTGGTGCTTCAATCGTGTTCCCTGCTTTCTTCGGCTACCGCATATAGGTGGCTGACAGAAGTGTAAAATAAATTCAAAAAAAACAAGAGTACCACAAAAATGTAATAAATATGTTTCAGAAATTCAAAAGAATGTGCCGAAAGGCAAAGAAAACCATCATGCAAGTTTCCACCAAAGTAAGAATGTTAATCATTGCCCTGTTGGGAGGCATACCTGCTATGGCTCAAAGTACGGCAGGCGATTACTCGGCCGGTACGACAGCTCTATCAACGTAGCGGAGGAAATTGTGAAATACGTTCCTGTCATGGTCAAACTCTGCTATGCCATTGCTGGTGTCGTGGCCATCATCGGAGCCATTTCGGTGTATATCGCCATGAACAACGAGGAACAGGATGTCAAGAAGAAGATTATGATGGTAGTTGGGGCGTGCCTTTTCTTGATTGCGGCAGCCCAAGCATTACCTCTGTTCTTCGGAATTAACGCATAAACAGTCAAGAAATGATTAATGACGGACGTTATCCGGATTATCCGCTGTTCAAGGGGTTACAACGGCCTTTGGAGCTGATGGGATTACAAGGCCGCTACATCTATTGGGCGGCAGGCGTGGCTGGTGGAGCCATTGTGGCTTTATCGCCGCCTACTGTCTTATGGCTTTGTGGCCGGACTGGTCGTATTGGCAACTGTCTTATCTGCGGGAATCGTGCTTATCATCCTCAAACAGCGAAAAGGGCTGCACAGCAAAAATGTAAAACGTGGAGTGTATGTGTATGCCTATTCGCACAAAGTATGACTATAAGAAAAACCATCACGGCAATGTGTGTGGCTGATTGATTGTTGAACGCGGGCGGTCCGCCTCCAGCCGAGGCAGACCTGCCCCTATTTAATGAACGAATATCGGAATGACCCTATATATCATTTTATTTTTCATCGCCCTATGTACGGGTATGGCCTTGTCAGTCTATACGTTCGGTACGGGCGGCAAGCGCAAGCACATCTTTCAGAATATCTATTTCTCTGTGGAAGATACAGATGGTGTGGGTGTGCTGTACACCAAGACGGGTGAATATTCCGCCGTCTTGAAAATCGAAAATCCGGTACAGAAGTATTCGGCGGACATTGACAGCTATTACGATTTCACGCATCTATTCTCTGCCCTTGCGCAAACACTGGGCGAAGGATATGCCTTACACAAACAGGACATCTTCGTGAGAAAACAGTTCGCGAACGAGCCGGAGCATAATCAAGAATTTCTCTCAGCATCGTACTTCCGTTATTTTAATGGGCGTCCGTACACGGACAGCCTTTGCTATCTGACTATCACACAGGAAGCCAAGAAGAGCCGTCTTTTCTCTTACGATAGCAAGAAATGGCGCGATTTCCTCGTGAAGATTTATAAGGTTCGAGACCTACTACGCGACAGCGGTGTACAAGTGAAATTCCTGAACAAAGCCGAGGCAAGCGAATATGTGGACCGTTACTTTGCGATGAACTTCAAAGACCGTACGGTCTCGATGACGAATGTCAAGGCTGACGACGAAACGGTATCTATGGGTGATAAACGCTGTAAGGTGTACAGCCTCGTGGACGTGGACTGCGCCGCACTCCCCTCGCTGATACGTCCCTATACCAATATCGAGGTGAATAATACCGAGATGCCAGTGGATCTTGTCTCGGTGGTGGATAATATTCCGAACGCAGAAACGGTGGTGTACAACCAAATTATTTTCCTGCCCAGTCAGAAGCGTGAACTGGCATTACTCGACAAAAAGAAGAACCGGCACGCAAGCATCCCCAATCCGAGTAACCAAATGGCCGTAGAGGACATCAAGCAGGTACAGGACGTAATAGCCCGTGAAAGCAAACTGCTCGTGTACACGCACTTCAACATGGTGGTGGGCGTGCCTGCCGACACCGACCTTCAAAAATGCACGAATCACTTGGAAAACGCTTTTGGGCGCATGGGCATACATATCAGTAAGCGTGCATACAACCAACTGGAACTGTTCGTCAGTTCATTTCCGGGCAACTGTTACAGCCTGAACGAGGAATATGACCGTTTTCTGACCCTCTCCGACGCTGCGGTATGCCTGATGTACAAGGAACGGGTGCAGCATAGTGAGGAAACGCCGATAAAAATTTATTATACTGACCGTCAAGGTGTTCCGGTAGCTATCGACATCACGGGAAAAGAGGGAAAGAACAAGCTGACCGACAACTCGAATTTTTTCTGCCTGGGGCCTTCGGGCAGCGGAAAGAGTTTCCACATGAACTCCGTCGTGCGCCAGTTGCATGAACAGGGGACGGACGTGGTAATGGTCGATACGGGTAACTCATACGAGGGGCTATGCGAGTATTTCGGCGGCAAGTATATCAGCTATACCGAGGAACGGCCCATCACGATGAATCCGTTCCGCATCAATCGGGAAGAGATGAACGTAGAAAAAACGGGATTCTTGAAAAACCTCGTCTTGCTTATCTGGAAAGGTACGCAGGGAACGGTCACAAAGACGGAAGACCGTCTGATAGAGCACGTCATCACGGAATATTACGACGCCTACTTCAATGGTTTCGAGGGCTTCACACCCCAACAGCGTGAGGACTTGCGTAAGAGCCTCGTTATTGATGACCGCAACAGCAGTGAGAAGCGGCACGAAAGCGAACGGGAACGCGCGGTCCGCATCGAGGGTATCATTGACAAGATAGAGGGCCGACGCAAGGAACTGAAAGTGGAGGAACTGTCATTCAACTCTTTCTATGAATATTCCGTGCAGCGCATCCCGGATATCTGTGAGGAGAACCGTATCACGGGCATCGACCTCTCGACATACCGCTATATGATGAAGGACTTCTATTTGGGCGGCAACCACGAAAAAACGCTGAACGAGAACATGGACAGCTCGCTGTTCGACGAGACGTTCGTGGTCTTCGAAATCGACAGCATAAAAGATGACCCGCTGCTTTTTCCTTTGGTCACGCTGATTATCATGGATGTTTTCTTGCAAAAAATGCGCATCAAGAAGAACCGCAAAGTCCTTGTCATCGAGGAAGCATGGAAAGCCATCGCCAGCCCGCTGATGGCGGAGTACATTAAATTTATGTACAAAACAGCGCGTAAATTCTGGGCCAGTGTGGGCGTGGTGACACAGGAAATACAAGACATCATCGGCAGCGAAATCGTGAAAGAGGCCATCATCAATAACTCGGATGTGGTGATGCTGCTTGACCAGAGCAAATTCAAGGAACGTTTCGACACCATCAAGACGATTCTTGGCCTAACGGACGTGGACTGTAAGAAAATTTTTACCATTAACCGCCTTGAAAACAAGGAAGGACGCAGCTTCTTCCGCGAGGTGTTTATCCGTCGGGGCACGACCAGCGGTGTTTATGGCGTGGAAGAACCGCGCGAGTGCTACATGACTTACACGACCGAACGAGCGGAGAAAGAGGCTCTGAAGCTTTACAAGCGCGAGTTACAATGCAGCCACCAAGAGGCTATCGAGCATATTGCCGCGACTGGAATACCAGCGGTATCGGCAAGGCATTGCCGTTTGCGCAGAAAGTTAATGAAGCGGGATGTGTACTGAACTTAACCACTAAAATAACATCATAATGAAAACGAAAAGGATTTTAATCACCCTGTCACTGGGCTACGGGATAAATATGATGGGGTTTGAAAGCAGCTTGACGCGCGAACAAATCTCTGTCAGCAATCCGGAACTCACTGTTTTGTCCCTCCGGGAGTTTTGTATGCTGTCCAAGGAGAACCTGCTCCGCATGGATGACATGACACCGGACAAAGTAGCCGCCATCGAACGGTTGTTGGCAGAGTATTCCCTTCGGTTGGGTATGTCCGATGTAGAACTGGAAGCGTATTTGAACCGGTATTATGAAGAAAACCCCAAAGAAAAGGAGTTTTACGATATGTGCGACAGGCTATGTAACAGCAAACCTGTCTTCGATGAAAACAGGTTTCGAGAAGAACTATTCAGGGAACTGAACAGTAGTCCGATGAGTGAAAAAAGACTAAGTGACTTGGGATGGCTACGTTATCAGACCGTGCGCGAAACTTATCTAAACCAGCCTTTCTTTTGAGATGGTTCGGCTCCCAAGAAGCCCGGATCAAAAGGGCCATCAAGGATACTACCATCATACATGATATGTTCTGCCGACTTGTCACGGAGAATTGTATCGAATCTGAACGGTGGTATTTCAATCACAAGGAACCGGAATACATAAAAGAGGTCTGAAACGATGAAACGGCTGTTTATCTTTTGGGTTATCCTATTGCCTGCCCTGACACAGCACGTTCACGCACAATATTACAGCGTGAACTATGACGCTCGTACCGTGGCGGCCATGGCCGCAGCATTCGGCACGGAGCAGTAGCCGAAAGCTACTACCGCGAGCAGGTGGATGATATTCTGAAACACTATACGGCGGCAGAAGTGGCGGCAGCAGGGATATTTTCTTCCAAATTTTTGGAACACAAGGCTCTGTCCGACCTTGGCATCTGGTGCAGCAGCACGGAAAATTACTACTATCGTCGAATTTACCACATGGTGGCAGAAAAAATCATGCCGAAAATATGGGTGGTGGCGAAGCTGATGCTGCGCTCACCACAAACAGCAATCCACTGGGGCAGCTACCTGATGAAAGTGTGCGACGATACGAAGAGCCTGTGTATGCAGTTCGAAAGTGTGGTGACAAACAGCACGCTGTCGTTCTCGGACATCGCTTTTCTGGAAATTGACCGCGACATTGCCACCTTGCTGAACCTCGCAGAACTGGGCGGTACCGATTGGCAACGGATGTTGGACAACTTTACCAAAGTGCCGGGCAATTTCACGATTGAGAACTTAAAGGGCGACATTGACAACCTTTATAACATGGGCGTAGGGCTGGCAACATCAGGTATGGAGAACCTCGGTGACGCTCTACTGCAAAGTAGTGCGTTCCATGACCTATTGGGTGGCAAAGTCAATGAAATCGGCAACCTGTATGAACACTACGGTACTCTCTTCGAGCAGGCGGAACATGACATCGGCAGTCTGCTAATCGACATGGTGGGCGGTCAGGATAGCGTGGCCGCATTGTTCAATTTCAGCAATTACGACCTCACATCGTGGATGACCGACTATATGGACAATGCTGTCGGGAACTATTACACGCAACGGTGGTATATCGCACGGCGTGATCAAGGAAGCATTTCTCTATGCGACTACTACCCACCGACAGACGACAACAGCATATTGAACGGGGGTGCATGGACACGCTTTAACACGAGTGATCCGGGATTTTATCCGAACGCTTCGCAACGGGAGCAGGCCCTCGCCAATTCAGAACGGTATGCCGGATGGTCAAGAAGCCGAGTGCAACAGCTCAACAATAGCAACGATGGCTACACCTATACTATCAATACCCGACAACAGGCCTATATCATCAGTAAGGGTAACAAACAGACAAAGAAGGCATACGCCTACGAGATACACGTGACACAGAGTTGGAATCGGATGGAGGTGGTCTATGAGGATGTCTTCGACTCCTATTCGATGGATTTGAATACGTTCAAAGCGCAGCTCAATGCCCGCCTCTCGGAGTTCAATGACAACGAGGAAGGCTATGTCTATTACATAGCATCCGATGCACGGAACTATTATCAGGCGACGGACGCCGCAAAATTGCAGGGATGCGAAAGCGTGACCATCAGTGTAACCTGTTCAGACGGGGCGACGCTGGGGCAAGGCTCGACACAATACAAGTGTCGCAAGTGTGGCGGCTCACTGGATGCCCACTCCAAAGAGTGTGTCATGCAGACCTCGGTAACGGAGAACGAACTGGATCTTTCAGAACTGGACGCACTGATACGGGAAGCGGACAATCAAGTCGCCGTTCTTCAATCTCAGATTAGTGCCTTGGAAAAGGAAAACGCCGACCTTTTGAAAAAAATTGCCGAGGCGAGCGTGGAAGACGCAGCAGCTTACCGGCAACAATATAACTCCAACCGGACACGTATCGAGGAACTGAAAAGCGAACTTGCCGAGTGGCAACAAAAACAGAAGGAGTACGCAGATGCAAAGCAGGAAGCGGAAGCAGAGAACGATGTGCCGACAGATGATTACTACCGCCTACCGGCTATCATGCAGGATTGCAAGACAGCCTATAGCCTCACTTGGCAGGACGGAGGTACATGGAGCGGCTATACGTTCGTCCGTAAGGCGACGATGCCGAACATCAATGGTATCATTACGTTCCGTGCGACTATTTCTATCGCACGGAAGCCGAAATACTTTCTGGGTATCAAGATTCACCGTGCCATTATCCAAATCAGTTGGGAATTGACTTCGGCATACACAGACACGCACGTTGCCGATGTACTGACACTCGATCCGAACCTGTCGAACGAGGAAAAGACTAAAATCGTGAATAATCGCATATCGGAAATCGCACGGGAATATCCCAACTGTAAAATCACTACCGAGTATGCCCGTACAGAACCTATGGAAGAAGTACCGAACAGCGACGTGTACCACCTGCTTTGGTCAAGTGACCGCCTCGAAATCGCACGAGAAGTGGATTCACGTATCACGAAAATATACGCCGACCTCGTATCCTTGGAGAAGATGATGCACTACAAGCGGAACATCATCGACGTACTGAAGGATGTGCTACCGGAATCGATACGGACGAGGGTCGTAGGCTGACACTCGTGGAAGAGTGCCATGACCGCTGGGTAGAAAACGCACGGACATCCCGAAGTGGCAGAAAGGAGGTACGGCCATGAAACGCACTATACTGATGGCCATTACGTTGCTTGCGCTACTACCCGATGTCGCCAAGGGCCAATGGACATTCGATATCGTGTCGGTGGAAGCGTACATAAATGACCACAAAAAACAACGCAGCCTGTTGCTGGCCCGAAGCACGCTGGAATACAGCAACCAACTGCTGCATGAGTACAGCCGTGAGGAGACGGGCAAATACAAGGAAGTAAATATCGACCTTGACCGCTATACCCGTGCCTTTGATGTCATCGACGTGATGTACCAATCCCTGCGGACGGTGCTGAACGTGAAGGATACCTACAGCTCGGTAAGTGACCGTATCGGTGACTATAAGACCATGCTGGAGGCTTTCCATGAGAAAATCCTGAAACATGGGAACATCGAGCCGTCAGACGCACTGATACTGACTATCAATGAAAAAGCAATACGGGACATCGCCAACGAGGGAGAACACCTCTATAAGTCGGTGAGCGACCTCGTGCTGTATGCCACGGGCGCAGCGGCCTGCTCGACCAGCGACCTGCTGATGGTACTGGAGTCCGTGAACAAGTCGCTGGACAGCATTGAGCAACACTTGAACCGGGCATACATCGAGACATGGAGATACATACAGGTACGTATCGGCTACTGGAAATCGAAGATTTACCGGGAACGTACCAAACGGGAAATTATTGACGGTGCTTTCGGACGATGGCGCAATGCGGGACGACTGGATTATTGACGGTAAAAGAGGAAGGAGGTAAATAATGCCATAATGATGATTATGACTTCTATACACCGAAATTGATAAGGAATATCTTAAAACGCAGGAAAAGCGTTTCGTCCTGAATGTTCGGAGAAGTACAAACAGAGAAAGAAACTTTAAGTACAAACAAGTCTATCTGGCCTATAACCAAGAGGCAAATGGACATTTGGATTAATAAAAGATGTAATGAAAAAGATCGTTTTTGAAAAAGACATTACGCTATATAAAGCCGATTGCCTTGAAGTAATGCCTCTTCTCCCAGAATCAAGTATTGATTTAGTTCTATGCGACCCACCTTTCGGAATTACAGCCTCGCAATGGGATAAGATAATACCATTCTCGAAAATGTGGGAGGAGATTAGAAGAGTGAGAAAGGATAATGCGCCTACGGCTTTATTTGGCAGCGAACCGTTCAGCAGCTTTTACGCTGTGGCAATTTAGCCGAATTTAAATACGACTGGGTATGGGAAAAGTCAAAAGCAAGCAATTTCCTTCTTGCTAAAAAGCAACCTCTAAAAGCGCATGAGCTAATCAGTATCTTTTGTAACGGCAGAACTCCTTATTATCCAATCATGGAGGAAGGTGAGCCTTATGAGAATCGTACAAAGAGAGGAAGTAACTGGACAGGAGTAAACAAGGTACCAAATCCTACATTCAGAAATGAAAACAAAGGAACGAGATACCCACGAAGTGTGAAATATTTTAAAACTGCGGAATCAGAGGGCAAAACGATTCATGTTAATCAAAAACCAGTCGCATTGTTGAAATATCTGATAAAAACATACACGAAAGAGGGTGACACAGTCCTTGATTTTGCCTCTGGAAGCATGAGCACTGCAATCGCCTGTATTCATACGAATAGAAAATGTATTTGTATTGAAAAGGATGATATGCACTTCTTGCGGGGAGAGGAAAGGATTAGAAATGAATATAATATAAAAAGAAATGTAGAATAATCCTGGTGATTAACTGATTGAAACACATTGAGTATTGAAAGATTAATAACAAATAACCGAAAGTAAATATGGACAGAATACTCTTACTCGTGACGGTTACAATAATTGCAACCACGGCGGCAAAGGCACAATCCGTGACCTATAACCACGATTCGCCGAAACAAAACCAAGTAACAGTAATGGAAACCGGTACGGGAGCACTCTCGCCCGACCTCTACTATTCCATACTGCACAACAAGTATAAGAAGTCGGCAGCAGTCAAGAACAAACTGTCGTTCCGCACACTGGCGGGCGTCAACCTATACAACCAAACGGACGAAGCTGAAGCCATCGACTCGGCATTGGTGAGCCGGGCAAAGATAGAAGCCTTGAACGTGGCTGACCGTCAAGCGGACATCGCATGGGTCGCTGAAGGCGATAAGGTCAACGGACAGATGGTAAGGTTCAAACGAAACATAGACCGCATCTTGCCTGTCGGGGGGACACCGGAGGATAAAGACAGATGGACGGAATATTACCATATCTACCAGTGCGCCATTGATGCAACGAAAGATGCCTATATGCCCAACGCACAGCGGAAGAAAGAGTATCTGCGCATCTACGAGGATATAACTCGACAGAACGAAATCCTTGTCGGCTACCTTGCCAAACGGCAGAATACTACGATAACAAGTACGCTACTGAATGCTACCGCTGACCGTACTCTGGATAAGGAGAGTATTGTCCGCGATGCGGTGAACCGATGGCACGAATCGCGCTTTGCCGTGCGCGGCCCGCAATCAGGCAATAACACGGGTGGCAGCGGCGACGGAGATGAAACAGTAAACAAAGGGAACTGAAAAAACAAAAACGTATGGCAGACGGAAATATACTCTCGGATTTCGGTATTAATATCCTTGAAGAAGAAATAGACGATGTGATTTTTCAAACGAACGAGTTCCTGACTGATGCGACTTTTACCGGCTCGCAGGGACCGTTCTGGTGGATACTACAAATGTGCATGGCACTGGCTGCCCTGTTCGCTATTGTGATGGCAGCGGGAATGGCGTACAAGATGATGGTGAAACATGAGCCACTGGATGTGCTGAAGCTGTTCCGTCCTTTGGCTGTTTCAATCATCCTCTGTTGGTGGTATCCGCCAGCAGACACGGGTATGGCTGGCAGTGGGAGCAGTTGGTGTTTCCTTGACTTCCTGTCTTACATCCCGAACTGCATCGGCTCGTACACGCATGACCTGTACGAGGCAGAAGCCACCCAAATAGCGGACAAATTCGAGGAAGTGCAGCAACTTATCCATGTACGTGACACGATGTACCAAAGCTTGCAAGCACAGGCAGATGTCGCTCACACGGGTACCTCCGACCCGAACCTGGTAGAAGCGACCATGGAACAAACCGGAGTGGACGAAGTGACGAAGATGGAGAAAGACGCAGCCGAACTGTGGTTTACCTCACTGACGGCAGGAGTCATCGTAGGTATCGACAAAATCATCATGCTTATCGCTCTGATTGTGTATCGTATCGGATGGTGGGCTACCATCTATTGCCAGCAAATCCTACTGGGCATGTTAACAATATTCGGACCTATACAATGGGCGTTCTCGCTGTTGCCCAAATGGGAAGGTGCATGGGCGAAGTGGCTTATAAGGTATCTGACAGTACATTTCTATGGTGCAATGCTCTACTTCGTCGGCTTCTATGTGCTACTGTTATTCGACATTGTACTGTGCATACAGGTAGAAAACCTGACGGCAATCACAGCAAGCGAACAGACAATGGCGGCCTACTTGCAAAACAGCTTCTTCTCCGCCGGCTACTTGATGGCGGCAAGTATCGTGGCACTGAAATGCCTAAACCTCGTGCCGGACTTGGCAGCATGGATGATACCTGAAGGCGACACGGCCTTCTCTACACGGAACTTTGGAGAAGGTGTGGCGCAGCAGGCCAAAATGACGGCTACGGGCGGTATCGGCTCGATGATGAGATAATGATAAACCTAATATTAAATATCCAAAAGATGAATGTACAACAGAAAATTGAGAAATGGTGCAGGAACGAGCGTTTCGTGCACTATGCAAATGAACGCATAAGCGAAGAACTCGTTTATGCACCTAACCACCGAATTGATCCGGAATATGAAGAACTGGACGAAGCCATTACATGGGACAACCGATATATTGTCCCTATGATGACTTACCTTACCTATCGTCTGCAACTGGTCAAATTGCAGAAAAATGCCAAGAATCGAAACCGCCGTGTCTGGTGGATATTCGTGCATGTAATCATGCGGGAAGATTACACACAGCTTTTTGACGGGAAGTTCGAAAAATTTCTGACGGAGTTGCATGATACAGTCATGACAATGTTACATGACGAATACACACGATTGTCTAACAAGAAAAAATAGAGGTATATGGTCATCAAACATTTGGAGAATAAAATCCGACTGGTGGGCATCATCTGCACTGCTTTTCTTGCAGGGTGTATCATCATCAGCGTATCAAGTATCTGGACTGCCCGGACAATGGTGACGGACGCGCAGAAAAAGGTGTATGTGCTGGACGGAAATGTACCTATACTCGTAACCCGCACGACGATGGACGAAACACTGGACGTGGAGGCCAAGAGCCACGTAGAAATGTTTCACCATTACTTTTTTACTCTCGCACCGGACGACAAATACATCCGCTATACGATGGAAAAAGCGATGTACCTGGTCGATGAGACGGGACTGGCACAGTACAATACCCTCAAGGAAAAGGGATTTTACTCCAATATATTGGGTACGAGCGCGGTGTTCTCGATATTCTGTGACAGTATCTCCTTTGACAAAAAGAATATGGAGTTCACCTACTATGGTCGGCAGCGAATCGAGCGCCGGAGTAATATCCTGATGCGCGAACTGGTTACGGCAGGGCAACTTAAACGTGTGCGAGAACGGACAACAATCCGCATGGACTGCTCATAGTAAACTGGCGCACATTGCTGAACAAAGATATCGAGCAAAAAACAAAGAGTAACTATTAAATCACCAAAGATATGAATATCAAAGGATTCAAACGGATGTTGTTCGGCGAGAAGATGCCGGACAAAGATGACCCGCAGTACAAGGAACGCTACGAGCGAGAGGTGCAGGCCGGGCATAAATTCGCCAAGGCGACACGCATCGACCAAGCGGCGGCCAAGGTGCAGGGCTTTGCCAACGCACACCGGACGCTGTTTCTGGTCATCGTCTTTACATTCGTCATCGGAGCTTTCGTATGGAACGCCTACCGCTTGGTAACTGTGTACAGACACAGTCCGGCAAGTTGCACGGCGACGGAAATGCAGGATTCTGTGCTTCGGGAACGGCACAAGCTGTTGCAGGAAGTCGAAATAAGGGAACATAAAAACAGAGGGGACAAACCACAATAAAAGAATACTTATGAATACACGGCTTGAAAAATCAGTCCGTTCGTCAGACGAATGGTACACGCCAAAGGAGATACTGGACGCATTGGGCAAATTCGACCTTGACCCTTGCGCTCCCATCCGTCCGTTGTGGCCGACTGCCGAGGTCATGTATGACCAGAACATAGATGGGTTGTCCTAGATATGGGAAGGGCGTGTGTGGCTCAATCCTCCCTATTCGCGTCCTCTTATCGAGCTATTCGTCCGGAAATTGGCAGAACATGGCAACGGCATTGCATTATTATTCAACCGTTGCGATTCCAAAATGTTTCAGGACGTCATCTTCCCAAAAGCGACGGGAATGAAATTCCTACGCCACCGCATCCGATTCTACCGACCAGACGGAGCACGAGGTGACTCTCCCAGTCGCGGTAGCATCCTATTAGCTTTCGGAGAAGACAACGCAGAGATACTGAGAAATTGTGCCATTGAAGGCAAATATGTACAACTCAATTAAAAGATGTATAATGAAGATATTGGAGAAAATCAATTTTCGCCAGCCGAAATATATGCTTCCCGCCATCCTTTATTTCCCCCTGCTCGGCACGTCTTATTTCATCTTCGACCTGTTTCAGACAGAAACGATAGAAATACAAGACAAGGCGTTGCAGACGACGGAGTTCCTGAACCCCGAATTGCCGGGGGCACAGATCAAGGACGATGGCATAGGCAGCAAATACGAGAATATGGCAAAATCATGGGGTAAGATACAAGACTACTCCGCTGTAGATAACATAGACCGGGAAGAACCCGATAAAAACAAGGAAGAGTATGAATCGAAATACACGCAGGACGACATCGACCTGCTCACGGAAGAACAACAGGAAAAAGCTGCGGCAGCGGAAATTGCCTCTGCCAAGACACGAGAACAGGAAGCACTTGCCGAACTGGAAAAAGCACTCGCAGAGGCGAGACTGAGAGGGCAAAACGCGACTGTACCCCCGGCAGAAACGGACACGGCCAACATTGCTCCACCACAAGGAGCAGCAGCCTCCGGAACCATCAACGAAGAGAGCCGGGCTGTGAAAACGCCATCAGCGGACGAACCGCCCAGCGAGGTGGTACGCAAGGTGAAGACAACCTCGGACTACTTTAACACACTGTCGAAGAATGTCCGTGAACCGAAACTCATCCAAGCCATCATTGACGAGAACATCAAAGCGGTGGACGGCTCGCGCGTGAGGTTGCGCCTGCTTGACGATGTGGAGATTGGCGAGTGTGTGATAGCAAGAGGAACGTACCTGTACGCTACGGTAAGCGGATTCTCATCCGGGCGCGTGAAAGGTAATATCAGTAGCATCCTCGTGAATGACGAATTGGTGAAAGTGAGTCTTTCACTCTATGATACAGATGGCATGGAGGGGCTGTATGTGCCCAACAGCCAATTCCGGGAAACGAGCAAGGATGTAGCAAGCGGGGCAATGTCGGGCAATATGAACATGAGTATGGGAAGTACAACAGGAAACAGCCTTGCACAATGGGGGATGCAGGCGGTGAACAATGCCTACCAGAAAACAAGCAATGCCATTAGCAAAGCTATCAAGAAAAACAAAGTCAAGTTGAAATACGGAACTTTCGTGTATTTAGTGAACGGACAGGAAAAAAGGAATTAAAACGATGATGACATGGAAACAGATTTATCAGAATATCACAAAGGTACGGATGGGCTTTATTATGCGGACTATATAGCCCCAAATAAAGCCGAAACATTTATCGGAAAACTTGTGAGTACCGAATGGTGGCATCACAGAGGGCAGTTTGCCCTAATATGCAACTTCCGAACAGAAGACAGACGGAGGATTGCCTTATTCGCTTTTCAAAAACATACCGGTTTTTACGGACCAAGATACGGGAATGTTAATTTCAGAACAGTGGAGAAGGGCACTCTTTGGCAATGTGAAATCCAAATGACCCGGACGGGACGTTGTACTTGGGCGCGTGCCAGGCAGATAAAGAAATGAAGCGAAATAGGGAAAAGAAATCAATATAAATATTTTTAATCATGTGCCTATGAAATCTTCAAACTACTTAAAAAAATTATACGGGAATCCGACAGATGAAAAATATACACCGGGATATGGTGTATTACCCATTATCAAATATATACCTGAAGGCAAGATAGTCTGGTGTCCTTTCGATACGAAGCACAGTGAGTTTGTGCAGAAATTCAAGGATGCCGGTTTCCATGTCGTGTATTCCCATATCTATAACGGACAGGATTTTTTCAACTATGAACCGTCCCAATGGGATATACTCGTATCCAATCCTCCTTTCAGCCGGAAGGTGGAAGTCTTTGAACGCTGTCTGAAACTCGGAAAACCATTCGCCTTGCTGATGTCCAACTATTGGCTGAACAACGTAGCACCCTGCCGACTTTTCCAGAATACTGATCTGGAATTACTCATGTTCGATAAACGTATTCAGTTCGGAAAAGGGAAAAACGTACCGTTCAACAGCAGCTATTTCTGCCATAAAATACTTCCGAAACAAATCATATTCGAACAGATAGATGTTACGGACAAATCTCCAAGTTGTATGCAGGATGACATCCCAGATAAGGCAAATATCAATCCGCAAGAGAATAAAGCAATCATGAATTTTCAATTATAACTCTGTATTTCAATGAAAAGGAATTTATTTGGCATTATGCTTCTATCAGGTATTTCCATTTTACCGAAAGCTAACGCACAAACTACCTACGAAGAAATGGAACAACTGACGGTGAACGAACAGATAACAACTGTCATCACGGCATCGGAACCGGTGCGTTTCGTGGATATTTCCACTGACAAGGTGGCGGGCGATCAGCCCATTGACAACATCATTCGCCTAAAGCCCAAGGAAAGCGGACACGAGGATGGTGAAATACTCGCCATCGTCACCATTGTGACGGAACGATACCGCACACAATACGCACTGATTTATACCACAAGGATGAAAGAGGCAGTAACGGATAAGGAGATATTGCTACAAGAGCGTAATGCGTACAACAATCCGGCAGTCTCAATGTCCACTGCGACATGACACATCATGCACGGCGCATCTGGAACTCACCTGCAAAAATCCGCAACGTAGCTACCAAAGCACACCGCATGGTGATGCGTCTGAACAATATCTACTCGGTGGGTGACTACTTCTTCATAGACTTTTCCATCGAGAACAAGACGAACATCCGTTTTGACATTGATGAGATACGGATAAAGCTGACAGACAAGAAACTCGCCAAGCAACCAACGCACAGACTATCGAACTGACACCAGCCCTGGTTCTGGAATCGGGCAAGACATTCAGACACGGCTATCGGAATGTGATTGTCGTGAAAAAGATGACCTTTCCCAATGACAAGCTACTGACCATCGAAATGACGGAGAAACAGATTAGTGGCCGTAACATCAGTCTGAACATCGACTATGAGGATATACTGGCGGCAGATTCGTTCCATGCAGATTTATTGGAGGAGGAATGACTATGAAAAAGACAATCATCGTGATAATTACCTGCGTGTGTATCGCTGCAAGTGCAAATGCACAACAAGGTAGCGGACGCCTCTCGCTTGGCACAGGGCTACTCTACAAGAACGGCATGGATATAACGCTCGCCTACGAACACGAAATGAACTATCGCCATATGTGGGAGTTCTTCGTCAACGGCTATCTACAATGGGCAGAGTGCGCTTCGTGCGGGCATATCTGCCGGAATCATTTTGGCGAAACTACCGCAGCTACGGTTTTGGCGTGGCCTACAAGCCGTGCATGACGCGGGGACGCAACCACTATGGCAGTCTGCGTATCGGAGCTTCAGCCGGAAGCGACATGAATAAGTTCCTCGGTGGCCTGCACTTCGGTTACGAACACAACTATGTGCTACGGGCCGGATGGACACTGTATTGGCAAGTGAAAAGCGATGTGATGATAAAAGGTGCGGACGTGCTGCGAGCAGGTGTCGTGCTGGGTGTGAAACTACCTATAAAATAGGGAAACAAAAAAGAAAGCAATATGATACGAAAGATACATTTGGTGGCAGCGGCAACGGCTGCCGTGCTTTGCGCTGCCTGTGACACGCATATAGACGTACCCGATACAGCAGTTCGTCCAGGACATATCCTCTGCGAGGATGGAACAGCCTTGCCTTACGCACAATATGAACAATCGGGGAAAAAAGCGATAGCGGTGGTCTTCGATACCGAAAAACGCGGAGATACGGAGGGGGACGGGTATGCAGTTTACCTGTGGGACATTGCTCCACAGGCATTCGCCGACAGCCTCGGCATCGCACAAGGCACATCGGCTGACATCATGGCTTATGATGGCAATGAGAATACATTCGCACTGTATGATACACAAGAAACCGCTTCGCCAATGGCAGAAGCGGTTTTCGACCTATGGCGGTACGGGCAGAGTGCCTATGTACCGTCCGTGGCAGAGATGCGGCTGCTCTACACCATGCGAAAGATAATCAACCCTGTCATCGAACAATGTGGCGGTGAGCCGTTACCACTGGATGAAAACGACTGTTGGTACTGGACATCCACAGAAGTCGAAAAGCAACAGACAGCCAAGGCATGGCTCTATTCCATGGGGAGCGGTGCAATGCAGGAAACACCTAAAGTACAGGCGCACAGAGTACGCCCCATAATTACCATAAACGAATAAAAGATAGAAAGATATGAAAGATACGGATATATTTTTCAGCATAGCATTGATGATATTGGGAATTGTCCTCATGTATAAGTCCATGAAAGGTAATTCATGCCGACAAATACTGGCAAAACTCGCAGATTCCATAGCATCGGATAAAGAAGATATTAATTTTCAAATTAAAAGGTTCGGCTACCTTTTGGACGAAATGACTGCCGATAATGAAAAAAATTCAATCTTGAAGCGTCATGCCGACAGACTGGAGGAACTTGTCACGCAATTAGACCGCACACGAAACGAGCTTGAAACAAGTAATCTGTCAATGGCGGATATTAACGGAGAGTTGAAAAGAAGTAATGCCGAACTTGTAAAGAGAGCAACCCAATTACGCAATGAGATACAGCAAGACGAGCTTGTCATCCAAAAGATGCAAGAACGCCTTGATTCTCTCAAAAGAATCAAAGTGGGGCTTGAAATAGCCCTGAATAACATTCAGGCAGAAGAAGTACACTATCTCTCGGAACCGGTATTCAGTTTGGGTATTACCCCATCCATCAAAAGCCATCTTGAATCTCATGGAATATTATATATCGGAGACCTGATTCATCTTAACGAGCAATATCTCATGGAAATCTGGGGTATCGGTCCGGTAACACTTGATAAGATAAAAACAAAACTGAACGAGAATGGTGCATGGTTCGGTATGGATGTAATCAGAGTAGGTAATCATTGGTATCGTAGAAAACAAGGACTAATAACAGACTGACTTATGGAAGAAAGTAAGGAATTGCAAGGGTTCTATAAAATATTCCGCACAGTGTATATGTGTCCGTGCTGCTGGAGTTCTTTGAATATGCCATTGACCCTGCAATGCTCGACCACTGGGGCGGCATACTGACCGACATTCACGGACGCATCAAACAATGGATGATTTACCACGACGGCAATCTTGTGTACAGCAAAATCGCAACGGTACTGCTTATCTGCATCACTTGTGTCGGAACGCGGAACAAGAAGCATCTGGAGTTCAACGCACGCCGGCAGGTGGTGTATCCATTGACGAGTGGGTTATTGCTGCTCGTACTCTCCGTATGGCTGTTCGGCCATACGATGGAAACAAGGCTTTATACCTTACCTCTGAATATCATTCTCTATATGATTGCCTCCATTGCTGGCGTAGTACTGGTACATATCGCATTAGACAACATTTCAAAGTTCATCAAGGAGGGATTGATGAAAGACCGTTTCAACTTCGAGAATGAAAGTTTTGAACAATGTGAAGAAAAAGTCGAGAATGAATACAGCGTAAATATCCCCATGCGATACTACTATAAGGGTAAATTCCGTAAGGGGTGGATTTCTGTAAGCAACTGCTTTCGAGGAACATGGGTAGTTGGAACACCGGGATCGGGTAAGACTTTCAGTATCATAGAGCCGTTTATCCGACAGCATTCGGCCAAAGGTTTCGCCATGGTGGTGTATGACTACAAGTTTCCTACATTGGCGACCAAGCTCTACTACCATTACAAGAAGAACGAGAAACTGGGCAGAGTACCCCAAGGGTGCAAGTTCAACATGATTAATTTTGTGGATGTGGAGTACAGCCGTCGGGTGAATCCAATTCAGGCAAAGTACATCAACAATCTTGCGGCGGCCAGCGAAACGGCGGAAACATTATTGGAAAGCTACAAAAGGGTAAGAAAGAGGGAGGCGGCGGAAGCGACCAGTTCTTCCAAACCTCGGCGGTAAACTTCCTTGCCGCTTGTATCTACTTCTTCGTGAATTATGAACGTGAACCCTACGATGCCAACGGCAAGCCTCTATATGCGGAAAGACAGCAAGATCCGCAGACCAAATTCTGGAAACCGACAGGTATCGTGCGTGACCGTGAAGGCGGCAATATCGTGGAACCGGCCTACTGGCTGGGAAAGTATTCGGACATGCCACATATTCTGTCATTCTTGAATGAAAGTTATCAGACGATTTTCGAGGTACTGGAAACTGACAATGAGGTTGCTCCGCTGCTTGGCCCATTCCAGACAGCTTTCAAAAATAAGGCAATGGAACAATTGGAGGGTATGATTGGCACGTTACGTGTTTATACCTCGCGTCTGGCAACCAAAGAGAGCTACTGGATATTCCACCGGGATGGCGATGACTTCGACCTGAAGGTGAGTGACCCGAAGAATCCGAGTTACCTGCTGATTGCAAATGACCCGGAAATGGAATCCATCATCGGTGCATTGAACGCTCTTATCCTAAACCGTCTCGTTACCCGTGTGAATACCGGGCAGGGGAAAAATATTCCTGTGAGTATTATAGTGGACGAGTTACCGACACTCTACTTTCACAAAATAGACCGTCTGATAGGTACAGCGCGAAGCAATAAGGTGAGTGTAACGCTCGGCTTTCAGGAACTACCGCAACTGGAAGCCGATTATGGTAAGGTAGGTATGCAAAAGATCATTACGACGGTAGGTAATGTGGTAAGCGGCTCGCACGTGCCAAAGAAACGCTGGAATGGTTGTCCAATGACATCTTCGGCAAGGTGGTCCAGGTCAAAAAAGGCGTGACTATTGACCGGGACAAAACAAGTATCAATCTCAATGAGAATATGGATAACCTTGTGCCTGCTCGAAAATCTCGGATATGGCAACCGGATGGATATGCGGTCAGACGGCACGGGACTTTGTGAAGACGAAAACAGGTATGGGCGGTTCAATGAATATTCAAGAATCGGAAGAGTTCAAGACTACAAAGTTCTTCTGCAAAACAGATTTTGATATGGCAGAAATCAAGAAAGAAGAAGCGGCGTATGTGCCGCTGCCGAAGTTCTACACTTTCAAGTCGAGAGAGGAACGGGAGCGCATCCTATATAAAAACTTCGTACAAGTGGGGCAAGATGTGAAAGAGATGATAAAAGACGTTCAGAATAAGCGCAACGCGAAATAAAAATCCGGCTGTCTGACATATAATGTAAATAAAAACAACAAAAACCGTCAGTACAATCGTACTGGCGGTTTACTACTAACTAATCTCTTCTTCTGGTTTATCAGGAGAGTTACCTGCTTAATAATTGGGTGAGTTGCTGATGGCAATTTTTTCGTATTCCTCTTTGTCAGTACCGCATTCAATTGCCCTGTCAATGACATCCCCTAACTCGTTGTAACAAACTTCTTCATTGACACACTCTGCATCTTTGCCTTTCAACAGATATACCTCATAATAGTCCGACCCATTAAGTGCAATAATGACGTATCCGGTGTGTAACAGTCCGTTTACTTTGATACGAAGTGCAGGCAGGCCTTTGAAGATGGTGGCTGCAAACTCTGCGATATCCCATGACATGAGGACGGGCATAGGGGTAAGTCCTATCAACTGCTCTTGAATGGTCTGTGCTATTTGTATTACATACTCTTTTTCCATAACTATGCTATTTTTAAGATGATTATTGTTTTTTTATTCGAACCATTCCGGGTTGTCCTTTTTCAGTTCGGCAACCAATTCTACGTCTGTCAGTCGCAGGTTTGCCATGTCGGTAAAGAAGAAAACCTCGTCATAGATTCTTTCGGCTTCCTTGCTTGCGAAGCCTTCGTTTTCATCGTTGAAACTACCGGGCTGAAGGGCATCAAGCAAGGTAATCGAGCCGATAAGGAGTTCTTCACCCTCGTTGGATTCCACCACACGGCAAGGATAGTTATTGCCGCCAAATTGTACTTCTTGTGTTTTCATACGCTTGTTATTTTAATGGGATATGCTTTCCATTTGTCTTGAGGTATTCCATAAGACACTTTGCTTCTTCATGTGATGCACGATTGCGGTCATCATAGCGACGTGTCTCATCCGCCATCACAATGATGCACTCCTTAAACAATCTATAGAGGCTCTGTTGCAGTGTGGGGTGCATATCAGGTATAGCGGCTGCAAAACGCTTGGGATTGAAACTAAAACTATTCACTGCCATTTCCCATTCTTTGGCAAGTTTGTACTCTTTGCTTTCTTTGATGTTGTCCATTGTCATGAAATTTTAATGATTTATTTTTCTTCCCTCTGTTCGGTTCTATATTCTGTCTGAACCGCTTGGGATTTACAGATGCTTTACAGGACTGACGAACAAGCTATTTCCAACGCTTTTTTTGGAAAATTACTCTTTCACAGAAAGGAAGAATTTTATAAAAATGCACTTCAAAGCGATGGAATCAAGCGCGGCAGTCCACCTTCGCGTCTGGAAAACCAACCGGCGAGGACAGGAAGGAACCGGAGAAGGAATAAGATGGAAAAGATAAAAAGGAGGAAACTGATAGGTATAAATGGAGACGGGTGGCGGCGGGGTATCGGGAGGTAGCTATAAATGGGATAGAAAAGGCATAATCGCGCGGATGGCGGGTTTGCCCGGCAGACGCGCCCGACAACGGTTTGGAGCAGTTGTCCGTGAACATCTTCACCTTAATTGTAATCTAATTACAAATTAGGAACGAATAGAGGACAGATTACTCTACCCTCTATTCGTTGGTTCTGATTATGGTTAAGCTGCAATATTTTCCTCTTGTGGCTGTTCTTCGGTCTGCATCCCTACTTCGGATTGCTGTTTGTCAGATTGCTCAGCTTCCTGCTTTGCTTGTTCCTGCACCAAAAGAACGGCTTTTTTCTCTTCGATACGTTGGTGACGCTTCTCATACACTTCATTATGTCCGTTCTTGATGTCTGCCAACAGGTCGGGCATATGTTTTTGTGCGAAGTCAAGCAAGAGGGATGCAATGGCATTGTTGCCGTATGCGTTCTTGAAATTAGCAATTAGAAAATCCCTGCGAATAATCGCTTTCTGCTTGCTCGTGAGGTTGGCAATGATGTTTATCTTTTCTTCATCTGTAAGGTAGGAATAAGGCTTTTTTTCCTCGATACCTACCGCTTCGAAATGCTCTTTGCGGAGGGATGATAGCAAGAAGAAATAAATCATCTTGTCCTCGTCTTGCCCAAACTTGCAATCGGACATATCAACCTCCAAAATCTGTTTTTTTGTGTCCTCTACAGTCTTTTCAAGGGCAATTTCCTTGTTGCGTTTGTCTTGCTTTTCCAACTTCTCTACCGGTGAAAGCGTCTGCTCCTGTTTTGTGTCATTGGTAGTACAGGTAACTTTCGGAACATAACAAAGTACGATGTCCTTGCTCTCAATACGGAAATAAAGGATGATTTCACCTGCTTCACTTCGGGTACGGATTTCTTCGCATTCTTCCGTGTAATCGTTCAAATCCTGTTCGAACTCGCTCTGTGCCTGTTCGTATTCTTCGGTGGTGTCGTACTCATCTTTTCGGGGTGCTTCGGGCTGTTCGGGATATGCCTTTGCATAATAGTTAAGGCTTTCCACTTCGTAACCCATGGCGGTAAGACGTTCTACTACGGCTTCATTGCTGTTGAAACTTTCATAGCAGAGGGATACCTCAGGGCGTTCTTCCATAAGGCGCACGGCTTTCTCCGTGAGATATGCCGCATTCATTTCAGCAAGGCAAGTACGATTGGCGCAATTTCCGCAACCACCCTCGCAAAATAACATCATATTATTTGTATTGTGAGGACACGACAGACAGAGGGTCTTGTCAAATGCGTATCGCTCCAAGTCGGTGGTATATTGCCGTTCGATGTTCCGTGCAACATCAGAGGCTTTCATTCCTCGCCAACTATTGTACTGCACCCCCTCTTTAAGATGCTTGTTGTACACCTCTTTCTGAATATCTTCCCCATAACGGCAAATTTCGCTCGCTACGCTGATTGTGATTTCGTCCTGTTCCAAAAGCTGTGCGATTTCGGGCATTAAGGAAACGAATTTAAGGCGTGTGCGGATATAGCTTTCGTTTTTACCGAACTGCACCGCCAAAGACTGCACATCGTGGCGACCACTATCAATGAGCTTTTGGTAGGCATTTGCTTCCTCTATCGGGGTAACATCCTTGCGCTGGAGGTTTTCAGTTACCGCCATTTCTTCTGCAACTTCGTCTGAAATTTCCATAACGACAGCCGGAATGTCCTCCAATCCTGCCATGAGGGAGGCACGATATCGGCGTTCTCCAAAAACAATCTCAAAGCGGTTGTCTTCTATTGGGCGTACTCCAATAGGCTGTAACACACCCTGCTGACGAATACTCTCGGAAAGTTCTGCAAGGCTCGCTTCGTCAAAATTCTTACGTGGGTTGTAATTGCTCGCTGCACGTTTGCCAATGCTACCATTGTGATGTTTTTCTCTACTGATTGAATTGCTGTTGCTTCCATAATCATAAAAATTTAATTGGTTTTAATATTTAATTTCTTATTTTCCCTTTGTTCGGTTCTCTTTTCTGCCTGAACCGCTTGGGATTTACAGATGCTTTACAAGGACTGACGAATAAGCGATTTCCGACGCTTTTTCCGGAAAATTACTCTTTCGCAGAAAGGAAGAATTTTATAGGAAATGCACTTCAAAGCGACGGAATCAAGCGCGGCAGTCCACCTTTGCGTCTGGAAAACCAACCGGTGATGGCAGGAATGGACCGGATGAGTGGCATTAAAAGAATATAGAAAAGGAAGAATACGCTGAAAGGCGGATGGTAAAACGGATGGAACTATAAAGGGATGATTAACGATACAACGAGACAAGCGGAAGGACGTAAGACCAGACGGTGTAAAACAGGAATGGAACTTACCAGATAAAAATCCTTTGAGCCATTTCGCTAAATAAATCTGTATCAATTGCCTGTTTTACCAGAAATTTGCATTATTTTTGCAGTAACGAAACAGCCGTTTCGGAAACAGCCGTTTCGGAAACAGCAATAAAAAAGGATAAGGATATGAGATTTTTTGACAGGACAGAAGAAATAGCCTTTCTTCGCAAGATTCGCGAAATGGCCAAAAACAATGCTCAGTTTACAGTGGTAACGGGACGTCGCCGTATCGGTAAGACATCACTTGTGTGGAAAGCATACGAGGACGAACCGATTCTCTATTTCTTTGTTGCCCGGAAAGCCGAAGGCGATTTGTGTGAGGACTACCGGCTTGAAATAGAGAACAAGTTGGGGGTCCCAACCATGGGGCGGGCCGAACACTTTACCGATGTGTTTGAGTACCTGATGAAACTTTCGGCAGAACGTCCCATCACACTCTTTATCGACGAGTTCCAGGAGTTTTTCCGTGTGAACAAATCGGTGTTCAGCGATATGCAGCGCATCTGGATCTATACAGCCCGAAGTCCCGTATTAACCTGATTGTCTGTGGTTCGATTTATTCCATGATGACAAAGATATTCAAGGATAAGAAAGAGCCGTTGTATAACCGGCAGTCGCGCTTTATGACTGTGCGTCCGTTTACCCCAACTGTTCTGAAAGATATTCTTTCGGAATACAACCCCGGCTACACGGCGGAAGATCTGCTGGCCTTGTACGCTTTCACGGGCGGTGTGGCGAAGTATGTACAACTACTCGTGGATGCAGGAGCAACAACCAAAACGACTATGCTCGACCAGATTATAAAGGCCGACTCCATATTTTTGGGCGAGGGTAAAGCGATTCTTATCGAAGAGTTCGGCAAGGATTACGGAATCTATTTCTCCATACTATCGGCCATTGCACGAGGAAAAACATCCCGTTCGGAAATTGAAAACGTGGTAGGCAAGGAAATCGGCGGTTATCTTACCAAGCTGGAAAAAGAATACGAAATCATATCGAAGAAGCAACCGCTGTTCGAGAAGAGTTCCGCCAAGAATGTCCGGTATGTCATCGAGGATAATTTTTTCACGTTCTGGTTCCGCTTCATCTACAAGTACAGCTATATGCTGGAGATAGAGAACTATGGAAGTGTGAAGATGATTATAGGTCGGGATTATGAAACTTTCAGCGGTCTGATGCTTGAACGTTACTTTAAGCGTGTACTGATAGAACGGCAAGTCTATACGCGTATCGGAGGCTGGTGGGACCGCAAGGGTGAGAACGAAATAGACATAGTAGCTGAAAACGAACTGGACGATACGGCGACATTTTTCGAAGTCAAACGCAAGGCCGAAAATATCGACATGGAAAAACTGGAAGCGAAAGCAGCCGCTTTCATGCGTGCAACGGGAGAGTTCAAAGGTTATTCCCTGTCATACAAAGGGTTGTCAATGACTGATATGTAGCAATACATATCGGCATAACGTACTAACAGAAGTCACAGATTTAAAAGAACGGGAAGCGAGGAACATACCCTCACTTACCGTTTTTTTCCAAATACTCCTTCATCGCCTCATTTACAATGTCTCTCAATGACATATTCTTCTCAATAGCAAGGAATTTCATACGCGTATGAACACTCTTGTCGATAACGAAATTGCAATGTACCGCAGGCTCTTTTTCAGTTTTAAGTGGTGTGGCTTCCTTCTTTTGCGGAGATTTCTTCGTGGATGACAGCAATCCGTCCAGTCCGCTTTTCATACTGTCTTTCAATAAATCACTCTTGCCCATATTGTCTTATTTTAATTTCAAAACCTCTTGTGCTAAAGCCATATAATCTTTGGCTCCATTGCAGTTCTTATTGTACTCAAAGACGTTCTTTCCCTTTATAGGAGCTTCGGCCAGTGCCACATTGTCCCGTACAATCGTTTTGAACACTTTGTCACAGAAAGAGTCATTGATAATTTCAGCTACGCTCTTGTTGAGTGTCTTGCGCTTGTCAAACTGGGTAATAACAATGCCACCAATACTCAGGTTCGGGTTCAGGCGTTCCTTGACAATCTCAATTACGCTTGTAATCTTCGCCATTCCGCGCATGGCGAGGAATTGTGCCTGCACCGGAATAATCAGAAAGTCCGCTGTGGTAAGGGCATTGAGTGTCAGCAAGCCCAGTGAAGGTGGACAATTAATCAGGATGTAGTCAAACTTCCGACTGTCAAGCAACTTCGTAATCAGACCTTTCAGTATCAACTCACGTCCCGGCTCGTTTATCAGTTCGGATTCTGCCGCCGACAGGTCGAGACAGGACGGCACAACAGCAAGTCCGTTCTCCAGTTCGATAACCGGTAAGGGATATTCGCCTCTCATTGCCCCATACACCGTTTGTTCTTCCTCAATGGAGAGACCACACGATTCTGTAAGATTTGCCTGCCCGTCCATGTCGATAGCCAGTACACGCTTTTTCTTCTGTCGCAAAGCAGCGGCAAGATTGATGGTGGTAGTTGTCTTGCCAACCCCACCCTTATGATTCAAAACAGCTATAATTTTTGTCATAATTTGATGTCTTTATATGCGATACAAAGATAATACTATTCTTAGTAAATACTATAATTAGTATATACTATTTTACTAAAAAGAGTATTTTTAGTATTTACTACTATACTAAAAATACTAATAAACTAAATGTAGTAAATACTACTTTCAGTAATAGGTAACTCACAAACTTCCTACTTTACTATAATTAGTAAATACTACATTTAGTATTTGTTGTTGTTCAATACTATATGCACATCATCAGAATGGCAAGTCTTCCTTGTCCTCTTGCGGCATAGCTACCGGTGGTACAGGTACATTACTTGCGGCATCTGTCGGACTCTCTGCTTCTGAAGTTGTACCCTCACGCTTTCCGGTATTGATGAACTCCAATGCGTCTGCCGTAATGGATAGTTGAATCTGACAGTTTTCATCCTTATCCTTCCACAGTGAAGCCGACAGTGTCCCCTCAATGAGCAGTAACCGTCCTTTGGTAAGATATTCGGATAGTCGAATATGGTTCTCTTTCTTACTCCGTACCCTTACCCAAGTAGTGATGCTGTTTCCATGTGAATAGTCATCTACCGCAATATCAAATGCAATGAATGAACCGTGTGCTCCAGTAATAACCTGGCAATCCTTGCCAATGCGACCAATTGTGTGAACGTATAACATAATAAATTCTTTTTGTGGCAGGTGGTTAATCCTACCGTTACCTTAGTTTATAAATATTCTTTATTTCCCTCTGTTCGGCCTGTTTGCGACCTCCGGGATGATTTTTTCTGCATCCAAAGGCGGCAGGAACAATCTGGCAAGGCTGAAGAGGAAAAATACGCTCACCAGCGGAGAGGAAGATTTTTGCGCTTCACTTGCGGCTGAATGCCGGCATTGACACGACTGGGACTGGCGATTACCTTCGCGGAAAAATTCAATCCACGGCAGGTTGCACGGCAGCAGAAAAGCGATAAATAGAAGTATATAAAAAAGGAATAGAAAACGCTAAAGCAGGGAATAATAAAACAGGAGAACGGACATGCAGGACTAAGATCCAAAGACTACCTTGAAACTGTGAATAGTTATATCATTATCCGCAATTTCAAGTCTGTTCGTGTACCCTTTGAAAAATAACTTGACGCACTTTATGTAACGCGCTACACAAAGCGTGTCAGATTTTTCTTGTAGCAGGCTATCAGTCCTTATACAGAGGGATATAGAAAAAAAATTATAAAAGTAACCGACAATAGCTAACGTCAAATACCCCTTGCTCCAATGACCAGATTAGACTATTAAGTCCATAATCACTTATATGTTCATGGATACACACGGCGGCCATACAGATAATGACCGCTATTAATACAAAGTATCCGAATAGGGATTTACAATAGAGTTTTGCGAATATTTTATGGTATTCTCTACTTATCAATATGATATGTACTATAAATAAAATTTTTAGCTTTCCTTTGAAAGTTCTCGTGAATTTCTATAGCTATTTGAAAGTAACATTTTTAAGTCATTTTTATTGATGCCCATGTATTTACATATTTTAAACTCACTTATGCCGTCAGATAACATTTCTTGAGCTGCTTTTCTATTCCTTTCATACGCTTCCAGTTTGTCAAAAATGGTATCTGTTAGATAATCTATCCATTCGAAAAAGACCTTTTCCCCTTTTTGAGTACTAAAATCTATTGTACAGGTTTTCGCACACCTCCTATGAAGTATCAGATAATAAATTCCTCCAATCAGATTCGCCATAATAGCTTTAATATTGATTTTCGCCGGTTTAAACAGATTGTCATAAAACGCAATCAAATTTAGATTCATAATATCCCGTGTTTCTGCTGTTCTCTTTGTCGTTTCATTGATAACCGACATTTCATAAAGTAACAACTTTTGCATTACAGTGTTATCAGACAAGTTCCTATAAAGGGTCTTGAATGTTTCCGCAAAAAACTTTTTAGGTCCCAATATGTTCAGGCTGGAAACGTCAATAGTATCATTGATCCAGAAATCATACTGCTTGGCAAGCCTGTCGTAAAGGTTTTCCATTGAGGCGTATCTTCTATAAAACACATTAGCTTCTATGTTTGCAGCTTTCATCAATGCACTCAAATTGGCATTACCAAAACCATATTCAGCTACAAGCTTTTCAAGTTCGGATATTACCTCCTTGTCTATTTGTTCATTTGTCCTCCTATTTCGAGCTTTCTTTTCTTTCTGTTTCACTATTATATAGTATGTTATAAAAATAAATCTGCAAAAATCAGTAAAAGGAAATATTTTTATTTTAGCCTTCGATAAACTTCTTCTTTTCTGAATTGACGATAATATCCCAAGGTCGGCTGTAAGTATTTATACAGCTATTCCATTCTCTTTCATTTGTTTTGATATAGAGCAATTGGGTCTGTTGCAAATATACATTTTATGCTTTACAAACAATAGACAGAATATAAAAACTACGTTTACCAATAAATTTGCATTTCAATAATAGACGTATTAATTTACTTATTTATTGCTATATTATAGGAAAATCTCCAATTTGAAAAAAGAACACTCACTACACGAAGAAAACTTGCTGCACATCTACATTAAATCCCTGATAGTTTCCGGTTGCGATAAGAGAAGTCAAATTTAAATGAGACCCTAATGATTTCATATAAAGAAAACTTCATGTTGGATTATTCATGTGAGAATTATAAGAATGAAGAAGCATTATATATCGAAAAATGAAACTCTATTTTTTCTTTGAAAGAGGATGTATTACGTTTTATATTCACTGTGTAATGACATCTTATTATTTTGTTGAGAAGTGTTCTTTTACAAAGAATTTCGAAAAGGATAATACATCATCAAAATCATAGAACATATTATAAGTTACGGCTACTAAATAATCAGCTTCCACAAAAACAAGACACATAACAGGAGCCTCTGATATAATATCAATAATCGCATAGTCCTGTTTTTTTAATTCTTCTATTTTTGAGGTTATGGGGGCATGACTCTTTATATTAGATAGAATATTTGATTTCTATAGAGTAATTATTGTATATTTTTCTTTGATTTATTTGGGACTTTAATGAGATAATGCTTACAACAATATCCGATCTTAGCCAACTCTGTCTGTTCGTTCACATTATTACAAAAAGCGTTTAAAATAGGAGAGATTATGTATTTATGAGACGAGACAAATAAAGCAGTATCTTTGGAATTAGTATCCTCATAGACAATATTATTATTATCCCAACAATAATTGAAAATTTTTCAAAGTACCTTATATGAAAACTTATCAGATATACTATCGCTACAGATTGCAGCAGCATGAAGATATGCACACATACAAAATATAGTACATAGTATATATTTTATGTTACACATAAATCTTATCTCCTTTTTATACTAACTTCTTTATAAAAATTCGCTTTAATATTGGGTGGAGTAGCATATTCAATTTCTATATAAGTTTTTTATAAAAAACTAATTCAGAAATTGCACTATCCGCATCAACTTGAGTTGACCCCGATAATTCTTTTACTTGATCTTTAAACTCACTAAAACTTCCTATTATTTCAACGCACCCTCGCTGCTCCCCATCCAATATGAGTAAGATCTTCAGGACCAGCGTGAATGTAAAAAGTTCCTTTTAGAACTATTGCACCATTATGTTGAGAATATGTATTATGTACCTCATAGGCTTTTTTATATTCTGGTGCAGGCTGCCTATTGAGCTTATGCAAGCCACTATTAACCCATCCAATTGTTTTATAAGAACTAAAATTTGGTGGGTTATAATACGGCATGAAGCGTAATGCTTTCCATGTATATTTTACACTTTGACCTTTATCATCAGTACCTTTGATATAGACATAATATACAGGGACTCCATAGAGCTCTATTTTGCTATTCTTATCCATATCACTGCATGGATAAGATTTTGCATAATAGGTATCCCCAGTTTTTGTACCAGAAATAATAATATCCACATCTCGGAGTTTCATATAAGTAAAGATTTCAATAATAAGACATATAATTTCAGCAACACATGACCCTGATAAATGATTTACAGATGGGCATAGTTATGCCCATCTGTAAATTTTAAATTATTCAATACTATTCTTGATGATATTCGCTTTCCCAAATAGCATCTTCCGGATTATCGCCTTTATGACCGGCAAGCTGTATCACGAAGCTTTTTGCCGGGAAATACGGTGTGATGTGGATATCAAGAAGCACACGGT
>ENA-OQLB01000273-OQLB01000273.1-human-gut-metagenome-genome-assembly--contig:-NODE-273-length-30983-cov-2.770547_pt1 | contig 30983 bp, 31 predicted proteins | sample MGYA00242656_ERZ504813 | MGnify/ENA primary metagenome ERZ504813 (study PRJEB26092, sample SAMD00036388) | human gut metagenome | host: Homo sapiens | study: EMG produced TPA metagenomics assembly of... | reverse complement strand
AGCGCAGCTTGCTTACAGCTTTGATATTGCTTTGCAGAATGAACTTCGATGGAAGAAAACATTGCGCTGGCGAGGGAGTTTGTGCAGCGCTGTCTGGTGGACAAAGGAATGGTTGCCGATTTTGCGTCCATGCCCCGGACAAGGAGGACGGAGGCATCCCCAACCCGCACTTCCATGTGATGACGACCATGCGCCCCATCAATCCAGACGGCACATGGGGACAGAAGCAGCGCCGGGAATATGTGCTGGATGATGAGGGAAACCGGGTGCTGGATAGGAACGGCAAGCCCATGTTCAACGCCGTACCCACTACCGACTGGGGCAGCCCGGAAACGCTGGAAGAATGGCGGGAAGCATGGTGCCGGATGGTCAATGAAAAGTTTGCGAAAAAGGGGCTGGATGTTCGTATCGACCACCGCTCCTATGTGCGGCAGGGGATTGACTTGATCCCCACCGTCCATGAGGGGCCGACTGTCCGGCAGATGGAAGCAAAGGGCATCCGTACCGACAAGGGCGAACTGAACCGCTGGATTAAGGCGACTAACCGGCTGATGCTGGATATAAAAAAGAAAATTAAATCCCTGTTCGGCTGGATTTCAGAAGTCAAAGAGGAACTTTCCAAGCCTAAGACACCGAGCCTTGCCGACCTGCTGATCTCCTATTATCAGGACAGAAACGCCGGGGCATGGAGCCAGAAAGCTAAGGGCAAGAACCTGAAAGAATTTGCGGAAGCGGTCAACTACCTGATGGAAAACAAGCTGCTGACGCTGGAAGCGTTGGAATCCCGCCTGTCTGCTGTCAGCACAGAGTTTGACACATTGAGCGACACCATGAAAGCGAAGTCAGCCCGGATGAAAGAATTGCAGGAGTTGATACGGCAGGCCGAGAACTACAAGCGGCTGAAGCCGGTGTATGACGAGCTGAACGGTATCAAGTGGAAAAAACAGCGGGAGAAATTTGAAACCGCCCATGACGCTGATCTGCGGCTGTTTTATACGGCCCGCCGGATTTTGAAAGAGAAGCTGGACAGGAAGCCCATCACCCTGGCCGCATGGAAACAGGAATATGACCGGCTGCAAGCGGAGTATGCCAAGCTGTCCCCGCAGTATAAGCCGCTTCGAGGATTTAATGAAAATGCGCCGAGTACAGTACTGCGTTGACCGGGTATTGCAGCGGCGGCAGCCAGAACAGGAAGCGCCGAAAAAGAAACAGGATATAGAACTATGACATTTACGGGAGGAAGCATTTGAATGTGTTTGAAGCGGTGAAGCAGTCCGTCACTACCCGGCAGGCTGCTTCTTACTATGGAATACGGGTAGGGAGAAATGGCATGGCCTGCTGTCCATTTCACAATGACAGAACGCCCAGCATGAAAGTGGACAGCCGCTACTATTGCTTCGGCTGCGGCGCTTCCGGGGATGTGATCGACTTTGCCGCTTCCCTGCATGGTTTGGGAAAACGGGATGCGGCGGTCAGACTGGCAGAGGATTTTTCAATCCCCTATGACGGAGCCATCCGCACACCGGCAGCAAAGAGAACGCCGCCCAAGCCTACGCCGGAGCGGAGGTTACGGCAGGCGGAACAGCATTGCTTCAAAGTGCTATGTGACTATCTGCATCTATTGGAACGCTGGAAAATCGAATATGCTCCACAGCCACAGGATGCCGCCTGGCATCCTCTTTTCGTGGAAGCATTGCAAAAAAACAGCTATGTAGAATATCTGCTGGATATTTTGTTGTTTGGAGAAATGGAAGAAAAAGCGGCGCTGATTGCCGAACAGGGAAAGGAGGTGGTGCGGCTTGAGCAGCGAATTTCAGAACTTACCGCCAGCAGCGCAGGAAGCAGTTATGCGGACGATGGACGCAATGGAACCGGCGCAGACGCAGGAAGAAATCCGGGAAATGCTGGAGGGGACGCAGAAAGGCGGCGTGAAGAACAGCATCAAGAACTGTCTGACAGTGTTCCAGCGTGACCCGCTGCTGCGTGGAGCAGTCAGCTACAACATTCTTTCCGAAAGGTGGATATTGTGAAGCCGCTGGGATGGGAACGGACCAGCGCCACTCTGACCGATATGGATATGAAATATTTGCTTTTGTATCTGGAAGAACACTACGGACTGACCAGCGAAAAGAAAGTAGAAAATGCAATCCAGATCGTAGCCAATGAAAACCGCTACCATCCTGTCAGGGATTATCTGAACAGTCTGCAATGGGACGGAACCGAGCGCATCCGCTATGCTCTGCATCACTTTCTGGGAGCAGACACGGACGAGTACACCTTTGAAGCCCTGAAACTGTTTATGATGGGAGCCATCCGGCGGGTATTTCAGCCGGGGAGCAAGTTTGAAGTCATGCTCTGTCTGGTAGGCGGTCAGGGAGCCGGAAAATCCACCTTTTTCCGACTGCTTGCAGTTAAGGACGAGTGGTTTTCAGACGATTTGAAAAAGCTGGACGATGAAAACGTGTATCGGAAGCTGCAAGGGCATTGGATTATCGAGATGTCGGAGATGATCGCCACCGCCAACGCCAGAAGTATTGAGGAAATCAAGTCGTTTCTAAGCCGCCAGAAAGAAACCTATAAAGTGCCGTATGAAACCCATCCGGCAGACCGGCTCCGTCAATGCGTGTTTGGAGGAACCACCAACCGGCAGGACTTTCTTCCCCGTGACCGCACCGGCAACCGGCGCTTTATTCCCGTGACCGTGTACCCGGAACGGGCGGAGGTTCACATACTGGACGATGAAGCGGCGGCGAGGACATATATCAGCCAAATGTGGGCGGAAGCTATGACAATCTACCGCAGCGGGAAGTATAAGCTGTCATTCAGCGCGGAAATGAACGCTTACCTGAAAGCCCACCAGCAGGGTTTTATGCAGGAGGACACGCAGGCCGGTATGATTACGCCTATTTGGAGGACTACACCGGCGACAGGGTATGTTCCAAGCAGCTTTATGAGGAAGCGCTGGGAAACTGCAATCCCCCGGCAGAGTGGGAAACACGGGCAATCTGCGAGATTATGAATACCGGCATTGCAAACGGCAGCATACAGGCTGGACAGCTACAAAAGCCTAAGAGATATAAGAAGTACGGTTCACAAAAAGGCTGGGAGCGTGTCAACCAGCCCCCAGCAGACAAGGATGGTTTTCGGGAAATCACAGAGGAAGAAGCCCGGCAGATGGAGCTTCCATTCTGAAAAAGCCCCCGGTTGACAGTTTGGTTGACGTTTCAGTTGACAGGAAAAAGCCTGATATTTCAGGCACTTCTCCTCTTTGTCAACCATGTCAACCAAGAAATCAAAGAAAAAGTAAAATAGAATAATAGAGCGCCTGAGGATTGTTTTCAAAGTCTTTTGTGCCGGTTGACACGGTTTGGTTGACATTGGAGCAGTCTACGCCACACATAGCCTGACATTGCCTTGTCGGGCATATTTCATTTATGGAGGTAAATGCCTATGGTAAAAGCCAAGAGCGAAAATAACACCAACAACAGCGGCACGATGCTTACCGCTGCGGACGGCACCCAGTATTTTGTCATGGGGAAAATTCGTATCAAGGTATCGGAGCATTTTGCAGAGAACGGGAAGCCGCTGAACAGCCTGCTGGAAGATGTAATCCAGCACGCCGCCGCTGCTTCCTGAAAAAAGATAGATTTGTGACTGTCAATCATCCCACGCTTATGATATACTTGTACCAGCGAGTATTGTATAAGCGTGGGTTGTTTCTTTTTAAGGAGGATTTTTGATGAAACAACCATACAATACAACGGTTTATAACACCGCACTTTATTTGAGATTGAGCCGTGACGATGAGCTGCAAGGCGAAAGCGGCAGCATCCAGACACAGCGCATGATGCTTCGGCAGTACGCCGCCGAGCATGGATTGACCGTAGTAGACGAGTATATTGACGATGGATGGAGCGGCACGAACTTCGACAGGCCGAGCTTCCAGAGGATGATCGACGACATCGAGGACGGGAAAATCAACTGCGTTGTGACAAAGGACTTATCCCGCTTAGGCAGAAACTACATTCTGACCGGCCAATACGCAGAAATCTACTTCCCAAGCAAAGGCGTCCGCTACATTGCGATCAACGACAATGTGGACACCCTCAACGGAGAAAGCGAGCTTGCCCCATTCCTGAATATCCTGAACGAGATGCACGCCCGCCAGACCAGCAAAAAGGTCAAGGCCGCCATGCGGACACGGTTTGCAAACGGCGCACACTACGGAGCCTACGCCCCGCTGGGTTATATCAAAGACCCGGATAAGACCGGGCATCTTCTGGTTGACACGGAAACAAGGTGGATTATCGAAAAGATCTTTGACCTTGCCGTTCATGGCAGAGGGGCGGCCAGCATCACACGGATTTTGGTGGAAGCAAAAGTACCCACCCCCGGATGGCTGAACTTCCAGAGGTACGGCACTTTCGCCAATATCTATGCCGGAGCGCCGGAGGAAAAAGCCTATGCGTGGACGATAGCGCAGGTCAAAAGCATCTTGAAAGAGGAAACCTACATCGGTCACAGCGTACACAATAAGCAGAGCAACATTTCATTCAAGAACAAGAAAAAGGTACGCAAGCCGAAAGAGGAATGGTATCGTGTGGAGAATACCCACGAAGCGATTATCTCCGAAGATGTGTTCCGACAGGTGCAGGAGCAGATTGCCAGCAGACGCAGACGGCAAAAGGACGGCACAACGCTAGAGTTTTTCAGGCTGGTAAAGTGTGCGGACTGCGGCTGGTCGCTGGCATACGGCGAGAATAAGCAGAACAAAACCCCGTATGGCTACTATCATTGCAGCAAGAACGGACAGGGACTGCGCCAATGCTCCATGCACTACATCCGCTATGATGTGCTTTACGCCTATGTCCTCTCCCGCCTGCAATACTGGTCACAGCAGGCCCAGCAGGACGAGGACAAACTTCTGAAAAGGCTGCTCAACGCCAGCGATAAGGAACGCAGCTCTGCGAGGGAGAAACAGGCATCCGAACTGAAAAAAGCCGAGAAGCGAAAAGCAGAGGTTGACGGGCTGTTTGCCAAGATGTACGAGGACTGGGCTGCCGGACGCATTACAGAGTACAACTTCAATATGTTGTCCGAGAAGTATCAGGGCGAACAAAAGGAGCTGGACGAGAAAATCCAGCAGCTTCACGAAGCGATGGAAGCCGCTGCGCAGACCGCCGTTGACGCTGAAAAGTGGGTAGAGCTGATGAGGCAGTATGTCAACCTACGGAGCTGACCGCCGAACTGCTGAATACGCTGATTGAAAAAATCTTTGTGCATGAAGCGGTTAAGGGCGAGGACGGCAGCCGGGAGCAGGAAGTAGAGATTTTCTATCGCTTTATAGGCAAAATCGACTGACACATCTTTTTTTTACCCAACAATATCTTTAACTAAGGGAAAATGGTGCGACCTATCCTGAAATCAAGGCCCGTGTGTTGGAACAGACTGGGCTGAAGGTTTCTTCCCTGTATATCTCGCAGGTCAAGCAGAAATGTGGTCTGGAGGTACGGGAGAACCGCCACAAGGCGAAGTCCGAAAATGCAAAGCAGCCTCAGTGTCCAAAGGAAAAAGAGGATGCGATCGTGGAGGCTTTGAAGCATTTTCAGATGATTTGATTTACTGTATGCCCGTCTGATTTTCAGGCGGGCATTTTCTTTTGCCGGAATATGGTGTTTCTACTTTTATCGTGGTACAATAGATGCAAGAATCATTTTTCAGGAGAAGCACCCTGCCATCCAATTTATAGGACATCCATTGTTGTAAAATTAGGATGTCCACCTATCACAAAAATCAAGGAGCAACGTATGCCAAACGATAAGATCACCGCCGTAGGTGCCAACATTGCCGAAAAAGCCGCCATGATCTGGAATGTGGCCGATATGCTGCGGGGGCCGTTCAAGCCCCACGAGTACGGTCTGGTCATTCTGCCCATGACCGTGGTGAAGCGGTTCCACGACTGTCTGCTGCCCACCCATCAGGCAGTGCTGGACACCTACGAGAAGGTGAAAAAGCTGCAGGTCATCGACGGCTTTTTGCAGAAGGCTCTGGCTACCAGTTCTATAACACCAGTCGGTTCACCTTCGAGACCCTGCTGGCAGACCCGGACAACATTGAATCCAACTTCCGGGATTACCTGTCCGGCTTTTCTGCCAACGCACAGGATGTGCTGGCAAAGTTCGACTTTGACAACATCATCAAGCGGATGGTGGAGAGCAACACCCTCTACCTCGTCATCAAGGAGTTCGGCTCTGAGAAGGGCTATCTCGGCCCGGACAAGATCAGCGCCATGGACTGCGGCTACATCTTTGAGGACCTGGTGCGGCGATTCTCCGAGAGCTTTGGCGAGGAAGCCGGAGCGCACTTCACCAGCCGGGACATCATCTACCTGATGACCGACCTGCTGCTGTCCGAAGCCGATCTCGACACCAGCAGCATGACCGTTTACGATATGGCCATGGGAACCAGCCAGATGCTGAGCTGCATGGAGGAGCGCATCCACGAGCTGAACAGCGACATTGAGGTGACCTGCTTTGGGCAGGAGTTCAATCCCTCCACCTTTGCCATCGCCAAGGCGGACATGATGATCCGGGGCGGCGACCCCAACAATATGCGGTTCGGTGATACTCTGTCGGAAGATCAGTTCCCCGGATTCACCTTCCAGTACATCATCTCCAACCCGCCCTTCGGCATCGACTGGAAGCGGGAGCAGAAGGCGGTGGAAGCCGAGGCCGCCCGGGGCGAGATGGGGCGTTTTGCGCCCGGTCTGCCCAAGATCAGCGATGGTCAGCAGCTTTTTGTGCTGAACGGCCTTGCCAAGCTGGCAAACAAGGGCAAGATGGCCATTATCCAGAACGGCTCTCCTCTGTTCAGCGGCGATGCCGGCAGCGGCCCCAGCAACATCCGGCAGTATATTCTGGAAAACGACTGGCTGGACTGCATCATCCAGCTTTCCACCGATATGTTCATGAACACCGGCATCTCCACCTACATCTGGGTGCTCAGTAAGGATAAGCCCGCCCACCGTGCAGGCAAGGTACAGCTCATTGACGCCAGCCACTGCTTTGAACCCCGCCGCAAGAGCATCGGCACCAAGCGCAACGACATCACCGATGCCTGCCGGGAGCTGATCGTCACCGCCTACGGCGAGTTTGCCAACGGCAAGGTGTACGGCGACAAAAACGGCATCTACTGCGAGAGCAAGGTGTTCGAGAGTGTGGAGTTCGGCTACAACAAGATCGTTGTGGAGCGCCCCCAGCGGGACGAGGCAGGCAACATCCTCCTGAAGCGCGGCAAGCCCGTGCCGGACACCAGCCTGCGTGACACCGAAAATGTGCCGCTGGTGCAGGATATTGACGCTACTTTGCCCGGGAAGTTCTGCCCTACGCCCCCGACGCATGGATTGACCACAGCAAAACCAAGGTGGGCTACGAGATCCCCATGACCCGCTATTTCTACGAGTATCAAGCACCGGAAGCCGTGGAGGATATTGTAGCACGCATCACCGCACTGGAACAGGATATCTCCGCCGGGCTGGCAGAGCTGTTCCATAAGGAGGGCTGACCATGGCACGGAAAATGAAAGACAGCGGCATTGAATGGATTGGGGAGATCCCGGAGGGGTGGGAAGTCGCTCCACTCAAGAGATTCGCTTCTATTCAAACGGGAAATACTCCCACAAAAACTTCTGATTCAAATTACTACGCTAGTACGGGTATTCCATGGATAAAACCTGATAATTTAGGATACTCTCATTCTATTTCAAAAACATCTGAATATCTAACTTCCGAAGGTGCACTTTGTGCTCGAATTATGCCGCCAAATACGGTTTATGTGTGTTGTATCGGAAGTCTTGGAAAAGTTGGCTATTCTTCCATATCATGTGCCTGTAATCAGCAAATCAATGCGCTTATTTTTAACGATTTGATGTTTTGGAAATATGGTTATTATTTAACCATTGCTCAAGAATCTCAATATCTTCTTTTTGGAAATGGAAATGTTTTGCAAATCATAAATTCAACTAGTCAAGGCAATATAGCCTGTGTTCTTCCTCCTTTAGAAAATCAACATCTAATCGCCTGTTACTTGGATTCAGTTTGTTCAGATATCGAGATTCTAATCGCTAAAGCACGTTCCAGCATTGAGGAATACAAAAAGCTCAAACAGGCAGTTATTACGCAGGCTGTAGCAACACAGCAATGTTCACATATTAAGCTTAAATATTTAATGAATGTTATTGTCGACTGTCCACATGAAACACCCACTTACTCCTTTACAGGCAATTACTATGTAATTCGAACTGCTGACCAAGCTTTAGCTTCTCTTCGCCGTGATGAAGATATGTACCGTCTTGATGCCTCTGAGTACAAGAAACGCACACGCCGTTTAACCTTAGATAAAGATGATATTGTTTATGGAGCGAGGGTGAGCGTTGGGGATTAGCGTGTATTGTTCCAGAAAGCAACAAATATTGTTTAGGACAACGTATTATGCAATTCCGTTGTAATACCAAATTCTTATACCCTAAATATGCAATGTATACCCTTAATTCGGAGCCCGTATATCTACAGGGAGTTGCAGACACGATTGGAAGCACTTCCCTCATGTTAATATTTCCACTATTTGTAATTACCTTCTGCCTGTTCCTGCACTAACCGAGCAAAAAGAAATCGCCAACTACCTTGACGCTAAGTGTGCCGAGATTGATAGACTGATTGCAAAGAAGGAGCAGCTGGTAAAAGAACTGGAAAGCTACAAGAAAAGTTTGATTTATGAGGTTGTAACGGGAAAGAGGGAGGTGTAAAAATGGGTGCTGTTCCTATTTATGATTTAACAACACTATTGACCACAATAGCTTCAATATCAGCAAGCTTCGTTGCAATTCTCGGAGGCTTTATTGCAAGTAAGCTTATTTCAATCAGCGAAAATCGCTCATCTACACTTGATAAACTACGCTCGCTTGACAAAGAAATTTCCGTCAAAATTTCCTTAAAGGAATCTCTCCAAGATGAAAACAACGAAAGTGACGCCTTAGATTTCATAGATGCGAATTTTCTTTCGTTTGCTCGTAATGGCGACCTTGACAAATTATATACAAGTCTTTCCTCGCCCTCCATCGAAAAAGAAGCCATGCGACCTTTTTGGAACATAGGGCAAGAAGTATTATCGCAGTACAACAATGCTCTGCAAAGCCACAATTATAAAACCGCTGATGAAATCCAAGCTATCATTCTCAAACAATATACTTGCCATCTCAATTTTATAAGCGATTTATTTAAGGTAATACAACGTCAGCTTGAAATATTCGAACACGAACAGCAGCAAAAAAATTCATTCATCCTCTAACTCCATCTATGACCGTCTCTCGCTTACCTCAGCATCCCTATTTATTCCTCCTCCAGAAGTAAGGTCAACTCTATGGGACAAAAATCGTTACGAATCAAACACTCAAAGAATCGCCGAAATAACAAATGATTTGCAACTATTAAATCTCCAAAAAAAGCAATATGAATTTTCTATTCCAGGCTTAAAGCATCCAAAAGGCATGATATCCGGCTTATTTATCTTTGCTTTTATCACCATCACAAGCATTGTCATCCCAATTGCTCTTATCCCATTTTGCACCGAAAGTTATACTTTGTATCTATTCGTTCGTTATATATTCATTATTCTTTTTGTAACTGATTTGCTCTTAATTCTAGTTTACCTGATGCGACTGCTAAATTGGAAAGAAATAAAGGAGGTCTAACCATGCCCCTCAACACCACCGAAAAGCAGTTTGAATCGGACATTGCGGCGGCGCTGCTCTCCCCTGCCGGGGGCTACACCCGCAACGGGGATTGCTACGACCCCAAGTTGGGGCTGTTTGTGGATACCCTGATCCGCTTTGTGCAAAAGACCCAGCCCAACGAGTGGGCATTTTTTGAAAAGCAGAACCCGGTAAACCCAGTGCGGAAGTTCTGCACTGCCTTTAACAATGCCTGCGATGCGGACGGGCTGCTTTCGGTGCTGCGGTATGGGTTCAAGCACCGGGGACGGCGGTTCCGGGTGTGCTATTTTCAGCCGGAGTCCGCGCTGAACCAGAAGGATGCCCAGCGCTACGCCCAAAACGAGATCACCTGCAACCGGCAGTGGTTCTACTCCGACACCACCCACAACTCGGTGGACATGGTGCTGGCGGTAAACGGCATCCCGGTGTTTGCCTTTGAGCTGAAAAACCAGTTCACCGGGCAGACCGTGGAGAACGCCAAGCAGCAGTGGATGCACGACCGGGACCCCCGGGAGGTGTGTTTCCAGTTCAACAAGCGCATTCTGGGCTACTTTTGCGTAGACCTGACCGAGGTGTGGATGGCCACCCGGCTGGCGGGCAAGGACACCCGCTTTCTGCCCTTCAATCAGGCTCTAACGGTGCCGGGCGGGACGGCGGCGCAGGCAACCCGCCCAACCCCAGCGGCTACCTTACCGCCTACCTCTGGGAAGAAGTGTTCCAGAAGGACAGCATGATGGACATCCTGCAAAAGTTTATGAGCCTGCAGGACGGCAAGACCCTGATCTTTCCCCGGTACCACCAGCTGGACGTGGTGCGCAAGCTGGTGGCAGATGTGCGGCAGAAGGGTGCCGGGCAGCACTATCTCATCCAGCACAGCGCCGGGTCGGGCAAGTCCAACTCCATTGCATGGACGGCGTACCGGCTGGCTTCCCTGTTCAACACCGAGAACAAGCCGGTGTTTGCCAGCGTCATCGTGGTGACTGACCGCACTGTGCTGGACGCACAGCTGCAGGAGACCATCTCCGGCTTCGACCATACGCTGGGCGCGGTGGAGGCCATCGGCGAGGACAAAAACTCCGGCGACCTGCGGGATGCCATCAACAACGGCGCGCGCATCATCATTACCACGCTGCAAAAGTTCCCGGTCATCTACACCGAGGTAAATAAGACCGCCGGGAAGAATTACGCCGTCATCATCGACGAGGCGCACTCCTCCCAGACCGGCACCTCTGCTTTGAAGCTGAAAGCCGCCCTTGCCGACACCGAGGACGCGCTGCGAGAATATGCCGAGCTGGAGGGCAAAGCGGAGGACGAGATCGACCCGGAGGATGCGCTGGTGAAGGAGTTGACCTCCCACGGGCGGCACAAGAACCTGTCCTTCTTTGCCTTTACCGCCACCCCAAAAGCCGCCACGCTGGAGCTGTTCGGCACCGAGTACTCGGACGGCAGCCACCACCCTTTCCACATTTACAGTATGCGGCAGGCATTGAAGAAGGTTCATTCTGGATGTGCTGCAAAACTACATGACCTATTCCACCTGCTTCAAGATTGCCAAGACCATCCCGGACAACCCCGACCTGCCTGCCAGCCGGGCAGCAAAGCTCATCCGCAAGTACGAGGAGCTGCACCCCTACAACATCAGCCAGAAGGCAAAGATCATTGTAGAGACCTTCCGGGAGACCACCAGCACAAGATCGGCGGGCGGGGCAAGATGATGGTAGTCACCTCCTCCCGATTGGCGGCGGTGCGGTACTTCCATGAGGTCAAACGCTACATAGCCGAGCAGGCTATGACGATGTGCAGATCTTAGCGGCGTTTTCCGGTGCCGTGCCGGACGGCGGCGTGGAGTACACGGAGCAGTCCCTGAACGTCCGCACCGACGGCAGCCACATTGCGGAAAGCCAGACCAAAAAGGAGTTCCACAACAACTTCAATGTGCTCATCGTAGCAGAAAAATACCAGACCGGCTTTGACGAACCGCTGCTCCACACCATGATCGTGGACAAAAAGCTGAAGGGCGTCAAGGCGGTGCAGACCCTCTCCCGCCTGAACCGTACCTGTCCCGGAAAAACCGACACCTTTGTGCTGGATTTTGTGAACAAGGCAGAGGACATCCGGGAGGCATTCCAACCGTTTTATCAGGAGACCTTTCTGGAGCAGGAGGTCAACACTGACCTCATTTACAAGACCCAGAAGGAGCTGCGGAGCTTTGCCATCTATTCCGATGCAGACGTGGAAGCCTTTGCCAAGGAGTATTTCCGCAGCACCAAGCAGGATAAAAACGCCGTGGGCCGCATGAGCAGCGTCTTGAAGCCAGTGGCAGACCGCTACAACCAGAAAACGCAGGCGGAACGGTATCAGTTCCGCCGCCTGCTGCGCAGCCTTGTCAAGTGGTACGGCTACGTTTCGCAGGTGGCACGGATGTTCGATGAAGAGCTGCACAAGGAGAATGTATTCTGCGCTTACCTGCTCAAGCTGCTGCCTCCGGACGAAGTCTCTCCGCTGGACTTGGAGGGAAATTGCAGCTGGAGTATTACAAGCTGCAAAAGATCTTTACCGGTGCCATCGAGTTGGAACACGCAAAGGGCGTCTACGAGCCGGTCGCCCAGAAAGGTGCTCTCGGCCACGACCCCAAGGAGCCGCTGGACGAGATCATTTTGAAGATCAACGAGAAGTTCAAGGGTGAGTTCACCAACGCCGACCGGGTACTGCTTACTGCCCTGCATGACCGTCTGCTGGCCGACCCGAAGCTGGCAAAGCTGGCGCGCAGCTCCGACCCGCAGATCTTCACCGAGAGCATCTTCCCCAAAGCCTTTGACACCGCCGCACAGGACAGCTATCTTGAAGCGCAGGACACCTTCTCTTCCTTATTTGAGGATACCAGCAAGTACAAGGCCATTATGTCGGCATTGGCAGAGTGGCTGTATGGGGAATTCCGCAAGAAGTAAAACAGTTTTCCCTTTTTATTTGCTTAAAACAGCCTGCATCCACCGGATGCAGTTCAAGGGTTTGGGTGTTCCCAACAAGTATTTTGCAGAGCAAAACGAGCAGATGTATATACGTCTGCATTGCTTGCTACAATGGTGTTGGTTCTGAGAAGCTCACAGCCAGTGAGCTATACAGATGCCCAAACCCAAGCTACAATGAAGATGTGCTGAGAGAACGAAGCATTGCTTGAGCTGAACACTCGTACGCGCAAACTGTTCTCCGCCATCTCCATTGCAGCGTTCGATTTACGCAGGTTGAGTTATCGGCAGATAAAAATGTTGCCGTACATTCGTGTCACAAAGCAAGCTGAATCGGTAATGGGCATAGGCGGAACCGGCATTAAAGGAGGTCAGAAAAATGGAAGCTGCTGTTATTACCGCCGTCGGTATCGATGTGTCTAAGAGCAAAAGCACAGTTGCGGTACGGAGACCCGGAGGCGAAATCGCACTTCGACCTTTCGAGGTCCACCACACGAACAGTGACTTGAAAAAGCTGGCATCCACACTCAAAAAACTGGGAGGCGATATCCGTATTGTAATGGAACATACCAGTACGTACTGGAGACCAATCGCACTGACATTGAAGGAAGCGGGCTTTTTTGTTTCCGTTGTCAATGCGATGCTGATCCACGATTTTAGTGATAATACGATCCGAAAGCTAAAGACGGACCGAGCGGATGCTCTTAAAATCGCAAACTATGCGCTCACCTTTTGGGATACACTACCCCTGTTCAACAATGAAGAAGAAACCAGGCTGCTTCTTAAAATGCAATCCAGAGCAAACGAGCGGATCACTGCGACTGCAACAGCGTTGCGGAACGGTCTGATTGCACTGGCTGACCAAACATTTCCCGGGGTAAATATTGCGTTTGATCCGAACACAAAAAATGCAAATGGGCATGAAAAGTGGGTGGACTTCTTTCTTCGTTATCGGCACAAGGATTGTGTCTGTCAATATTCCATGGAGGCTTTCACGGAATCTTATCGGGATGGTACAAACGAAAAAACTATAAGTTCCGTACAGATACCGCTCACAAAATCTATCTGCTTGCACAGGAGGGCGTGGCTACTCTTCCGAAATGCGAAAGTACGAAGATGCTGATCACGCAGGCTTGTAAAAGCCTGAATGCCGTTTGCGAGGCCAAGCAAAGCACCCAGCTTGAAATGCAGCGGTTGGCTGCAATGCTCCCCGAATACGAGGTTGTAATGCAGATGGAAGGAGCCGGATCCATTACCGGGCCTGCTCTTATGGCCGAAATTGGTGATGTTCGGCGGTTCAAAAACAAGAAAGCGTTGGTAGCCTTTGCTGGTATTGATGCACCACCGTTCCAGTCTGGTGCATTTGAATCCAAGTCACGCCATGTTTCTAAACGAGGCTCACCGCATCTGAGGCGAACTATTTTTATTGTATCGAATATTATTTTAACACGTTCAAACCCGGAAAATGCCGTTTACTGCTTCATGGACAAAAAGCGTTCCGAGGGAAAGCATTATTACGTTTATACCGTCGCAGGAAGTGCCAAGTTCCTGCGGGTCTATTACGCTCGTGTTACTGAATTTCTGCGTTCTCAGCCATCTTCTGATGCCTGTTGATGATTTCCGATGAACTATTACGATGATTTTCAGCTGACAAGCTGTGCTGTCGGCTTATTAAAGTTGCCGGATGCTTAACTGCACCCGGCAATAATTTTTTGCTGTTTTTTTGTTCAGCCTATTGACACTCGTTAGCAGGTTTGCGTGAGCTGTGTTCCTTATACGGCGCGGTCTTTCGTTTTGTTTGCAGATTCAGATGAGCCGCAACGCTTCTTAACAAGAACCGTATGGTTTTGCCAAGGAAAGTTGGTCGCAAAGGAAAAGACTTTGTGCTATACTGTGTTAAAAATCATTGCAAAGGTGGGAATGACATGACCCCTGCAAGAAAGCTATATCTGGATAATATTCGATGGATGACGGTGGTTTTGGTCGTGATCTACCATGTGGTCTATATGTTCAATGGTGTGCAGCCTTTTGGTGTGATTGGCCCCTTCCGGAGCATCAGTTACAGGATAGCCGTCAATTAGTATTTTCCGGGCGTAGGCTGAAAAATTCCTTGTGCCGAGCTGGGCCATCTTCTCTTGAATGAGCGCCCTTTCCTCCGGCGTCACAGGGACGCGCAGCACAATCTTCCGTTTTCGGTTTGCCATTTTCTCACCATCCTTCTTTCAGGGTTTGGGGACTTCCCCAACAAGCAACCGGCTCCGGCCCGCAGGGAGGGACGGGGCAGGTGTTCGGGAGTGTGGCTACACTCCCTATGCTTGCTGTTTTTCTTTTCCTCCGCATATAGAGCGAACAGAACGCCCCATTTTACCCGCAAAACCGGGATTTCCGGGAAAAATCTGTAAAAAAATAAGAGGCCCTTTCGCGGCTCCATAAAAAGCAAAACAGAGGATGTTTTATTCACCCTCCGTTTTCCCGTCGATTTCATTCAATTTGATTGCCCCGTCAATGACGCCCTCGACGATAGGCAGGTATTTTTCCGGGCAGAGCTGCAACTTGTGGCTTGTCCGCTGGCGCTGTTTGCTGTCCTCCCTGATTAAGCCGGGATTGAAATAGCGTTCCGCTGGCAGCTTGCACAGCCGGATAAGCTGCATAACAACCGGCACACTCGGTATAGTGCCGCATAGTTCAATGTTGGCAAGATAGCGCGGTCAATCCCCACCCGTTCCGCCAATTCCCTGCGGGACATTCCTACGGCTTCCCGTGCTTGCTGCACGTCCGCCCGAAACTTTCAAAACCGGGACAGTCTTTTACATTCGGCATATCATATCACCCAGTTACATTCTATTGTTCATAGAGTGCGTCGGGAATGATTTGATATGCACTTTAGTTTCATTTTATAATTCTGTTCAGTGCTATTTTTGTAAAGTGTGTTCTCATAATTCGTGAACCAACAGGAGTATATTTGAGCTATTGAGAGTGGAAGAAAACTTTTGAGATTGATATACTTAAAAATCGAAAAGGGATACAAAATTTTTCCGTATCCCTTTTCTAAAGAAAATAGGTTAGCATTTTCTAACCAAGAAACGGAGGAACAATTTATGAATCAACAATCTTCTAAATTGCAGGCAAAAGACCTGATTACCATAGGTATTTTTACTGCAATCTACTTTGTAGTCTTTTTGGCTTGCGCTATGTTAGGGTTTATTCCAGTTTTCCTACTGGCTATGACATTCTATGGCCCAATCATTACCGGAATTCCTTTCATGCTCTACTTAACCAAAATCAAAAAATTTGGCATGGTAACAATTACAGCAATTATCTGCGGGATTCTCATGTTTGTATTTGGCATGGGATATTTTACAATGTTTACCGCACTGATCTTTGGCCTTGCGGCTGATTTCATTTTGAAAGCCGGGAACTATACCAGCAAAAAGAATACGACATTAGCTACGCTGTTTATAGCATTTGGTTTATTGGCAATTACATACCGCTTTATCTGACGAGGGAATCCTATTTCGCAGATTTAGTGTCTGGTTATGGACAGGAATATGTTGATACGCTTCGCGCCTATACACCTGGCTGGATGTTCCTTGTTTTACTGGCGGCCTGCTTCATCGGCGGATTGATCGGAGCCGCATTGAGAAAAGCTGTTCTGAAAAAGCATTTTGTCCGGGCAGGTATTGTTTAAGTGTCTGCTGGTCTGATTTCAGGCAACGAAAATACAGTACGCTTTACACTTGACCCACGCACAAAATTGGCTCTTGTAGCCACAGTATGCACCATTATGATAAGTGGTAGGTTGGTGGAATCATGACCGTCATTCATCCTGTGCTGGCGTTGGTTCCATTTGCCCTGCTGCTTTTGTCTGGCCGTGTAAAAGCTGCTGTTTCTTATCTCTTAGCTTATGCCGCCGCATATAGTATGATTTCTTTCGTTATGCCTGTAACAAGTGGAATGATAAGTATTCTGATCGGAGCAACCGCTGGCATTATTTACCGAATGATGCCGAGCTGATCACTGGATATTTTGTGGTAAGTACAACAAAGGTCAGCGAGTTTAACGCAGCTATGGAACGTATGCACATTTCCAATAAAATAACGATTCCTATGTCAGTTATGTTCCGTTTCTTTCCGACCATTAAAGAGGAAAGCGCCGCAATCAAGGACGCTATGCACATGAGAGGAATCAATTCTTTGCGTAATCCTATGGAAATGTTGGAGTATCGTATGGTTCCCCTTTTAATGTCAGTTGTAAAAATCGGGGAAGAATTATCTATTTCTGCACTGACAAGAGGACTAAGCGGAGATACAAAACGCACAAATATTTGTGAGATCGGTTTTCATATTTCTGACCTGTTGTGTTTTCTATTATGTATTGCCTGCTGGATATGCTTTGTGCTTCATGTAGGGGGTATGATATGATTCAACTCGAAAACGTGACCTTTACTTACAATGGAAGTGAGGAAAAGGGAACCTGAAAATATCAATCTTTCCATCCGGCAGGGAGAAGTCATACTTCTCTGCGGAGAATCCGGCTGTGGAAAGACTACGCTGACACGATTGATAAACGGCTTATTCCGTGGTATTATGAGGGAGAATTAAATGGGATTGTCAAGGTGGACGGCAAGGAAATCCGGGAGCAGCCATTACATATTTTGAGCCGGAAAATCGGTTCTGTCTTTCAGAATCCCCGCAGCCAGTTTTTTAATGTTGATACCACCAGCGAGATTGCGTTTAGTTGTGAAAATCAAGGACTTCCAGAAGATGAAATCCGTGAGCGAATCCATCAGACGGTTTCTTTGTTTCAGATTGAAAATCTGATCGACGGAATATTTTTCATTTATCAGGTGGTGAAAAACAAAAAATCGCCTGTGCGTCTGTATCTGCCGGGGAACCTGAAATTTTTTGTTTTGGACGAACCATCTTCCAATTTGGATGTAGCGGCGATTGAGGACTTAAAGCATATCATTTCATGCTGGAAATCTGCCGGAAAGACTGTCATTATCGCAGAACACCGGCTCTATTATCTTATGGAATTGGCTGACCGCATTATTTATATGCAAAACGGTGAGATACGCCGTGAATGGACAACGGCTGATTTTTTAGGACTGTCCCAAAGGGAAGTAGAAAATTTAGGGCTGCGACCCGCCAGTCTAAAACAGATTTATGAATTGCATATAGAAAAATCCTCTGGTTCCGGCTTCTATCAATTAAAGCAGATGGATTTTGCGTATAAAGGGGAACAGCAATCGTTACATATTCCTGCGGTGAATTTTACAAAAGGGACAGCGATCGCAGTCATTGGTAAAAATGGCGCGGGAAAGAGTACCTTTCTCCGCTGTCTGTGCGGTTTAGAAAAAAGATGTTCCGGGGAAGTGCAGGACAATGGAAAATCGTACTCTTTGCGTAAATGGGCGAAAAACTGTTATCTTGTTATGCAGGATGTCAACCATCAGCTATTTACAGAGAGTGTATTTGATGAAATTGTTTTGGGGGCTGATAATGCAGACACAAATAAAGTAGAACAGGTTATGGAACGCCTTGACCTCATTTCGTTTCGTGAAAGACATCCTATGTCATTATCTGGTGGGCAAAAACAACGGGTAGCCATAGCCGGTGCTATTTTTTCTGATAAGAAAATGCTTCTACTAGACGAGCCTACAAGTGGCTTGGACTTCCGGCATATGGAACAGGTGGCGGAACTTATGCAGCAGCTTAAACAACAAGGAAAAACGCTGTTGATCGTGACACATGACCCGGAATTTATTCTAAAGACCTGTGACAATATTATCCGTATAGAGGATGGAACAATCGCAGAGCAATACAGCCTTGATACTTCTAAAATGGGAAAGCTGTTAGATTTTTTCCACTTATATTAGTGATAGAAAATAAGTTAGAAAGTAAGGTGACGGAATGGGTGAAACGAAAAAAAAGCCGTATTATAAATCAGATACTTGCGAAGTGAGCCGTATGGAAAATGAAACCGGCGACGGGCTTTCTACGGCCTTTCGGGTGTTCCCCGGTATTTATCTGCTTCATTCTGATTTTCATATGCAGGAGTGTCCTACGGTTAAAAGTGACGACGCTGATATTCTTTGGCTGGATTTTTGCAGGGAGGGTCGTGTAGAATGGGAAATTTCCAAAGATAAATACGTTTATCTGGAATCAGGAAACTATGTGATTGATATTCGGGCGGGACGTAAATTTACCCTCCACTTTCCAATGGGACATTACCACGGAATTAGCCTGCGTATTCACATGAAAGAAGCAAATCAGGCGTTGGCAGACTTTATAAAGGGTGTAAATATTGATGTTTATACCATCAGGGATAAGTTTCTTTCAGAGGGGCAGCCCTTTATTACAAAAGGAAATGAAATCATCCATCATATTTTCGAGGAAATTGAGCAAGTACCGTGGGATAGCAGCGGCGAATACTACAAGATCAAGGTATTGGAAATCCTGTTTCAGTTAAAAAACATGGAACGCCCCAAAGAACAGATCGAGAGGCCCTACTTTGTGAAACAGCAGGTTGAAATTGTGAAAGAAATACGCGATTTTATTACCGCTTCTCCAGAACAGCATTATACGATGGAGGAATTGTCCAAACGGTTTGAAATACCTGTTTCCAGCCTGAAACGCTGTTTTAAGGGAGTATATGGAACGGCAATCTATTCTTTCATGCGTTCTTACCGTATGGATATGGCAGGTCATTTGCTGGCGGAAACCGGCGAAACCGTAGCTGCGATTGCGGCTAAAGTGGTTATACAAATTGCAGTAAATTTTCAGAAGCATTTAAGGAGGCCACGGGAATGACGCCGATTGATTATCGTAAATTCAAAAGCCATCGGGAGTAGGTTTGAGCCGTAGAGAGTGGATGAAAAAAATAAATACCAGTACAATAAGTGGTAGGTTAGAAAGAGCTAATCTATCACTTATTTTTTTGATTGCGAGGTGTTCAAAATGAAAACTTCTGACAGTAGAACAAAGTTGCTGACAGAACGCCCAATACCTCTTATGATTTCCCTTTGTGTTCCTGCGGTAATCGGTATGCTGGTAGTTGGGCTGTACTCTTTTATGGATGGAGTATTTGTAGGACAAATGGTAGGTACAGCCGGTGTAGGCGCGGTATCTGTTTCCTACCCGTTCACTTTGATTAACAACGGGCTTGCGATTATGGTAGGCGTCGGCTCCGCTTCGGTATTATCACGGGCTATCGGGAAAAAAGACCAGGCCACCGTTGACAAAATCATGGGTAACCTGATTATGATGATTGTTGTCTGCTCCCTGATTATTACTGTGATCGGAACGGTATTTACCCGTCAGATTTTGCTTCTTTCCGGCGCTTCCGGGGAAACTCTATCCCTTGCGGTAAAGTATCTTAGAATTGTCTTTTTAGGCTCTGTATTTGTAAACTTTTCACAGGCGGCTAATATGGTAATGCGCGGCGAGGGCTTATTGAAACACGCCATGACAATTATGGGAATCGGCGCAGTTTTGAATATTGTCCTTGACCCTATTTTGATTTCCCTGCTGAATCCATTGGGAATGGGAATTGAAGCGGCAGCTTATGTAACAATCTTCTCCCAATTTGTTCAGGCGGCAATTACACTTTGGTATTTCGTGAAAAAGAGCAAAAATGTCCGTATCTGTAAAATCCGGTTTGAGCGTACTCTGGTGCCAGAGATTGTCGGCGTGGGAATTTCTGCTATGTTAATGCAGGTTACAACCTTGCTTCAGCAAACAGTTCTCTATAACGTAGCCGCTAACTATGGCGGTGATACATGGCAAACCTTATTAGGTGTTGCCCTGCGTATTCAGTCTTTTGCCTTTATTCCTGTTTGGGGAATCAGCCAGGGATTCCAGCCCGCCGCCGGGACAAATTATGGAGCAAAACAATATGACCGGGTAAAAACGCTCGCAAAAGTTTTTATGATTGGCGCGACGTTAGTTTCACTCTTGTTCTATATTCCCATTGAACTTGCGCCGAAAGCTGTTATGTCTTTGTTTATTACTGACCGGCGATTGTAGATCAGGGAGTGGCAAATTTCCGTATCTTCTTTAGTTCTTATATTTTGCAAGGCTCCATGATTGTGATTATCACGCTGTTGCAGGCATTGGGACGGGCGAAAAAAGCCAGTATCATGTCGCTTCTTCGGCAGATTGTTCTTTTTATCCCATGCGTCATGATTTTGCCTATGATTGCTGATATGGGTATCAGAGGCGTTTGGGCGGCTCCCGCAGTAGTGGATGTCATTATTTTTATTATCTGCGCCGGAATTGCGGTTATTGAATTTCGCAGAATGTCCCTATTGAAAAAGGAGGTGTGCTGAAATGGAACAGAAAAAACAATCTTTTATGCAGGCATTGGATGAATTTATACGCCTAATCGTCAAGGCTATCTATTTTCTGTACTTACCAGCATTTTAGGCGTGGCTTGTAGTATTGTTCCCTATATTTGCGCTGGCAGATTATAGCAGAACTGATTCAGGGCCAAACATCTGTGCAGAAATTTCACCGTGGGTATTATTGGCGCTTGCAGGATATTTCCTAAAGGTATGCTTTTCAAACCTATCAACTTCTCTGTCGCACAAAGCTACATTTTCTACATTGGAGGCTTTAAGAAAAGCTATGGTAGAAAAATGGCAGCGCGTCCCTATGGGATATTTTCAAAATAATACTCTGGGAAGTTTGAAAACATCCTTTGTTGATCGTATCGACAGTATGGAGCCAATTTTAGCTCATATGTTCCCGGAAATGACAGCAAACCTTTTGGTTCCTGTCGCTATTTTAATCTATCTGTTTTTGTTGGATTGGCGTTATGGCCTTAATTTCTTTAATTGTTCTTCCCATAGGTTTTGCTTTACAGATGGGATGTATGAAAGGATTTGCAGAGAAGTATAAAGAACAGATACGAATTACAAAGAAATTAAATACAACACTTGTTGAATATGTCAATGGAATTGAAGTCATAAAAGCCTTTAATCAGTCGGCTACATCTTATCAAAAATTTACTGACGCTGTAAATGAAAACGCTGCATTTTATGTAAATTGGATGCACGACACGCAAAAATATATGGCAAGTAGCCGCGCTGTTATGCCTACGGTTCTCGCTACGGTTCTTCCCTTTGGCGTGCTTTTCTACTTGCAGGGTTCTCTATCTGCGTCTGCCTTTGTTATGATTATGATTCTATCATTGGGAATTATAAAACCGTTATTGGCCGTTGTAGATTATACGGATAATTTTGCTATGTTAGGTACGATTGCCGGGGAAGTCCGCACAATATTGGACGCGCCGGAGCTGATACGCCCAGCACAGGAAATCAAGATAACAGATACAGCAATTTCTTTGGAAAAATGTTCGGTTCCATTATAATGCAAATACAGAAGTTTTGCATGGAATTGATTTGAACATTATGCCAGGAACAGTAACCGCGTTAGTCGGAGCGTCGGGCAGCGGGAAATCGACGATTGCCAAACTGATTGCAGGTTATTGGGATGTTACGGACGGTTCTATTAAGCTAGGGAATATTGATCTGCGAAATATTCCTGCGGAGCAGTTGACAAATCTTATTGCTTACGTTTCGCAAGACAATTTTCTCTTTGACGATACCATCCGAGAAAATATCCGAATGGGAAATCCAAAAGCCACAGATCAGCAAGTCGAACAAATGGCGAAAGCGGCAGGATGTGATGAATTTATCCGTGAGCTACCCGCTGGTTACGATACAAAGGTTGGAGAAAGCGGCGGCCAGCTTTCTGGCGGAGAACGCCAAAGAATTGCAATTGCCCGCGCTATGATGAAAAATGCGCCGATTATTATTCTCGATGAGGCGACCGCCTACGCTGACGTTGAGAATGAAGCAATTATGCAGGAAGCGATTGCAAAGTTGATTACAGGAAAAACCTTGCTTGTTATTGCACATCGGTTGTCTACAATTACGGACGCAGACAATATTGTAGTTGTTGAAAATGGTAAAATCGCGCTCAAGGCCAACATTCTTATCTCTTAAAAAATTGTGACTTGTACCGCAAGATGTGGGCGGCCAATCAGGAAGCCGCAGATGAAAAGGAGGCGGTATTATGATTCGGACATTAAGAAAAATATGGGCTTTCTCTGGTTCCAAAAAAGGCATGTTGGCAAAGGCTCTTATCGCAAGTATATTAAATGCTGTTTTTGAATCGCTGCAATTCGGAGCTATTATGATTGCGCTTCAAACGATTTTAGGAAATCAGATCGTTAGCCATCCTGTTTTCGTAATTTCTGGCATTATGCTGATTAGCATTTTAGGAAAAGCCGCCACTGGCTTTTTCAGTAATCAGGGCATGACAGAAGCGGGTTACTATATGTGCGCTGAAAAAAGAACACATATTGCAGATTTGATGAAATATGTACCTATGGGCTATTTTAATAAAACAAGCATGGGGAATATTACCGCTGTACTTACTTCTGTTATGGGAGATATTGAAAATACGGCTCCCCGTTCCTTAATTCTGATGTTTGGCGGCTTTATTCAGGCTGTTATTGTATCTGCTGCATTACTATTTTTGATGTGCGGATTGGTCTGGTAATGCTTATTGGGATTGTATGTTTCTTGTTTGCTACTTCTCTCTATAATAAGCGTGTAGGTAAAAATGCCCCTCAAAACAAAAAGCGCAGACAGAACTTGTAAAAAATACAATGGAGTTTTTAGGCGGAATCAGTGTTATTAAATCCTTTGGGCTAAAGGGCCGTAATTCTAATATTATGCGTTCTGTTGAAAACAGTACAAAGGAAAACCTGAATCTGGAATATGCGATTATCCCTTTTACCATGTTTCAGGAAATGATTCTTTATGTGTTTGATATAGCAATTATCGCATTGGCAATCAGTTTTTATTTTTCTGGCACAATGGCTTTAGCAGACTGTTTGTTAATGATTGTTGCTGCGTTTATGGTATATGCTTCTCTGCTCTCGGCTGGAAATATGGTTGCAGCATTGGGCCTGATGGATGTCGCTATGGAGCAAGTAGAAGCCCTTGATAACACGCCGCGTATGGACTTTAATGGAAAAGAAATCTCGGTAAAAAATACAGATATTACTCTCTCTGATGTTTCCTTTTCCTATGACAAGAGCGAAACCTTACAACATATATCGTTCCGTATTCCAGCCAAAAGTTTTACAGCGATTGTAGGGCCATCCGGCAGCGGAAAGTCAACCCTTTGCCACTTGATTTCCCGATTTTGGGATGTGAACCACGGCAGCATTAAGTTAGGCGGAATTGACATCCGTGATTATACTCTGGATAGTTTGCTGGCGAATATAAGCATGGTCTTTCAAAATGTTTATTTGTTTCAGGATTCTGTTATCAATAATATTCGCTTCGGAAAACCAGACGCTACAATGGAGGAAGTAGAAGCGGCTGCGAAAGCGGCTTGTTGTCACGATTTTATTATGTCTTTACCCAATGGATATGAAACAATCATTGGTGAGGGCGGCTCTACTTTATCTGGTGGAGAACGCCAAAGAATTTCGATTGCCAGAGCTATTTTGAAAAATGCGCCTGTGATTATCCTCGATGAAGCGACTTCCAGCATTGATCCAGAAAATGAGCGACAGCTTCAAATGGCGATTGAGGCATTAACAAAAGAAAAGACAGTGATTATGATTGCACACCGTTTGAAAACGATTCGTGGTGCCGATCAGATTATTGTGCTGGACAAGGGAAAGATCGCTCAGACTGGTACACACAAAGAATTGCTTGCACAGTCGGGAATTTATTCTGATTTTATCGCAATTCGGCAAAAAGCAATCGGTTGGAAACTATAATGACTATGAAACAAAGAGTAGGAATACAGTACCAGGTAAATAAAAATATTAAGTCTAATCTAGTTAATCAAGGGAAGGTGCTTTTAGCAGCTTATGGATTTATATTCTATTGAAGTTTTTTGCCGCAACGTGTACTCTTTTTAGGGAAAGCACTTGTTGTTTTGAAGATGAGAGGTATGCTGTGGCAAAATCAAAAGGGAAAAGTCGTTCTACACAGGTGCGTTCAAAGCTTGCGATACAAGTTGGTGAACGAATCCGTAAAACTCGCAAACAAGAAGGACTTAGTATCGAAAACTTTGCACTTCGTTGCGACATTCACCCGTCCTATGTTGGTCATATAGAGCGAGGAATGCAGAATCCGACGCTTTCCACCTTGGAGCGCATCAGCCAGGGTTTGGGAATCAACATGGAGGACCTTTTCAAGGACATAGATACACCGATCAATGTGGAGAACGCTGCAATACGACATCTATCTCAGGTCATAAGTGAGTTGTCCCCTGAGCAAACGCAACAGCTTCTGCAGATTGTTGATAGTGTCCTGGCAATCAAAAACGAATATTTATAAGATAACGCTCTCTTATCGAGGGCGTTTTCTTGTTGCAAAAAAGTGACACTGTACAATAGGAAGCAACGAATTGCTACATATAAATAGTCTTTTTTCGAGCGATATAAACATCGAACCTTCGTTTACTTTGTGACATTCTACAGTTGTTATTTGAATTTATTTGATATTTATACAAAAAACCATTGAGCATATTGCAGCATGAGAAAAAATGCGGTATAATCGGCGCAATCTACACAGATCGAGTAGGATAATAAAAAAGAATGGGAGGCGTACACATGAGTTGTTTGGGTTCAAAGCATGAGTTACTGCAAGTTGCAGACCATGTAATCGCTCATTATTATCAGCGTGTTCCGTTTGTACGGAATCATCCGCAGGCGATAGACTTGGATATGCTTGTGATGGAACTGATGGGCGGTAGCATCAAGATGTTCCCACTATCTAAAGATGGCTCTATGTTAGGCATGACTGCACATGAGCGCCTTATAATCCGAATGGAACTAAAAGATGGCACAATCATTCGTGACACGTTGCGCCCCAAAGACGTTGTGTAGATTCCTCGCTGGCAGGTTTCCACAACACCGGTGTGCGGAACTTTACTTTGGCACACGAAATCGGGCATCAGCTTTTGCACATTTATTATCCACTTCTGGCTCTTTCAGACCAGTTGGAAGAAGACTGTGCAGACATTATTGCAGAAGGTCTTTTGCTGCCAGAGTGTCTTGTGAGGGCATCCATGGCATTCTTCCAGTTCCCTGACACGTTATCTCATATATCCAGATCGCAGTTAGATATGAACTACCCTAGTTTTAAGAAGATGGCGAGGCAACTAGGTGTGCAACGTCAGCTTCTTGCAAATCGTATGAAGTATTTGCATATCCTGACCAGCGATGTTCCGTATCGCCACACACTTTCGTTGATGGAGGCAGGGTGATAATGAAAGACAGACTTAAAGAACATATGGAAGGCTGGCGTTTCTGCGAAAAATGCGGCATGAAGCTTTATCAAAAGATAGATGGATGCAGCGGCACGATTCACCTGAAATGCCACCGCTGCAATACACTCCTCCGCATTGATTTATCATTCCGAAGAAAGAAGTGACCCTCTAAAAACAATAAATCGGGTGCACTGCACTCTGAATATGGACTGTTCGCACCGAGCAACGGGCCGTCACCTCCGGGTGATGTATGAAACGTAGCACCAAATAGCCGGGCAACAGCTTGATTGAGTGATTTTCGCTTGAAAATCCCTCAGTCGGCTGTTGTCCGGCTATTTTTTATAGCTTCAGGAAGCCTGCTCCCGAAAAGGAGCAGGTTTTATGTTTGCCCTCTTTTCATGGCTACCCCAAGCGGCGAAATATCCGTAGCATCTCCGAATTTCGACTTTTTCACGTTTTATCGAAAATTTGGAGGTTACACATGGACTCTCGCATTCTTCACTACGAGTTTGTCACTGGTGAAAGTGTCAATATTACTGTTTCTGCCGAGATTGCGGAGGTTATCTACGATTCCCGTCGCATGGAACACGCCAGCAACGAGCGTTCGCGTTATCATACGGCTTTTTCTTTGGATTCCGAGGATTACGAGGGAACAAATCTGGTTTCCGAGAAAACCCCGGATGATTTGATGGAGGAACTGGAAGATCGGGAGCATCTGCTTGACTGCCTTGCACATTTAAGTGAAAACCAGCGTCAGCGAATTTTGATGCTGGCTCAAGGTATGAGCATCACAGAAATTGCCCGTGTTCAACACGCTGATCGCACCACTGTAAGAGAATCCATTCAGGCTGCTCGAAAAAAATTCAAAAAATATTTTTGAAAACACCCCCCGTTTTACCCCTTGTTTTCTGTTAACAGTGAAAGGTCTGCCCCACAGACCTCTCACGAACCTTGAAAACTGAATAGTTCCTTCATCTGGTACTCCGATAATGATACTTCCGTAATTCGCGGCCCGGTCACAAAGCAGACGGGGTGGCTGAAATGCCAATGAAGCGGTACAAGTCCGCTGCCAGATGTTTATGCCCCACTCGCAGGGAGCCGAGGGCGAATATGCGAGACCTTAACTTATTATCGCAATTTTCAAAACAGTGCCTATCAAAACGGCATATTTGCGATATGCAGTTTGCGGATGTTGCTTGGGCATTAAAAACGCAAACTGCTATAAATCAGGCGTGGCCGAATGCTGTTTTCAGTCTTCGTCCACGCCTGTTCTTTTTACTTATTCCATATATCCACATTTTCGTCCTACATAGGAGGTTTTATGAACGAAAACGACCGTACCACCTTAGAGCAGGCGATCTACGAGGAAATGGAACTGACCCCGGAGATGATCCGGTCCATCCGCACGCTCTGCGGTGTCTGCCTTTGTAGTTTTGTAGAATCCAAGGCGTTCAAAATCGCCATTGTTCCCAGCGCAGACCGGAGCATGGACACTTGCACTGTCTGCCAGACCCGGCGCGGTCATGACTACGTTGTGATGAACCGCTGAACAAACACACCGCCCACTGCCAAGGAGGTGCAGCGGGCGGTGTACATATTGCAAAAGGAGGGCAGCTTTTGATCCAAAACTGGAAATTCCAGCGTGGAGACATTTTCTTCACCCGTTTCGACAACGCCACCGGTTCAGAGCAAAGCGGGAATCGTCCGGCAGTCGTTCTCCAGAACGATGTGGGGAATTTTTACTCGCCCACGCTGATCGTGGCCACATTGACAAGCAAGGCTGCAAAAAAGTATACCCAGCCGACCCACTGCCTGCTGGTGAACGAGTTTCTCTCCGTACCATCCATCGTTCAGGCAGAGCAGATTTTTACCGTAGACAAGAGCAGGGTGCTGAAATTCCTCGGACACCTCACCCCGGAGGAAATGAGCCGGGTGGATGATGCTGTCCGTGCCAGTCTTGCCCTGAACCGATGGGGAGCATTCAGCGGCTTCCACCCATCATCCGCTCTACGGCGGCTTACGCACCGCCTGAGGTGGTTGACGGCAAGCCGCCCATCTATCCCTACACGCCCATCAAATCGTCCTTTGAGGACGCCGGGAGCGTTGAGGACATGATGCTGTACACCGAACTGGAAGCTGCGGTACACGCAATGATCCAGCGGCTGGAATATAGCTTCACGTTCAACCCCAGCCTGCTCACCATCCCAAAGCGTAAGCAACAGGTTGCTGAAATCCTGAAAGAAGCCGAAACGTACATCTGGAGGATCAAGGAGGAAATGCGATGCGCCTGAAAGACAATAACAATCCCTTCATCCATGTCAACCCGCCGTACCAGCTCATGGTCATCCACAGCAGCAAACTGGTCTACCCCCGCGAACTGTATCAGCGCGGCGTGGAGCGCAAGCGTGTGGAACTGATCGCCGCCCACTTCAACGAATATGTGGCAAACGAGCCGAAGGTCAGTTTCCGTAACGGCCAGTTCATCGTAACGGATGGGCAGCACACCATCGAGGGGCGCATCCTCCGCAACGGCGGCAAGGATCTGCCGATCCTCTGCAAGGTGTACACGGGCATGACCGTGGAGCAGGAAGCCCTGCTCTTTGCCGAGCAGAACGGCTTTTCCGCTCCGCTGACTGCTGGCATCAAGCTCCGCGCCAAGGTGCTGGGCGGCGATGCTATTTCCAAGGCTTTCCTCGCAGCCACCAACCGGGTGGGATTGAGGCTTAATTATGACAGCCAGCAGCTGACCGATTACCGCATCGGCTGCGTGGGCACCGCTCTCAAGCTGTACAACCAGATGGGCGAGAAAATCTACTGCGAAGCCTGCAGCTTATTGTTAAAGCATGGGATGGCAAGCTGATTCGTTCCGTGCATCTGTCCTGCGTGGTATGATGCACTTTGTGGAGCTGTATCACGGCGAGTTCAGCGAGAAACGGCTGGTTCGTGCGCTGCGCAGCATCCACCCGGTCGATATTTACCGCATCGGGCAGGACGACCCCGCAAAGCTGCGCGGATGGAAAAAATACGTTTTTCCCATCTACACTGCCTACAATGGCAAGTGTAGAAAAGACGTACTGCCGATGAAATTCTGATATTCACAGGCATTCCTCCCATATACACAAGGGGCATCCGCAAACCGCAGATGCCCCTTGTTACATATTAAAGTGCAATATATAGTGTTCACGCATTCATTCAATACAACATATAGAGGAAAGAGGTATTCTATGCGCTCTCAGTTCACTTCGTATGAGCAGCTTCCCATCACGTTGACAGCCGACCACGTTGCTGCTGCGCTGGGCATCTCCCGCGCCAATGCTTACATCCTGCTCCGTTCCGATGGCTTTCCCACGCTCCACATCGGTAAGCGGATGGTCGTACCCAAAGACCGTTTTCTTCAGTGGATCACGGACAGCGTAAATGGCTGATCTGACATCCTTGATTCAAGAGGTTTCTTTTTTCTATACTATTCCCGAAACGACTTGACATCAGGAAGGAGGCAATATGCCAAGCAAACGTTCACACGGCGAGGGTAGCTTCGCCACCGCAGCGATGGTCGCTGGGAATTACGTATGATGGACGCTACCAGAAAGATGGTTCGCCGCGCTTCAAGACCTTCTATGGCAAGACCCAGAAGGAGGTCAAGCTACAAACTGAAAGAGTATCAGGATGCGCTTATCAGCGGTGTCCAGCTGGACACGATCCTGTACTTCGAGGATTGGGCAGATACATGGTTCGAGGGTCACAAGGATAATATCGCTCCTACGACACAGGAAAGCTACAAATACTGCCTGAAAATGCTCAAAGAGGGATTTTATCATCGCCCCTTGACCGTCATACGCCCCATCGACATTGAAAACTTCCTGAAAGGGATGCGGCGCGATGGCCGCTCGGATTCTTACATCAGCAAGGCACGAGGGATGCTCTACCAGATCTTTCAAAAGGCAGAAGCCAATGACCTTGTGCGCCGCAACCCGGTCCGGCTTGCTGAAAAGATGCGGGCATCCGGCACCGCAAAACGCAAGGAAGCCTTTACCACAGCGGAAGTCGCACACCTGATGAAGGTGCTGCCCGATGACCGCATGGGCTTGAGCATCCGGCTTTTACTCGGCACTGGAATGAGAATGCAGGAACTTCTGGCTTTGGAGCCGCAGTTTATTGAAGAAGATGGCTCTGTCATTCACATCCGGCAGGCAGTAAAGGTCGTAAAAGGTACAGTCAGCATCGGCAGTCCGAAATCCAAAGACAGTATCCGGGATATTCCGGTGCCGCTGAATGTCCGCCCGTGCGCCATCAAGCTGCGGGATACTACCGACCAGTTCATCTGGGAAAGTCCCAAGACCGGCTTGCCCTGCAATCCCACCCATTTCCGGGATGTATTCCGCAAATCTCTGGAAGAAGCGGGCGATGTCCGCTTGCTCACGCCGCACAGCTGCCGCCACACCTATGTGTCGCAGATGCAGGCGTTGGGCGTGGATATTCAGACCATCCAGAGCATCGTAGGCCATGCCGATACCGAAATGACTGAGCATTATCTCCATGTTCAGGAATCCATTCGGCAGAGTGCGATCCAGTTGTTCAGCGAGGCATTTTCGGCCTGAAAATTGGACGGAACGGCACTAATTAGACCAGATAAAATCTTGGGCATTATGGTCAAAATTGTGGTCAAAACCAAATGAGGTCAGCCTATAAACAAAAAAATCCAACGATTTCTAACGTGAAATCGTTGGATTTATGGTCCGAGTGGCGAGAATCGAACTCACGGCCTCTTGAACCCCATTCAAGCGCGCTACCAAAACTGCGCTACACCCGGTCATCATCCGTTGCCTCCCTACCGAAGCATCGGCGACATGAAACATTATACTCGGATAAGGCAGTCTTGTCAACAGATTTTTGCAATTTTTTTTGGATTTTTTTGAATAAAGTATGATTTTGACGGTGATGCGCT
>ENA-OQLB01000272-OQLB01000272.1-human-gut-metagenome-genome-assembly--contig:-NODE-272-length-30997-cov-2.034273_pt1 | contig 30997 bp, 42 predicted proteins | sample MGYA00242656_ERZ504813 | MGnify/ENA primary metagenome ERZ504813 (study PRJEB26092, sample SAMD00036388) | human gut metagenome | host: Homo sapiens | study: EMG produced TPA metagenomics assembly of... | reverse complement strand
TGGTATTTATCCATTGCAATAATCTTAAGGAGTGACAATTTATGAACGCAGTAGGTATCGATGTTTCAAAAGGTAAGAGTATGGTTGCTATCATGCGACCTTTCGGTGAAATTGTTTCCGCACCTTTTGAAATCAAACACACAGCCAGTGATATCAATTCACTTGTAGAACTCATCAACTCTGTTAAAGGTGAGTCTCGAATCGTGATGGAGCACACAGGACGTTATTATGAAGTCCTCGCCCATCAGCTTTCAGAGGCAAATCTTTTCGTCAGTGCCATTAACCCCAAACTTATCAAGGATTTCGATAATGATTCCCTTCGTAAAGTCAAATCCGATAAAGCTGATGCCGTTAAGATTGCACGATATGCACTTGACAAGTGGCAGAATCTTAAACAGTATAGTGTTATGGATAAATTACGCAATCAGCTTAAAACCATAAACCGTCAGTTCGGCTTTTACATGAAGCACAAGACGGCTATGAAGAATAATCTTATTGGCATCCTTGACCAAACCTATCCTGGTGTTAATACTTACTTTGACAGTCCTGCGCGCAGTGACGGCAGCCAGAAATGGGTTGATTTTGCATCTACATACTGGCATGTGGACTGTGTCCGTAAAATGTCCCTGAATGCCTTTATCGACCATTATCAAAACTGGTGCAAACGTAAGAAGTACAACTTCAGCCAATCCAAAGCTGAGGAAATCTATGGAAAGCAAAGGAACTTGTTCCAGTACTTCCAAAGGATGCCATTACAAAGCTTATTATCAAGCAGGCTGTAGACCAGCTTAATAGTGCCTCTACAACTGTTGAGTCACTACGCACTCTCATGAATGAAACTGCATCCAAACTCCCGGAATATCCTGTCGTTATGGCTATGAAAGGTGTTGGAACTTCACTTGGTCCTCAGTTGATGGCTGAGATCGGAGATGTTTCCCGTTTCACTCACAAAAGTGCTATTACTGCATTTGCCGGTGTAGATCCTGGTGTTAATGAATCTGGAACCTATGAACAAAAAAGTGTTCCTACCTCAAAACGAGGTTCCGCTGATCTAAGAAAGACTTTATTTCAGGTAATGGATGTCCTAATTAAAACGCATCCTCAAGATGATCCTGTTTATCAGTTCTTAGATAAGAAACGTACTCAAGGCAAGCCTTACTATGTCTATATGACTGCAGGTGCCAACAAGTTTCTAAGAATCTACTACGGACGAGTGAAAGAATACCTTTCATCTCTTCCAGAATCTTAATTATCCACTAATATTTTCAGACCAGCACTGGTGTGGTGGTCTTATTTTGATACCCAATTTTCAACCTGTATAAAATTTTCAATGTTCTTCAATTTAGCCTTGACTTTTTATTTGCAGGCTTAATTTTGAGTATAAGTCTCTCTCGTATGTCCCCCCTTTTTATTCAAATTTTCGCAGAAACTATTTTCCTGCCTGTAAAAACAGTTTCTACTATTTCAAAAGCCATCCAACGCGTAGAGACAAATATTTTCGTTAAATGGCTTCTGACTTTGACTTCATTTCCGAGAGGTTATACCGCCAATATCTCCTCTTGTGTCTATTATCTAGTTTTCACATTGCGGCATATTCATAAACTGTTATTATAATGTCTTAATTTTTAAGATGTCAATTGATTGTGTTCGAATTCTAAGACTTTCTGTGTTTTTTCTCATAAACATTCCTTCTCTTTTGTTCACTTTGACGAACCGTTAATTATTTCATTATCAGTCCCACTCTTTTCCAACTTTTTTAATATTTTTGTCATGTATTTTATTATTTATCGAAATCTATCGAAAAACTCCGCACCAATACCCTTTAGTTCTTATTTTTTAAGATTTTTATTATTAAAAGTACCTTTTTTAAGACTTTCCACTTCCTAATATCAATTTCCATTATAATAGGTAATAACATATACAGATTTCGCTTATACTATATAAGAACTCTTAGAAAGGAAGACCTGCTCATGGAACATATTGGAGAAATTCTCCGGACAGCACGTGAAGATAATTTTTATACTCAGAAGAAAGTAATGGAACTGACCGGTATCAACCGCAAGACTCTGTCCGGCTATGAGAACAGTGTAGCTGAACCAGATCTTGACACATTTGCCAGATTCCTCCGCTTATATCAACTTTCTGCGGATGAAGTATTAGGAATTAAGACTTCTATCCCCCCTCGCATTTTTCCCTTTCGCGCTGCGAACGAAATGCTTACTCTTTCCAAAAATTTGACACCAGCCACCAGGAAGAACTTTTGATTCAGTTTCAATCTCTCGCAGACTATCTCGATAAAAAATCAAAATAAATTGTTATTGCTTTTTCCTGCTCTGACCATTTATAATGAACTTATACTATGTTTGAAGGGGGAACATTTTCATGAAAGATATTGGTAAAATTCTGAAAAACGCCCGTGAGAATAAAGAATATACCCAGAAACAAGTGATGGAATTGACCGGTATCCACAGAAAATCTCTGTCCGGTTATGAGAATAACGTTGCCGAGCCGGATCTCTCCACTTTCGCAACCCTTGCCAATCTGTATGGCATCTCTGCAGATGAAGCTTTGGAAATTGGTGAACCGGATCCTTCTGTTTCTTTGCTTCGTTTTGAATTCCAAGTTCTTTCTTTATTTAAAGAACTCGATGCAAAGCATCAGGAAGAACTTCTGATCCAGATCACCGCACTCGTCAGATATTTAAATGCAAAAAATATGGTGCCGCAAAATCATCAATCCAGATAATTTTGCGCACCACCGATTTATACATGTAAATTCTTTCCATTTCCTGACGCATTTCTTTCCCTTGAAAAGCACCAGTCCGATCAGCATCAGCACGCCCATCCCAATTGAAATCACAGACGGAAATACAATTCGTACCTTACCAGTCAGCAAAAAGATAAATGGTAAGATCATTCCGTAAAGCGCCGCCATCACAAAGTACACCAGATAGTCCTTCGCCTGACGGTAATACACCCTCGATATGATCAGCATCGAAATCATAATCAAGCCACTGACTCCCGGAAGCACAAAGTCAATCGACCAGCCATGCCAGCCGGTCAGCCAGTCCCAGATAATACAGCCGACTGTCACAATGATCAGCTGCCACATGGCATTCTTCAGCAGATTGTACCGCTTGAAGAAACCGACTGCGAGCGCCAACCACATACTGAACGCACCGCCGCACACAAACAATGACAGATGGAAATTCGTATCAATGCTATAATCCACTCCCAGTGCCGCCACAATCGCGATCATGCAAAGAAATGTAAATATTTTGAAAATCTGCATTCCTTTCGCTTCTGTCATCACACTTTCCGGATACTCCACTTCAAGGATCTCAGGCTTTACTTCCTGCTCTTTCAGAATCTGGAAAGTTGTCCTTGATCGCATCACAGTCATATCTGGACGTAAATCCCAGATAAATCTTATCCCGGAAAGAACACATGCAAAGCTCTACCTTCGGCGTACTTGTATAAACACCAAAATACCTGATATACGTCTCATAGCTTTCCGGCATCCGGATGATTCCCATGTTGGAAAAAATAGCGGTCACATCACTTTCTGCCGTCCTCGCCCCGATATTGATACAGACATTTTTCAGTTCCAGCGGCGCAAATTTCAGGATTGGATGCACCTGCAAGGCGAAGTAATCGTTCATCCGCTTCTCCATCTTTTCCGCTGTCAGTTCTTCTTTAAAGCATGCATTTACTTTTTGCACAACATCTGTGAACTCTTCTTTTCCACCCTGAAAATGATATCCCGGTTCGATCCAGTTGAAGAAATTGAGCATTGTATTGGTCGGAAAGAAATTACGCAGATTTACCGGAACCATCAGTACAACCGGCTTGCTTTCCTGCCGTCTTGTCATTGTCCGGTGAATCGCACACAGATATACCGCAGTCAGAAATACCGTCATCGATACACCATAAGTCTTTGCCTGATGCCTCAGTTCTTCGACCGGAATTTCTGCCTCTGTCGTCTGCAGGCTTCCAAGCTCACGCCGGTTTCCGCGAAGCTGATGCGCTGCCGGTTTTTTCTCTTTTTTGCGGTCTGCCTGGCGGGAATAATATCTTTCAAATCCATCTGCTTCCTGATCGAAAAGGCTCTCCGAATACTCTGACAGAACCACATCCTCCAGTCCATCCTCATGATGTGCCAGATACAGATAATTTTTCACCAGCTCCCGTACAAATTCACTGGCACCGGTTCCGTCCGTCAGCACATGAAAGACCTCAAAATTAATTCTCTTTTTGTAATAAGTCACTTCAAAAAGCAAATCTCTCTTATCACGGATATAAAGGCTGCTGCACGGCTCCTTATACTCTTCTCTTACAACCGGTCTTTTATTACTCTGTTCCAGATAATGCCAGAACAGTCCCTTTCGCAGCACGGACAGAAAGATCGGATATTTTTCCAGTGTCCTGTCTACCGCCTTCTGCAGGATCTCCTGCTGTATATCCTCTTTCAATTCACAGTAGAACCGGAATACACGGGTATCCCTTTTACTGCTCGCCGCCGGAAAAAGCTTCGCTGCATTGTCCAGCCTTCTCCAGTGCTTTACATTTGCCTGTGGCATTTTCTATTCCCCCTCCAGAAAATGATTGATATATTCAAAACTTTCCTGTACATGCAGACTCCGGATTCCCAGTGCAAAATATCCGTGAAGTGCATCCTTGATCCGGTGTACTTCCACCCGGTTACCTGCCTCTGCAAGACGTCTTCCATACGCTTCTCCCTCATCCCGGAGCGGATCAAATTCTGACGTCAGGATCAGTGTATCCGGCTGTCCTGACAGATCTTTCTCCAGAATCGGTGCAAAATATGGATTTAACTTGTCCTCTTCCGAACCTGCATAAAGATTGATATAATCTTTTAATTTGCCTGCCGTCAGAAGATAATCCTGCCCGTTCTCCCTTACAGAAGAGAACAGACTCTTCTCTGAATAATCATTATTGACTGCCGGATAGATCAGAATCTGTCTCTTTGGCATAAATTCGCCACGGTCCCGTGCCATAATGGACAATGCAGCTGCCAGATTGCCACCTGCACTGTCTCCAATCAGAGTAATATCCTCCGGCTTTGTATCCGGATGCGTATACAATGCTCTTGCCACGGCATAACAGTCCATAAGCCGGTCGGGAACTTGTGCTCCGGCGCCAGGCGGTATTCTACTGCTGCTACAGTCTGCCCCGTCGCTGTGCCATCCGGGAACATACTCTCTCATAATTTTCCACATGCTCAGTCGCCCATCCTCCTCCGTGAAGGAAAAGCATGATCTTTCGTCCCTTGATCTGATCTTTTTCCAGACACGATGCTTCATCCGGGAAAAAATACCCGGATCGGAACTTCATAATCTCCGTTATATACCTGCAGATCCATTTTTTTATAAAAAATTTTCATCGGATCCAGTCTTTTCAGATCCGCAAGCTGCCTTGATACTTCTACATCAATCCCTCCAAAAGACAGGATTTTCAGGATTGCTTTTGTTGCTATATTGATTGCCATATTTTTCTGTCCTCATTTATTTTTTCATACAGATTTATTCTACCATAGAATGATGTCCCCTACCACTCTTTCTCTTTCCATCTTTGCTACATTAACCCATTTTCAATTTTTCAGATTTCACAATCATCTCATTATTTATTTGACACAGACTGTCAAAACAGTTACCATACACTTATGCACAAGGAGGGTGTATTTGTTTTATGAATAATAAAAAAAATATAGACGACTATTTTGATGACAACTTTGAAGTAACTTATACAGGCGATCTCCCGTCGATCCCTGTGGGGCAGGATGATTATGACGACCGTTATGACGACACAGACTACCTTAACGATTATGAAACTGACGACTACTACGATGAAACAGACAGGCTTGCTCCTGATTATGACGATGATTATGAAGAAGAGGATTCTTATTATGACCGCCAAAGACCAGCCAGACGGACAGAACGGAGAAATTCCCGCAGACGTCCCGATTCCTCTTCCGAAGAACTGGCTGCTCCAATCCGGAATATTGCCCGCACCGGAAGTACTGCCGCTGAGAAACTGACCACTTTCATCCTTCGCCCGGCACCGGTTCTGATGTCCGCCATCATCCTGGCGATTACCTTTTTTTTCATTCTGGAATCAGCTGTCTGATTATGGAGATATCAATACACTGACATCCAATCCAGATCTTACTCTGATTGCTTATCTGACTGTCGGAGCGGTTATGCTGATCTGGATGCTGTCTACGTTCTTTTTTCACATTAAGTGGCATCCGACACGGAACCGGACGCGGACTTACTTATTTTGTCCTGGTATATGTTCTTTCCTACCTGTTCAGCCTTGCGGCAAATGCAATTCCTGCGGATGTCGAACTGTTTACCGGTATCAGAGGCGGTATCCTGGTATTTGGTTCCCTTTACCCGGCATATTTTCCATTCTGCGTGGTGGGAATTATTACTTGTATTTTGCGGAAAATTTTGAAGTAAAACATTCCTCATACTAAGGCATATGCTTAGGGCATCCTCATATGGTGTTTTTACTTTATAAGTGAACAACAACTAATTACATGCGAAAAAAGAGTAAGTCAAATCACTCATCTATCTGATTTGACTTACTCTTTTCTTACTTTTGTTTCATTCCCGATGTGTTTCCCAACTTTTGTACTATTTTTTCTATATCATATTCCGGTGCATAGGTATTGGCAATATCATAGATTCTCTGTATCGTCAAGACATCCTCTTCCAGAAAATCTGCAATTTCCTCTGCTGACATCCCTTTTTGCAATTTTTTTATAACAATTGAAACTAATGCTTCCCTGTACCCTTCTTTACGCCCTTCTTTACGCCCTTCTTTACGTCCTTCTTTACGTCCTTCTTCACGTCCTTCTCGCATCCCAATTATTTTTGCACTTTTCATAAACGAATTATGATCCCACAAAATTTTTTTGTCTTTTCTTCGTATTCTCTTCTTTTTCTTTCATCTGCACTCATCTTCTCCAGACATTCATAAGCTTCTTTAATATATTCATTTTGCTCTGCCATCTTTGCAAAATCCTTTCTGTTCTTTCCGCTCATAAATCGCATCCACTGGATGATCCCAGTTTCATTCTGACTTTCCGGTGGCAACTTTTTCAATTCCAGAATATGAATCTGCAGCAAGTCCGTCAGCACTTCTCCAGTCTCTTTATCACAGAACATTCCCGCATGATAACATCTGGTATCATTTTCAAAGAAATTAAAGTCCAAAATTCCAACATGAATGCACGGTTTAATTCTATCATAAGTATCCCCTGTTTTCATTTGATCCGTTACCATCTTTGACAGATAATAAAAGCTCCTCTGAAACCAGAATTCAAATGGCACCACCTGCATTTCCAAATCCATCTGCTCTCCATTTTTCAAGAGAACTCTTACATCCAGAATCCCGTATTTATCTTCCGGATATTCTTTCCTTAAAATTGTTGGCATCAACTTTGTTTTCTGAATTTCTTCTGGATCTTTCTTTAGAATTGCCGCAATCAATCCCTGTCTTACTTTTGCATTCTCCATTAATTCCTTGAAGCAGAAATCTACCGTTGGATGCATTATAAAGCTATCCTGATTTTCTGTTAATTGTTTCTTTTCTTCTGTCATATGATTCCCCTTTCTGCATTGTAAAAATATAGAAAGGAAAATCTGACTTTTCTACTATAAATATTTTAACATACTGTCATCCTTTGTAAAGGCAAACTCCCATACTTCTATATTTTCTTTTGCTTTGTTCATTGTCGGGAGTTTACTCGAAAATTGAGCACCGAAAATGAGATACCTTCTGATTATGGTTAATTAGATACTTTTTCGATTTTAGAACTAAATCGAAGTAAAATAACTCTATCACATTTTCCTGAAATCTTATACCCTGCATAACATTTTCGAGCACTTTCGTTGCATTTCAATCATCAGACCATTTTATATGCATATCCAAAAAAATCCCGTACTCCATGTACAAATCACATGAAATACAGGATCTTTTTATTTATCTAACTAGAATTTGATAACTCCAAGAATTATACCTGAGATCAGACAGATAATACTTACACCCCAGATCCAGAAGAAACTGTTCTTGATGTGATCTTTGATCTCCACACCGGCAAGTCCGGTTCCAAGGAAAGTAGCAGGAACAACCGGCTGATGAAAGTTGCACAGTTACGGCAAACAACCATTGCAATGGCAATATGTGCCGGATTTACACCGAATTCGTTTCCGATTCCGATCAGTACCGGAAGCATTCCGAAGAAGAAGGAATCGGTATCAAACATCAGTGTAAGCGGTACAGATACCAGACCTACGATAAGCGGTAAAAATCTTCCCATAGACTGTGGAACTACATTTGCAAGTACATTAGCCATATGAGTCATGATCTCTGTTTGCTGCATCACTCCAAGAAATACACCTGCACAAAGAATCGTAGATGCCATGGTAAGTGCCGGACCTGCATGGGATTTAATGATCTTACCCTGCATTTTTGCACCCGGGTAGTTTACAAAAAGTGCTACTGCACATCCTACCATAAAGATATAGTAAGACGGTACCTTTGCAAGAACCAGGTTTACGATCACTACCAGTGTTACGATTACATTGAACACAAAGAGTTTCGGTCTTGCAAGCTCATTCTTTTCATCATCTGTTACGCTTCATCTTCAATTCCGCCATACTCGATCTTTTCTGCTGAAGAAGTGCCTGCACCTCTCTTCTTTTCGATATTTCCCCAGATAAATGCAGTTCCGAGTGCAATGAAAATACCTACAACCTGCATTGGAATGATCTGTTTCCACAGGGCATTCGGTTCAATTCCAAGAACAGTAGCCGCACGCATTGTCGGTCCGCCCCATGGCAAAAGGTTCATAACACCCATTGCAGATACACAGATCAGCATCAGAGTTGTCGGTCTCATATTCAGACGTTTGTACACCGGGAGCATTGCCGGAATCGTGATCAGGAATGTGGAAGCTCCACCTCCGTCCAGATGTCCGATCATCGCAATGATACAGGTCATCATTGCCACACCGACTACATTACTTCCAACCTTCTTCATCAATGCATTGATGATCTTATCGAACATTCCTACATCTGTCATAATTCCAAAGAAGAGTACAGAGAAGATAAACAACGCCGCAGTACCGTGTACTCCGGATACACCGGCTGAAATAAATTCCCCCATTTCTTTGATCGTAAATGTTCCGGTCGCTACAAGAATCGCACCTGTTACAGTGGATACACTGACAAACGCAAGTGCCGGTACCGTTACATTTCTTAAAAGCAACGCAATCACTACAATGATCGTTGCAAATCCCAATAAGGCAAGCATCGCTTCACTCATGGCATTTTCTCCTTCCTTTTGTACGGGTACTTTTTCGTACCATTTATTTGATGATTCCATTATAAAAACCCAACCTTACACTCTTACAGATTCCTCCTTACATTTTGTTAAGGTAAATCTTTAAAAGTATTAAGGTTGGGTTTGTCTTATCTTACACCTTACAGATATCTGCGTCTTTTTTCTTATACCGGCTGGTTGGCACGATTCCGAATTGCCTCGAGAATTGCGGTATCCGATACCGGTTTTCTACATATCCGTCAATGATTCCTTCTGCCGGGCCTCTGCCACCTCACGGCTGACTCCATCAATAATAATAAGCTTCAGCATGTCCGGATATCTGCCTGCAAGCGACATACAGAAATCCACTCCACTGCAATCCTCCATCGTCTCGTCTACTACCAGTACATCTGCCTCCTGCTGTTCCAGACATTTTTGTAGTTCTTCTCTTTTCATACAGGTCTGAATCTGGATCCCAATCTTCTCAAAATTCTTTTTCAGCAGTTGCAATACCTTTGCATTGTCATCTGCCACCACGATCCGATAATCCTTTCTGGGAATATTCTGCACAATCTGTGGCATATGCTCTGTATCCAGTACCGGAAGGTAGATATGAAAGGTACTTCCTTCTCCTTTTTTGCTCTCTGCATAAATATATCCCTTATGTGAAGTAATAATCTGCTCCGCAAGTGCCAGTCCAAGTCCGGTACCCTCTCCCCCTTTTTTCGTTGTAAAAAATGGATCAAAAATCTGACGCAGCGTCTCTTTATCCATTCCACACCCATTATCTTTCACCTGGATATGGATATATTTTTTCCATACATCCGAAAGCTTTTCAATCACTCCCTGAGCCAGTTTTTCTTTTTCTTCTGAATGGCAGGATATTCTGATATTTCCTTGATTTTTTCCAATCGCATGCACCGCATTAACGCAGACATTTAAAAGCACTTGGTTCAGCTGTGTTCGCATTTCCAAGGATCATTTCATCATCTACACAAAACTCACTTTCCATATGGATCAGAGGCGTACAGACAGATTCCATCATCCTTCTGCACGCGTCATGAATTTCTTTATCGAAATATTTTTATAAACGGTCTCTACATTCTTTCGACTCAGGGACGAAATCTGGCGCACTACATCCTTTGCTTTTTCCGAAGCCTCATAAATTTCTTTTGCACTGTCCTGTTCTTCTGATCCTTCCGGAAGTTCCATCATCAGAAGCTCTGCATATCCCATGATCGGAGTCAGAAAATTATTGAATTCATGTGCGATACCACCTGTCATAGTTCCCATGATCTGAAGTCTTTGCTGATGTGCGATACTCTGCTCGCTCCGATGCATTTTTTCCAACTGCTCATTCAGTTCTTTCAGATCATTGATCTCCCGCACAGCTCTTCTCATATCACGCATCACTCTGCCAAATAAGACAACCGCAATACCGGCAAGCCAACAAAATACCAACAAAAATACATACCATTTTCAAGAAACCTTCAGCTATCGGTTCGTACAGATCATCGTAGTCGATCACCGCACTGACTACCCAGAAGCTGTCTCCGATCTGAACCGGAGAATATGCACTGATTTTCTGTACTCTCGGACGTTTTTCATTTGTCCACCAATACGAATAATAATGAGAAATACCTTCTTTTCTCTTCTTCTGATCCTCAATCATCTTCTCCAGACTGAGTAATCCAGATCCGGATACATTTTCTTCCTTCCTGCAATAACCGGAATTCCCCATTGTTCTTTCTTCGGATGCATGATGATCGTTCCTTCTGCATCTTTGACAACAATGTATCCATTCGTTCCGATGTGAATTCCCGAAATCAGTTTCTGATAATATTTTTCCGCATCGATCATCAGACAGATCTTTCTCCCATCCTTCAAAACACGCTTATATACATTATAGATTTTCCCACCTGTATCTTTTTCCATATAAATGCTATTCTTTGCCGAGCTTTGAGTGAGCAGCTGTGAACTTACAATCTGTACATCCTTGACACTCTCTGAAAGCTTTCCCTGTTCGTCTTCCAGGTACAGATTCGTGATAAAACTGGTCTGTGTGTCTATAAATTCCCGATATAGTTGTTTTGCCTCATCCTGCGGTCTGTTCTCTGCTGTTTTTGCAAGAAAGCTTAAACTTTCCTCATATTCCTCTGTGGACATCGCCATATTTTCACTCAGGATTCTGGTTGTCAGGAGCATCTGTTCCTCCTGGTTCTGCATCAAAGTATCTCTGTACTTTTTCCAGACACCAAATCCTGCAAATACAAGAATTACGATTAAAAAAGTGGAATCGCAGCAATCAGTGTCTTTTTGTTTTTCTTCATACATTCTCGTCCCCGGTTTGTTATCAATTGACTTGTTCTCTTTCTAATATTATAATGTTTTTTATAAGTTGTATAGAATTTATTGAAATTTTTACTTTTGGGAGGTTGCCTCAATGGCTGACAAAATACTGATCGTAGATGATGATCCGGCAATCTGTAAGCTGCTGGAAAAAGTAATGCACAGCAATGAGCTGGAAACAACAACAGTAAACTGTGGCATGGATGCTCTGTCCATCCTGAAAAATCATACATTTGACCTGATCCTTATGGATATCATGCTGGGAGATATGGAAGGGTTTGAAGTTATCAAAAGGCTTCGCAATCAGGGGATCAGTACTCCGGTTATGATCGTCAGCGGACGTAATGAAGACTATGATTCTCTGTACGGGCTTTCACTTGGAGCGGATGATTATATCACTAAGCCGTTCCGACCGCTTGTACTTGGTGCCAAAGTAAAAGCACTGATCCGCCGCAACAAGAATCTGGTACTCGACAATTCCGATACTCTGGAATGCGGTCCATTCAGCTATGATACCACAACCATGCGTTTTTACAAAAATGGCGAAGAACTTATCCTTTCTTCCAAGGAGTCTGCACTTCTTCTGCTTTTTATGAAGCATCCGCAGCAGGTTTTCACCAAGGATATGATCTATGAGCATGTCTGGGGCAATACGGTTGCCGTTGATGACAATGCGATCATGGTCTACATCAACCGGCTTCGTGGTAAGATCGAGGACGACAGACAGAATCCGGCGTATATCCTGACAATCCGCGGACTGGGATACCGGTTTGTTCCGTAAACGACCTTTTCATCAAGAAGAGGCTCCATCCAGAATCTTCTCCTAATAAAAAGAATGTGCCTCGCACATTCTCGCGCCGAGCGCGTCGCTTGCGACATTCTTCATCTTCGTGCGAGTGCGCATCTCCGGCACGCAGTGCCTTTTATTTCATAGGAAGTTCCTTCGGAATTTCCTATGAAATAAAAAGATGACTTTTCACCCACTCATTTGTGAAAAGTCATCTTTTTATTCCTCACCAGTCTGGTGCAGTCCATATTCATGGCAGAAAATTTGATTCCCGTTCTCAGTTATTATACGCTCTATTTTACAACTGGAAAGAGGTTCAGGATTGCCCCGTTCTCGTTTGGAATTTTATTGCACAGCATCGCAAGAAACAGTGAGGTGGCAAGTAGATCGGCACACCCACCCGCGCTGATACCACGCTTTATATAATCCGCATCCATGCGGATCAGTTTGTCTAACGCATCTTCTGAGTAGCTCCGCCTTCCTCCAGAAACTGCATCGCTTCCATCTGTACCTGATAGAGTACTGACGGATTCTTTCTCGATAAAATGTTGGAATCCTGCACCCGGCTCATCAGTGCAAAAAGGATCTGTAATTTGATCCGGTTCCACTCCATTCCCCGCAAAAGTCCATCCTCCAGTACCGGAAGCGCAATATGAAAAACAGATGGGTATCCGGCAAGCGCTTCCCCGCGAATCCCTGTAGTCCCGTATTGTACGAGATTTTTCTCACCGTTACTTTTCGCAGGTTCCTTTCCCAACATCTCAATTTCGGCTCTTAAGATCCTGGCAGTCATCTTCTGCTCCATCCGAAGGATGGATTGCAAAGTAACCGTTCCGTCTTCCTGGATACATCTTCCCGCTGCCGCACTGAATATTCCAAGGGTAAAGATCATCCCTTTATGTGTATTCACATGTCCGGTTGCCCGATACATGGCTTCCTCCGCAAGCATTCCGGTCTTACGGATTTCACGGAAAAGATCTTCCGGCGTACAGGTCAGCTGATATCCCTGGTATGCCATTCTGACAAACCACGGATACAACGCCTCTGCACTTCTTTCAAAGGTCTGCACATCCATATCAGTGTGGGCACCACAGGAATACGGATCTACAAGCCCCGGTTTGGGAACCGTATAGACTTCCTCAAGCAGCGCCTGATACGCCATCCGGCCAATCGATTCTGCAAAGTATTCTGCTTTCTCTACCGCCTGATTCTTTCCCATACGGTTCTCCTTTTATATCCAATTGCCAATAACCTGTAAGTTTTCCGATCAGAATTTAATCATCAAATTCAAACGGCTTAATCTGACGGACAACATCCATGATGGTACCGTCACGGCTTTCAATGACACCGACAACACGATCTCCAAACTGTACCTTCTGTGGTTCCCCCGCGATAGAGTAAGCGATATCACGTAATTCTTCGATGGTCTTAAACGGAAGGTCTACATCTTTCATTGCTTCGATCAGATCCTGTCTCTTCGGATTGATTGCAATACCATAATCTGTGATGACAACGTCTACACTTTCTCCCGGTGTTGTGACGGTTGTTACGTCTGTACAGATTGCCGGTGTTCTTCCCTGAAGAAGCGGTGCGATAACGATGGCACATTTTGCTCCGGCTGCTGTATCCGGATGTCCACCCTGCGCTCCTGTAATCATACCATTAGAATCTACAACAACGTTACAGTTGAAGTGTACGTCAACTTCCAGAGCTGCAAGAATTACGAAGTCCAATTTATTGACAACTGCCCCCTTGTTGAACGGGTTCGCATACTCACCTGCACTGATCCGGAAATGATGCAGATCTTTTACAGATTCTACGGCTGCAAGGTCAAAGTCCTGTGTATCCAGAAGTGCATCTACCTGACCGTTGATCAGAAGGTCACACATCGGCTTTGTAAGACCACCCACACCAAAACGCATGCGGATATTTCTTTCTTTCATTACCTTTGCAAGTGAAATAGTAGATGCGATAGAAGCTCCGCCGACACCTGTCTGATAAGAGAATCCATCTTTGAAATACGGTGTATTTACAACGAACTGTGTACAGTAATCGGCCATCATCAGCTTTCTCATATCTGTGGTCGGTTTTGCTGCACCTGTTGCGATCTTCTTCGGATCACCGATCTGGTCTACTTCTACAACATAGTCTACCTTTGTCATTGAAATATGTGCCGGAAGTTCGGAAACGGAACCATGCAGTCTGTGATTGCTACGACTTTGTTTGCATGGAAAGCATCTGACATTGCGTAGGAAAGTACACCACAGTCAGATTTTCCACCGATACCACGGCAGTTACCGTACTCATCACAGGTAGGAGTTCCGATAAATGCGATATCGATCTGTGTCTCACCTGTTACCAGGGCACGTACACGTCCGCCGTGGGAACGCATGATCGCAAGACCTTTTAATTTACCATTGGAAATAGCTTCTCCGATCTTTCCACGCACACCGGATGACTGGATATTTGTAATGTTCCATCTTCAATATACTCTACCAGAGGATCATGTGCTTTTCCAAGAGAGCTTGCACAGATAGTAATGTCCTTGATCCCCATATCATGGATCTCTTTCATTACCATATTTACAACGTAATCCCCTTCACGGAAATGGTGATGGAAGCTGACTGTCATACCATCTTTAATGCCACATTTTACAAGAACATCATGGATACTATCTACCATCTTGCTTCCGTTGGAATTGATCACACATTCTACTTCCGGTCCGTGTTTTTTATAGACATGTCCGTCAAAATGATGCACACCCTGAAATACTTCTTTGCCAGTTGCTTTTAAAATCTCTTCCGGGATATCTCTACCTACTGCGTTAATCATCTTATAAATCCCCCTTATACACACCTGAAGCTTTTGCAAGCTCGATTGTTCTCTTTGCTCCGTCATAGAAAGCGATATCGATCATCTTACCGTCTACTGTAAATACACCGATTCCCTGTGCTTTCTTTGTATCAATTTCACGGACAACTTTTTCTGCGAAAATGATATCTTTCTGTTTTGGTGTAAAGATTTCATGTACAATGTTGATCTGTCTTGGGTTGATGATGGATTTTCCATCAAACCCCATCAGGTGGATATTTTCAACATCCTGACGGAAACCATCCATATCATCAAGGTCTGTGTATACAGTATCAAAGCACTGTACACCAGCTGCTCGTGCTGCGATCACCATGTTCTGTCTTGCTCCCATAAGCTCGATTCCGGTTCCGGTGATGTGTGTCTGAAGGTCTTTGGTGTAATCTCCGCCGGAAAGGGCAATACCAAAAAGTCTTTCAGAAGATTCGCAGATATCAAGTGCACGCATCACGCCTCGTGCTGATTCAATAGCTGCCATGATCAGAACGCTTCCTTCTTCGCGTCCAAAATCTTTTTCAGCCTGAACAACTTCTGCTTCTACCACTTTTACATCCTGTGCGGATTCTGTCTTTGGAATACGAATCGCATCACAGCCACCTGCTACTGCGCAGCGGATATCTTCTTTCCAGTAAGGAGTGTCCAGTCCGTTAATTCTGACAACACGTTCACATCCTCTATAATTAATCGTCTTAAGTGCATGATAAAGAGAAAATCTGGCTGCATCTTTCTGGTTTTCTGCAACCGCATCTTCCAGGTCAAGCATGATGGAATCCGGTTTGTAAATATAAGGATCCTTGATCAGTCCCGGTTTCTGTGCATTTAAAAACATCATAGTTCTTCTAAGTCTTTTTTTATTCGGATTCATTATCTGATCGCACCTCCCCACGGTAAATCTTCAATCTGTCCTACCGAACGGTAAACAGCTGCTTCGATTCTTGCTTTGATCGTACAGTCAAGGGCTCCTTTATCTACGATTGTAAGCTTTACATTATCGATTCCCAGATTTTCCAGTGTTTCATAAGCTACTTTCTTAATCTGGTTTCCATACTGATTGATCACTGCGCTTTCCAGTGAAAAATCAACTTTTCCTTCTCCGGCTTCTACTGTTACCTGGCAGTCACTGGATTCTAATGTTCCTGCAATTGCAGGTTTCTTGATTTCCATTCGTGCTTCCTCCTTAACATCCATTTGCATTAGTATTTGCTTCGTTGTGTTTATCATAGGGCTCTTACCTTACAGAAACACCTATGGTTTTCTTAATAATTGTTAAGATTCGCATATTTTTGCTGTTACAACTGGTCTTTCCAGTGCCTGTGAATTCATATTCACCCAGCGTTTCATATATACCCTGTCTTCTTTCCATTCAAAAGACACATGATCAAAAAAGCCATCTCCGGATAGCGCCATTCCATCATCAACACTACTTTTCTGATTTCCAGTAAGCACATGCAGCAATTTTCATTTCATCCATCTCATACTGATGGTGCAGATATCCACCTGTCATAGAGGTTTCCCCATGAATCCAACAGTCCAGTCCTGCTTCTACAAAATGTGTTCCTCTGTTATCTTTCATCCAGAATATTACTTTATCTTCTAAAAATTCCAGACCTGTTTTTTCTATTCTATCTTCATTCTCAAAAGGTTCCATTTCTATTTTCCGATTTCCTGAAACCATTTTGTTACTGACAGATCTTGTTTTTATTTTCCAGAGACATTCTGAGACCTTTTATTTTTTAATACATTCCACATCTTTTCAGCGAAATTTCTTTCTTCTTTCATCGGATCCAAAATCTCTTTTTGAATCAGTTCCGTCTCCAGGTAATTACTGTCTGCCGCAGTAATAGCAATTACCATATTTTGTTCCGGAACAATCGCACAGGTCTGCCCAAACATTCCATCTGCACACCAGATATCACCCGTATGTGTCCAGTGAAAATTATAATCTTTTTCTCCTACTTTCCTTGGTTGTGGATCTTTTTTACCGAGTGCAAGATTCATCCCAATCAGCACTTAATAATTGTTTTTCTCCCCATTTTCCTTGATTCAGATAAAGTAACCCAAGTCTGGCCATTCCTTCTACCGTAATGCTCACACCATTTCCACCTGAACAGATTCCTTCCGGACTTTCTCCCCAGCTAAACTTCTCCAGACCAATGTACGGTGCCAGTTCTTCTTCGATCAATTGATGGCATGTTTTTCCTGTAATACGCTGTACGATCGCTGACGTAATATAAGAATTCCCACTTGAATACATAAATTCACTTCCCGGCTCTTTTACAAACGGTACTTTAAAATATGCATCCAGCCAGCTGTTTTTAATGGTCTCCATTCATTTCCACCTATACTTCTTTCCTGTCCACTGCGCATCGTAAGTAAATTCCGTATCGTAAGCTTCTGAAGATACTCATTTGCTGCCTCACGATATTCCGGAAAATAATCAAGTACCTTATCCTCCAGCTTTATGAGTCCTTTTGTATATGCAATTCCCGCCGCTGTATTTGTAAAACATTTTGTAAAAGAATGGACAATATGTGGGATTTCCTTCCGATACGGTTCATTATATGCTTCAAATATAACTTTATTGTTTCTCAAGATCATGATTCCATGGATCTCTGCTTCTCTTTTTTCCATCTCGTTCAGAAAATTAATAATATATTCTGATGATACGCCTTCCTCTTCCGGAGTTGAATAGGTTAATTCTTTGTTCATGCTGCCACCTCATCTAACTTTATTTTAAACTGGAAACGGGGGACAAAATTTTGCCCCCTTTGTTATACATAACTCTTTTCTGTCTTTTAAAAGAACGGGAATACCAATGGAAGAATTCCTACACAGCATATAAAACTGATAATAACCAATGGCCATCCAAATTTTGCAAAGTCAGTAAATTTTAAGTTTGTAAAGATCATTAATGTCTGATTTGTTCCTGATGCGATCGGTGTCAGGAAAGAGCATCCTGCTCCGATTGCAATTGCAAGAACAATTGCCTGTGGGTTTGCTCCCATTGATTCTGCAATAGAGATCCCAATCGGGCAAGTACTCCTGCGGTTGCCATATTGTTCATAAACTGTGTTGCAATTGCCGATCCAAGGAACAATACTGCTGTGATCAGATACAGATTTTTCGTATCTCCAAGAATACTCAGCACACAAGCTCCAAACACTTCCCCAAGTCCACTGTCTTCATAATATGCAATGATCAATTGATACCTGCACAGAAAAGTACCATATCAACATCGAATGAAGTGATTACTTCTTTTGGTTTTACAACAGTTGTAAGAACCGAAACCGCGATCAGTGCATATCCGATAAAATTCGGGTTCACTGTAATATCTGTAAGCGAATCCAGAATCAGAGCAAGTACAAATAACAGGAAACTGATTCCTACAACCATCTGTTTCTTTTTCATCTCAGGTGTAATTTCTGTAGCTGCCTCTATCTCTGAATTGCTTGGCACTGTTTCCTCATAAGACGGGCACCAGCGGTTCATCACGATCATATAGATTCCACCCAGGATAAAAATCGGAATACCTACCAGCAAAATCAAACATGCCAAAAAGCTTAAGTCCAGCTTCTTCAAGCGCTGTATTTGCATAAATATTTGTCGGTGTTCCAATCAGGGTACAAGCACCACCTAAAGTACTTGCATAAATTACAAACAAAATCATTTTTGAATGACTGATCTTATTTTTCTTAGCTATACTGAAAATCACCGGCAAAAATGCCATTGCAACATAACTGTTCTGCAGAACAAATGATACCAGTCCTGATGCAAGATAAAGAATTGCAAAAATTAACATTTCTTTTTTCTTTCCACTTACATTACCGGTTAATTTATCTAAAGCATTTCCCATTACGATATCAAGCCCTGTTGCAGCAATCATTCCTGAAAACATACATATAATTGCCATCAGATGAAACTTGAACTGCTTAACACGGCATATACTCCGTCTGCATCCATTGTTCCTGTAAATACAACGATCGGTGCCATGATCAAAAAACAAAACCAGTTTGGTAATTTTGGCGTTGCAAGAACTGCAACGAAAACTATTAATGTCAGAATCGCTCCTATTGTAGCCATACTCATCTTTCTTTTCCTCCGTATCCATATACAATAAGCTTTTTCGGAGTGCGCTTTTCCAAAAACTCTCATTCTTCTCTTATATGATGTTTACCGGCTCATCACGTTAATCTTATTATAATTGTCTGTTACTGTTTTCACCAATGCCAAAAGAAAATAGGGGTATAGCTTCATGCTATGCCCTATTTCTCCATTTATTATTTTCTCTTTCAAAACAGATATACAGTACTTTTCCTGTCTGGAAGGATTTTATTTTTCAAATATATAATACCTGTTTTTGTCTTTTTTTACCTTGCTTTTTCCAATGCAAAAAAAAATCAATATCTTTTGTATTTGTTATGTATGGAAGAAATACTTCTGATATAAAACAGAATCCCATCCTCGCTCCAAGGTCTGCATTGCAAGCATCGAACTGTTTACGATCATCTTTGGCTTCAATTCTTTTCCATATTCTTCAAATATCTGATCGATCTCTTGTCTGACATAACAGGAATTGTCCTGGATAATAAACTCATTCGGCATCATCGAAATATCCATCCATGGATATTTTTCACCTTCTCTTTTTTCTGCTTTCTGAAGCATCATATACTTCTTTGGAACTGCAAGTAACATATAATCTTCTACAATAAAATCAAATACGATAGAAGAATCCTTTTCACTCAGATCCGGCCCTATTGCCAAGTCATAGGTCCTGTTTTTTAAGCCTGGCAGGATTTCCTTAGCCATGACATTTGAAAATGATGCTTTACACCCGATGTATTTTTTACTGATCTTCTCCTGAACTTCCATTACCAACAAAAGACTGGCGCTTAGAGACATGCATACATGTATTTCCTGTTCTTCAGATAATTGAAGTTCCTTTATTCATGCTCCATTGTGCTGTTTAAACGTTTGATTTCTTTTCCATACTCAACATAAATTTCACCAGCCTCTGTCAGACTGATTCCATTCGATTTCCGCTCGAAAAGTAAAATTCCAAGTTCCTGTTCCAGACTGGATATAAATCTGCTGAGTGATGGTTGTGAAATATATAAAAGTTCAGCGGCTTTTGAAATACTTTTGCATTCTGCAACCGCTAAAACATAGGTAAACGATTTTAAATCATCCATTTTTATCCTCATCCTCCTGTGATCTCACTAAACAGATTATAGACTTTTTTATTTCAAAAGCGCAAGACTTACTTTTCCTCCATAAAACTCCTCACAGTACCACCTTGCTGTGAGGATCTCTCTTTTTCTTTATTTCTTTTCCTTACACTTCCGTAAGTTCTCCGGTCTCAGAATCCATAATGAATCCCTTGATCTCAATATCCTTCGGCATCAATGGATGTGTCTTCAGTGTATGCACAGTCTCTTCTACCGACTTCTCCACAGATTCAAATCCACCCAGCCATTTTTCCAGATCAATTCCGCTGTGTCTTACGATATCAATATGTTCTTTGTCGATTCCGCGCTCTACCAGTCTCCTAACAGTTCATTTCCATCCATTCCCTGCACACCGCAATCCGTATGTCCAATGACCATAACCTGCTCCACACCAAGCTCCAGAATGGCAACCAGAAGGCTTCTGACCACACTTCCGTATGGATGTGTAATGACTCCACCTGCATTCTTGATAATCTTCGCATCTCCGTTTTTCAGTCCCAGCGCTGCCGGAAGAAGCTCTGTCAGACGGGTATCCATACAGGTCAGCACGGCAAGCTTCTTGTTCGGGTACTTGCTGGTCAGGTACGGCTCATAACCTTTATTTTCCACGAATTTCTTATTATACTCTACAATCTGTTCTATCATCTGTGTAACCTCCCATTTGATTTTCACAACGATATTTCATAAAACAGATTATAGACTTCTTCTCTCAGAAAGTGCAAGGTTTCTTAACGAATTTTAATGAAGAATCTTCTGTCATTTGTTATCATCCACAGCAAATTTCCCACTGTCTTTACCGCATCATAATCCATCAGGTATTGTCTTCTTCCAGTACCGGAAAAATGCATCCTCCTGCTCTGAACGGATTCCATACTTTCTTCGCGCAATGTAGAATTTGGAATTCCACCCTGAAGTCTTCACCGGAATCGTCACCACATTGTGCAGCCGCACGATATCCATATACGGCAATACGGCAATCCCGAATCCATTCTCCACAAGTCCTGTGATAACTTCAATCTCTTCCGCAGCACACACCGGCTTTACCTTCATCCTTCCTCTGCAAAATCTGCTCCTGCAGAGTACGGAAACCGCTGGTCTTGGAAAACATGATCTGAGGGTATCCGTCTGTCTCCTTCAGACTGATCCGTTCTCTATTTTCAAGCGGATGCCCCTTCGGAACAACTACCGCGATATACGAATCCCGAATCGGATAATACTCGATTTCATCCGATTTCAGAAGATCCGAGCAGAAGCCGATATCATATTTTCCATCCAAAAGTCCTTCTGCGATCTCCGGTGTCATCCGGTTGTAGATGATAAATGGAAATGTCGCCCCAAACTCTTTCAACATATGTGGGATCGTCCCCGGCGCAGAGGATACACACTGCCAATCCGTACTGTCTTCTCCTCCGTCCGAAGTCCTGCCGCCCGCTCTTCCAGACGAAGATACGCTCCCAGAATTTCATCCACATCCTTCATCAGTTCTTTACCGTAACGGCTGAGACTTACATTCCGCCCTTCCTTCTGAAAAAGCGGGACTCCATACTCTTCTTCTAACGATTTGATTGCGTGGCTGAGCCCCGGCTGTGAAATATTCAGTGCCTTTGCCGCCTTTCCATAATGCTGGATTTTTGCCAGCTCTGAAAAATATTTTAAATATTCGATATTCATATATTCCCTCTGTTATCTTTCGCAGTCATCTTATTTTTCAAAATCAACTCTTTACTTTCCATTATTTTAACATATTCCATTCTATTTTAGAATTAGTACATTCAAAATAATCATTTGTTTTTATCGGTTTTCTTCATTATAATGAGAAACAGCTTAAATATAAAATTATTGTAAATTATTATCTATCAGGAAAGAAGGATTTGTACCTATGAATAAGAAAAAATTTCATCTGGCCGGAGAAGTCGCTCTGCTCATCGTCCTGCTGATCAATTCACTCGGCGTGGATCTGATGTCAAAAAGCGAATTCGGGATCTCAACGATCTCCTCAGTGCCGCTTGTATTTAACATCGCCTTCCGGTGTTCAGTTTCGGAACATGGAATTATATTTTCCAGACACTGCTTGTCATTACACTGATGATCCTCAAGCGTTCATTCTGCCCCGGCTACCTTTTCTCTTTCGTAGTCGGGATCGGATTTGGAAAAATGATCGACGTACACAACGCATGGATCCAGGCTCTGCCGAACTCCCTGCCTCTTCACACGATTTATTTCCTGGCAGGATTCTTACTGATGTGCTTCGGTATCTGCCTTGCCAACAACTGTATGCTTCCAATCATCCCGACGGATATCTTCCCTCGCGATCTGTCCGGTATTGTAAAAAAGAACTATAAAATCGTTAAGACAACCTTCGATCTCACCTGTCTGACGACTACTGTGGTTCTTTCCCTTGCAATCCTCCACGGATTCTACGGCATCGGAATCGGCACTGTCTTCTGTGCATTTCTGACTGAAAAAACCGTTTCCGCCATCCAGAGTTTTCTTGGAAAACACGTGGAATTCTACCGTGCAACTGGGAAGAAGAGAGTTGCTCTTGAAAAGAATATGAGACATGCATAAAAGAAAAAAGATTTCAATTTTGATACATACCAGATCGGATACATCAAAACTGAAATCTCTTTTGGATTCTGTAGCCAGTCTTATTTTCTCAACTTCTCCTGTCGCATTGACAAACCTTTTTCCCATCCCGTATACTAGAAGCAGACTAATATCCTGCAAGGAGGCTTAACTACTATGATTATCAAAAACGGACTTGTCATCGATCCTGCTTCCGGACTTTCCGAAAAAATGGATCTTCTGATTGAAGATGGCATCATCAAAGAAATGGCATCCCTGATTACAAAAGAAGGAGAGGAAGTCCTTGACGCAGCCGGGCTTGTGGTTGCACCGGGACTGATTGACACCCACGTTCATTTCCGTGATCCGGGATTTACTTATAAAGAAACCATCCACACCGGCGCACTTGCCTCTGCAAAAGGCGGTTTTACTTCCGTGATCTGCATGGCAAATACTTCCCCGACTGTGGACTCTGTTCCGGTTCTCAAAGACAACCTGGAGCGTGCTTCCGAAGAAAAGATCCGTATCTTCCAGGCTGCTTCGATTTCCTGCAACCTGAAAGGGCAGGAAGAAACCGATATGGACACCTTAAAAGAAGCAGGCGCATGTGGATTTACCGATGACGGGATCCCGCTTCTAAACGCAGAATTCTGCTTCCACGCAATGGAAAAGGCGGCAAAGCTTAACGTACCGGTCAGCCTTCACGAAGAAGATCCTTCTTTCATCCGCAACAACGGAATCAGCCACGGAAAGGTATCCGATGCGCTTGGCATCTACGGTTCTCCTTCCATTGCAGAAGAATCTCTGGTTGCAAGAGACTGCATGCTGGCACTGAAATCCGGCGCCGATGTTGTGATCCAGCATATCAGCTCCGGTATCTCTGTCGATCTGGTTCGTACTTATAAGAAAATGGGTGCAAAACTTCACGCCGAAGCCACACCGCATCATTTACACTGACGGAAGACGCAGTCCTTGAGCATGGAACACTTGCGAAAATGAATCCGCCGCTCCGTACCGAAAAGGACCGTCAGGCGATTATTCAGGGACTTGCAGATGGAACCATCGACTTGATTGCCACCGACCATGCACCGCACAGCAAAGAAGAAAAAGCAAAACCAATCACCGAAGCTCCAAGCGGAATCATCGGTCTGGAGACTTCCCTTGCCCTTGGCATCACAAGCCTTGTAAGACCGGGACATTTATCTCTTATTCAGCTTCTGGAAAAGATGACCATCAATCCGGCAAAGCTTTACCACCTTCCATACGGACAGCTCGCCGAAGGAAAGGCAGCTGACCTTGTGATCTTCGATGAAAACGAATGTTGGACTCCAACCGAGTATGCATCCCTTTCATCCAACTCACCATTTACCGGAACGCCTATGTATGGCAAAGTGAAGTATACGATCTGTAGTGGGAAAATCGTATATCATGATTAAAAAAAGGGGATGTGAAAAAACTCGATTGAGTTTTTTTACATCCCCCTTTTTGTACCTGTTGTGTATAAATGACTGAAATCATGCGCAAAGAAAGTGCACTTCCCCTACCCCATAGAAATTCTTTTTTTGAATCTATGCGGCAGTTCTGTTTCTCATCTTTTTTTTCTGATATTTATATAGATTGTGGCCTATCGCCACGAGTAAAACTTCCAGTTTGACTGAATGAATACCTCTTCGGACAATTCTCTTGTACCAACGGTCGTTTTTCATAATTCCGAAAGTGCCTTCTGCTTGTATCGAACGGTTCATTCGTAATAACGCACCGTGGATACTTTCTAGGTTTTCGATTACTTCCTGATGCATGGAAGTTAATTCCTGATTGATCCGAACGGTTCGATTCTTATCTGTCTTCTTACATTTCTCTGCATATGGACATCCACTACAGTCTTCGCATTCATACAATTCTTCCTTACGTCCGTATTGATTTCCCCTCACATTTTTTCTGTATAAAAATGGAATGCTTTATCGTTAGGACATCTCATGACACCTTGCTCATCAATCTAAAGTTAACTGCACGAAATGGATCTTCATGATATTTCTGATTCTTAGTTTCCTTTTTAAACATTGGAAATTTCATATACTTTTCAATTCCGTTCTGTTCACAGAAAATATAATTGTTGTATGAGCCATATCCAGCATCTGCCACAGGATATTTGGGATAGAATCCATAAGTTTGTTTGAAGTGCTCCATCAAAGGAACGAAACAATCCATATCCGAACGATAATGGTTCACGTCAACAACTGCAATATATTCATCTGCTACACCAATCTGTACATTATATGCTGGCAGAAGCTGATCATTGCCCATGTAATCCGTTTTGATACGCATAAAGGTAGCTGAGTTATCTGTTTTAGAGTAACTGTTTCGATTAGGACCACAGATTTCAATTTTTTGTATGTATTCTTGAAGTTTCTGACAGAAAGTAGTCAAGTGTTCATAATGACGCTGTTCTTTGGACTTTCGCTTTCCACTTCCGTAAACAAATGTACTTGTATCCAGTTCCCATAAAAGTACTAGCTGCTCAACGATTTCATTCAGATAATCCGGTACATACTCCGGATTTGTTGTGATCTGCACCCCGCTCCATGCGATTTCTGCATTAATCTCCTCAATCTCCGCAGTGATTTTTTCGTAAAGCTTGTAACGGAACTTTTCGGTAGCCTTCTTCCATACCCAGGTATACTTGTTTGCGTTTGCTTCAAACTTGGAGCCGTCGATGTAGAGATGTTGCAGATCTACATGCTCATCGTTAAAGATAGCATGATTGATGTCGTTAAAAATGTTTTCAATCTTATCTTGAAGTATTTCATTGATGAAATATCCAAAGGTTCTGTATGACGGAGTCTGATGATCCATGAGATACATGAACCTGATATTAACTTTGCAGTTGTCTTCCAGTTCTCTCAGAGAGCAGTATCCGCTAGTCATAAATCCGAAAAGTACTGTTTTTAACATGTTGACTGGATTATATCTGAGTCGTCCGGTTGTGTACTCCGGAATATCCGTCAGATACTTGTTTAAATCGATTCCTCCCATCAATCTGTCAAATGTCAAAACAGGATCCAGCAGATCCAAACAATCTGAAAGAAACAGTGGTAAATATCCTTGTTTTGAATTACAATAATTATTGTGTAAAGTTTTCATCGCAAGTTAATTTTACCACAAAAATAGGACCTTTCGCATGAACGAATGGTCCTATTTCTTTTAGGGACTTATTTCACAGCCCCTTTTTCCATCTTCTTATTTTTCTTCCAGCATAAAGTATTTCATACTTGTTCCGCTTTCCGCCACATCCGCAAGATTGATACAACTGTTTCCCATACGGTCGATCAGATGCAGGATATTGGTAAACGGAGCAGTAAGGCTTGCCTTACATTTTCCTTTATTGACACGCTCAATATGCGCTTTCCGCATCTTGATATCCAGATCCAGAAGCTTATCCTTTCGCTTCATCATCTTGCCTGGTTCGATACCATCATCTCCCTGCAGTGCCTTCAGAGAATCACAGAACATCTTATTCAGTACCTTCAAACTCTTCTGCAGCTCATCCATCGCTTCCGGTGTATATTTATACTTCCGGTCTGATCTTTCCAACATACATTCTGCCATTTCCACACTTAAGGTTCCCATACGTTCCACATCGCTGAGTACACACATGAGGCTCGCCGTCTGCGCTGCCTGCTGCTCGGTCAATGAACCCGAAGAAAACAAAGCTGCAAGATATTCGGTAATACACTTTCCAAGGCGTTCAACCTGTTCTCCGTTTTCTTTCAGACCGTCAATAGATTTCACTTCTTCATTTTTCACAAGCTCAATCGTTTTCTTCAGAATATCTCCTACCTGTCACTCATACGGAAATCTCTTTTGCCACAAGCTGCAGCGCTGCTGCCGGCTGACTGATGATATTTTCATCCAGATAAATCGGGCTGCCTGGATCTTCAACACCTTTTTTGCCATCCGGGATCAGTGTCATGACAATCTTCACCATCAGTTTAATCAGGCATACCCAGATCAGTGTCATTGTGATGTTAAATACAGTATGTGCATTTGCAATCTGTCTGGAAATCGCTTCAATCTCCGGACCTTTCGGCGAAATGTTCTGGATCAGTGCCGCAAATGGTTTTACGAACCAGATAAACAAAAAGCAGCCGGAAATATTAAAAATACAATGCGCCACAGCGGTTCTCTTCGCATCTTTTGACTGTCCGATACTGGCAAGGAGTGCTGTGATCGTTGTACCGATATTATCACCTAAAAGAATCGGGATTGCTCCTGCAAGCCCAAGTATACTCGTAACCCCGTCCGGTCCCGGCTGGGAAGCGAAGTTCTGCAAGACTGCGATCGTTGCACTACTACTCTGTACAACCAGCGTCATAAATGTACCAACTGCCACACCAAGTACCGGAATATGTGCAACCCGTCCGATCAAGTCTGTGAATACCGGACTGGATGCCAATGGTTTCATGACATCTCCCATTGTTTCAATTCCAAGGAACAAAAGGCCAAAAGCAAAAATCGTCTGGCCGATACTTTTTACTTTCTCTGATTTTGTTACAAATGAAATCAGAAATCCTATAAAAATAATCACATAAATATAGTCACTGATCTTAAACGCAATAATCTGTGCTGTCATGGTTGTACCAATATTTGCACCAAAAATGATGGAAATTGCCTGTGGCAGGTTCATCAGTCCCGCACTTACGAAACCGATCGCCATAACTGTCGTCGCACTGCTGCTCTGGAGTACCGCGGTTGTAAGCGCACCGGCAAGCAACGCCCAGAAGCGGATTCTTCGTCAGAAGTTGCAAGAATGCTTTTCATTTTATTCGCCCGCCGCCTTTGCAGACATTCACTCATCATATTCATTCCATAGATAAAAACTGCCAGACCGCCAAGCAGTCCGAAAATGATCTGAATTTTCTCGTTCATATTAATTCCTCTCTCAATTTACCCTGTGTTTTGTTAATATCTTTTAAACTTTACTTTTTACAATGATGTCTTCCCTTTCAGCTCATTTCCATTTTATCTGTGGTCTATGCAATTCCAATCAAATCTATGTTAAGTTTAGGTTAAATTTTCTTTCTTCTATCATTTTTCTTTCCCATGATCATAGTTATGTAAAATCGCATTAAAAAAGATTGTGCCTCGGCACATTCTCGCGCCGAGCGCGTTGCTGAGCGCCAGTGGCGCTCCTGTTCTATCTATAAATCTATCTAATCCCAAGCACACCATATCCAACTATTCCAAACACCGCCGCAAGAGTGATCACCTTCGGTACAGACCAGTTCTTCTTCAATATCAGATAGAACATCACCACTCCGATCCCGCACCCAAACCAGTCAATCCTCGCATCCGGAAAATAATTTTCCTGCATCAGATCCAGAATCACCGCAAGGATCATGCGATGCAGATTGGCTTGATCACATTTAACATACAGCTCATAATATCATTGCCACGGAACTTTGCAAAGCACACCGCTACGCCAAGCGTCAGCGTATAAGCTGGCATCAGCACGCCCATAACCGCTGCAATCCCACCCAGAACACCTGCCGTCTGCATCCCGGCAAAAGTCGCACAGTTAATCCCAAGCGGTCCCGGTGTCATTTCTGCGATAGCGATCAAGTTAGTCAGATCCTCCGCTGTCATCCACTGATTGACCTTCATCTCCTGCATAATAACCGGATCATCGACATTCCGCCAAAGCTGGTAAATCCGATTTTCATAAACGCTGTAAAAAGTCTGAGATAGATCATGCCGTCTGTCCTCCTCTTGTCTTTTTCACCGCTCTTATAGAAAGCGCCAGTATCACTCCCGCTACGATCATCACCACATTACTGATATCCGTAAATACACAGAGCACCAGTGCTAACGCACAGATCGGGATTGCTGATTTTCTGCGGAACGCTTCTTTCCCCAGTGAAAGTGCGGCACTTCCCATAATCGGAACTACCGCACAGCGGATTCCGCGAAGTGCCGCATGGCACCAGACATTACTTTTCAGCACCTTATAAAATGCAGTAACAAACGACAGGATCAGAACCGCCGGACAGGTCATTCCGAGCACTGCACAGACACCTCCAAACCAGCCACCTACATAATAGCCAAACAGCATACTGATATTGGTGATCATAATTCCGGGAACTGACTTTCCAACCGCAACCATATCCAGCAGTTCCTCTTTTGTGATCAGCTTCCGTTTATCTACAAACTCCTGCTCCATCTGCGCCAGAATACTCCATCCGCCTCCAAATGTAAAACATCCTATCTTAAAGAAAAATGCAAACAGCATCAGTCCATTTTTGATTCTCTCTTTACCCATCTCTTCTTCCTCCTGTTTCTTTACTTTATCATCTCTATTGACATTAGTAAAATATATGTTTTATTATTAAAAATATAGTTTAAACCTATGGAGGATTTTTTATGAACTGGAATCAGCTGCAATATGTCATCACCATTGCCGAAGAAAAAAGTATCACCAAAGCGGCGCAGAAGCTTTATATTTCCCAGCCTTCCCTTTCCTTAAGCATTCAGGCTCTGGAAAAAGAAACCGGAACCCCTCTTTTTGAGCGGAACCGTGGCGAAATGAAGCTTACCTATGCGGGCGCCCTTTTCTATGAATGGGCAGTTTCTACCCTCCACTCTCATACCCCAGTTGGAATGGAAGCTTGGTGATATCGTTTCCGGTTCCCGGACACTGATCCGGCTGGGTCTCAGTCCCCACCGAAGTGAACGGCTTCTGGCACCGGTTCTGGAACGCTTTTATTCCATGTATGAGAACTGTGATATCCAGATCATTGAGCAGCGACCTACATCCTGCGGCAGATGCTGGAAGAAGACAAGCTGGATCTGATTCTCGATATTTCCAGCCCGGATACTATCAATTTTGAGAGTGAGCTTCTGGTAAAGGAAAGTTTTGTCCTGGCAATCCCTGACTCTCTGTGTCCTTTTTCCGATCCATCACCAAAAGAGGAGGGCATCTCTGCCACTCCTCAAATTCATTTGCCTGCGTTATCTGCAGTTCCTTTTATTCTGCTTTCAGAAGATCACGATCTCGGAAAGATCAGCCGGAAGATCTGCGATACTGCTGCTTTCCATCCAAATATCCGCTGCATCTGCACCAGCAGTAATACTGCCTTTTCTCTTGCAAGACGAGGATGGGGATTGCCTTTCTTCCTGAAATTTATGCACGGACTACTTCCTTTCCGGACATTCATTTCTTTACCCCGGATCACTTTCATGACACCAGGGACATCTGTGCTGTCTATCGGAAAAATATTTATCATCACGCACAGTTTCAGGCGCTTCTTGCTCTCCTCCGCGAGATTGTCCCGGCAATCTACAGGGCAGCTTAGTCTGCCCTGATCCGTACCTTAATTCTCTTCTTTTACTCCCTTACTCTACATTTTTCAGTGCCTCATCCATCGGCACATGTTTAATCCTTCGATATTCTAACATTGCCACAACTGCATAGGTTCCAATCCCGATCAGGAACATTTCCACATAGATCTTCGGATCGATCCAAAGCGCGATCCAGCCGGAAATACTAGTCAGCATCATTTCCCGGAACAGCACATTCATAACTGCTTTCTCAATCGGCAGGCTGAGAAGCAGACAGATGATCACCACGATCGTCGTCGACCAGATATAAAGCCTGCTGATCTCTCCATTGGTATATCCCAGGATCTTCGTCATGGAAATAGCCTGTGCATTTTTCTCAACAATGATCTTGGACAACAGATAGATCACAACCATATAAATACCGATTGCAAAAGTGTTGACCATCCCCATCATATTTCCCATAAGATACATCCAGCTGTCTCGAAATCTTTGTCAGTGCTTCCAGATCAAGTACAGAG